>JAEEGH010030844.1_pt1 | contig 10399 bp, 7 predicted proteins | sample 9134181 | NCBI WGS metagenome assembly JAEEGH01 (sample SAMN16246544, study PRJNA631951) | gut metagenome | biome: gut microbiome; feature: rumen; material: DP-attached | host: Bos | place: Iran: Karaj | collected 2018-10 | reverse complement strand
TAGAGACCAATACTCATATAAATATTTCGAACCATGGATTAAATTTGCAAAAGAACAAGGTTTTGAAGGTGTTGATTTTAACCCTACATTCTTTGCTCATCCAAAAATGAAAGATGGTTTATCACTTTCTTCTCCAGATGAAGCAACAAGAAGATTCTGGATCGAACATGGTAAGAGATCACTTGAAATCGCTGCTGAAATCGGAAAAGCATTTGGAAATAAGTGTTTTGTCAACATTTGGATTCCTGATGGAATGAAAGATATTCCAGCTGATAGACTTGGACCACGTATTAGATTAAGAGATTCAATCGATGAAATCTTAACTGTTTTAGATAAAGAACATGTTCAAGTAGCAGTTGAGAGCAAAGTTTTCGGAATTGGTGTTGAATCTTATACAGTTGGAAGTGGCGATTTCTACATGAATTATGCTGCAACAAGAGGAATTTTCTGCCTTATTGATAATGGCCATTATAATCCAACTGAAAATGTCGCAGATAAATATTCATCACTTTTAGCTTTCTATGATAATATTGCTGTCCATCTCACAAGATGTGTTAGATGGGATAGTGATCATATGGTAACTTTTGATGACACAATGAAAGATATTTGTGCAGAAATCGTTAAATATGGAATGTCACATAAATTTATTATCGCAACTGACTGGTTCGATGCATCAATCAATAGAATTTATGCTTGGGTTGGTGGCGTTAGAGCTATTCAAAAATCATTATTACTTGGATTACTCACTCCATGGAAAGAAATGATTGAAGCAGAAGAAAAAGGTGATTTCACAAAACGCTTATATTTAAGTGAAAGAAACAAGATGTTACCTTTAGAAGATGTTTGGAATGAATACTTAAAACGTCAAGGATTAGAAGAAGAATTCTTTGATGAAATCACAAGTTACGAAAAAGAAGTATTATTAAAAAGATAATAGATAAAATATTGCATTTAATTGACTATATATTTAATCTTTTGTCAATCAATTGAATTTTGCTTAATTTCATTTTGTATTCAAAAAATAATAATTTATAATTATTATAAATTTATAAAAATATTAGGAGGACGTTCTCATGGCTGAGAAAGCGAAAAAAAGTTTTTTTGAGACAAAGTTCATGTCTTCAAAAATCAAAAGCCAAACAGTATCGATTTTTCCTGAAGCAGCTTTAGGTTATTTGCTTGGACCTATCCTAGCTCTTATGGCAAACGGTGTTGTCAATGGCTGGCTCGTTCAATATTGGGACAAAGTTCTTGGATTAGGAACTTGGAGTCCAATATTCGAAACAATTCTTCCTATTGTCTCCGCAATCATCATCATTATTGGTAATCTCTTTGTCGGTAGATTAATGGAAAGAAAACCATCACTTGCAGGTAAGGCAAGACCTCTTCTCTTAATTGGTATGCCATTTGTTGCTATCGCATTATTGGTCTTATTCTTAGTACCATTCCCAGAAGCAGCAAAAGAAGAAACAATCATTCAAGGCTTAATTACCAATACAATTTCAACTGAAGGCGGTATCCTTGCTTCAGTATTCATTGCAATCGGTTACAATTTATACTACGCAATTGCATGGCCAATCTATTACACATCCCATTCAGCACTTGTTGGTTTATCAACACGTGATAGTGGAAAACGTGGTTTACTTGGAACAGCAGTTATGGGTGCTCAATTAGGCGCCGCTGGTATCTCTGGTATGGCAGGTGGTTTACTCGTTGACTTATTAAAATTATTACCTGTTTATAAATATAGTGATACATATATTGCCACTTATAATGCAGCACATCCAGATGCACCATTACCTCAAAGTGGTATCACAAACAACTTTAATGATGTTTCAGGTTTAGTCAAAGATTTTGACTACACAATTGAAGTTAGCCGTGCACAAGCTAATGAAAAATGGACTATCTTAATGATCGTCATGATCGCAGCTCTCGTTGTCGGTTCATTATTAGAATACTTCTTCACACGTGAAAGAATTACTGAAGAAAACGTTAAATTCGAACGTTCACTCGAAGGCAAAGAAGGAGAAGAAAATAAGAACGTTAAAGCAAAAGTATCAATGAAAGAACAAATCGCCGTTTGTGTTAAAGACAAATATTGGTGGTTCATCATGATCTTCTGGTTCTTATATCAATTCGGTGGAATGATGAAGAATAATGGTATGCCATTCTTCTCACAATCCTTAACTGGTACAAACGCAGTTTCATCCTTAATTAATACAGTTGGTGCAATCCCAACAGCAGTCGGTATGGCTCTTGTCTGGCCAATCGCAATTAAATTTACAAAGGCAAAAACAATTTCATTCGGTGGAATTCTTGCAGGTCTTGCAGCATCAGCAGCATTCTCAGCATTAGGATTCTTAGGAAATACAGCTGCTATCTCATCAATCGCAGTTGCATCATTCGTTGTTAAAGCATTAGGTACAGCTCCAGCAATGTACGTCTCAATGGCATTAATGGCTAACGTACTTGATCACCAAGAAGCAGTTTATGGAATTAGAACTGATGGCTTCTCAATGGCAGTTTATGGATCAATCATGGTCGCTATGGCAGGTGTCTGTAATGGTATCATCATTGGTTTAAACAACATCCCAGGAGTCGACAAAGCATTCTTAAATACATTTGTTGCATTTGGTGTTGAAGGTATTTGTTACGTAGCAATCGCTGTTATGTTCTTCTTCCTTAATGTTGAAAACTTCACAAGAGTTGATAATAAAGCAATCGTTGCTGACCATAAAGCTCAAGTTTTAGCAGCTGGTGGCGAATGGGTCGAACCAGAAGAAGCAAAGAGACTTGAAAAAGAAGAAAATGCACGCTTAGTCGAAGAAGCAAGAGTTGAACAACTTAAAGTAGATTGCGCTAAGAAGAACCTTAACTTCGAAGAAGAAAATGCAAAATACTTAGAACAAAAAGCAGCTGCTGATAAAGCAAAAGCAGAAAAGAAAGCAGCAGCCGAAGCTGAAAAACAAGCAAAATACGATGCATTAACACAAGAACAAAAAGATGCAATCGAAGCAAAGAAACAAGCAAAACAAGCAAAAAACGATGCTATTGATGCAAAAGCATTAGAAGCACTCAATAAAGAAAGAGAAAAATTCGGAAGACCAGCAGTTGTCTTAGAATAATTCTCAAACCTATAATGAAAAGATGTGAGGGTTTCCTCACATCTTTTATTTTGTTCACATCAATGAATTACTGTTATTTTGAAGTCATCAAGTTTAGCTTGTTCAGCTTCATTAAATTTAACTGGAGTAATCAAAACATCGATATCACTTAATGTTGTTGATCTATATAAAATTTTCTTTTTATATTTTGATTCATCAGCTAGAACAATTGTCTTATCACTATTTGAACACATTGTCTTTTTGAGTTCAGCAGAATCGATTGTTGATTCAGAAAAACCATAATCTAAATCAAATCCACCACAAGAAATTAATGCGAGATCTGCATGGAAATTTCTAATATCAGCGATTGCTTTAGGTCCTAAAATTGAGTTTGTATTTGCTTGAACTTGGCCTCCACAAAGAATTAAATTGCATGATGTGTGAGTAATGATTTCATTAGCAATGAATAGTCCATTAGTGATTACAGTGACATTTTTAAAACCATTAAGGAAAGGAACGATATGAAGTAAAGTAGTTGATGAATCTAAGAAAATAGAAATATTATCGTTTAAAAATGAAACTGCTTTTTGACATAATGCTCTTTTTTCGACAATATTAATCTTTTCTCTTAATTCAAATGCAGACTCTTTATTTGTTGGATTTGGATTAAGCATGACTGCGCCAAATGTACGTGTAATAAAACCTTTTTGTTCCATCTTTGTTAGGTCACGTCTAATTGTTGCCGCGGATGCATAAAGCAAATCAGAGAGCTCATAAACACTATGAGATTTGTTATCTTTTAGGATTTCTAGTATCTTTCTTTGTCTTTCAATATCATACATAAAATGTGTCCATCCGTGATTGAATATGAAACATTTTAGCATTCTAATTTAGTAAATATCAATATTTAATCATAAATTTGATTAAATTATACTTAAAAAGTATAATTCATTTAAGGATTATGAATAAAGTTTTATCAATCGACATAGGCGCAAGCTCTGGTAGATTTATTCTTATAGAATGTAATAACGGTAATTTCAACGCTGAAGAAATATATCGTTTTCCTAATGGAATGAAAACCATTAAGGGTCATTTAAGATGGGATATTGATGAACTTTTCAATAATATTTTAGAAGGTTTAAAGATCAGTTTACAAAATCATAAAGATATTAAAACTTTAGGTATTGATACTTGGGGAGTCGATTATGCTCTTTTAGATAAAGATGGAAATATAATTGATAAACCAATTGGATATAGAGATTCAAGAAATAAAGAATCTGCAGATAAATTATTAAAGAAAATTAGTTATGAAGAAATTTATAAAGAAAGTGGAATTCAATATTTAGATTTTAATACGATTTTCCAACTTTATGATGATATTCAAAACGGAATTAAATTTGATACATTCTTACTTATTCCTGATTTACTTGTTTATTTATTAACAGGAGAAAAACGAACAGAAATTACTAACTTTTCAACTACTGGTTTATATAATCCAGTTGAAAGAAAAGCATCTAAAAAGCTTCTTGATTTAATTGGTTTAGATGAATCAAAGATTTCTCCATTTGTTAATCCTTCTGAAAAGGTAGGAACTATTAAAGAATCTATCGTTAAAGAATTAGGAATTTATCCTCTTGATGTAATCAGTGTTGGAAGTCATGATACAGCAAGTTGTATCGCTAGTATCAAATTAAAAGAAAATTCAGTTTATTTATCAAGTGGTACATGGTCACTTTTAGGAGTTGAACTCAATAAACCAAATAAATCAAAAGAAGCATTTGAAGCAAATTTCACTAACGAAATTGGTTTATCTCACACAGTTAGATTCCTTAAAAACATTATGGGAATGTTTATTGTTCAAGAACTGAAAAAAGATTTTGAAATTTCAAGTCCTAACTTAACATTCCAACAACTTCAAGATGAAGCTGCTCAAGTCGAAGAAAATAACATTTATATCGATGTTAATGATAAAACATTTGCTCAACCAGGAAATATGTCTTTAAAATATTATTCATATTTAAAAGATAATGATGAGTATATCGATTTAATGTCTCGAGGAGAGATTATTAGATCAGTTTATGAATCAATGGCATTTAAGTATCGTGAAGAATTTGAACGTTTAGAAAAAATATCTAATAAGAAACTTAATGAACTTGTTGTCATTGGTGGCGGTAAAAACGCCAAATTACTTAACCAAATTATTGCCGACACACTTAATGTCACAGTAAAAACTGGACTTGGTGAGGCAACAATATATGGAAATGCTCTTGCTCAATTAATTTATTTGGGTGAATTTAAGAGTTTAGATGAAGCACGTTTAGCTTTGTCAAAATCATACAAGGAAGAAGAATTTAAACCTCTTCATGTAGGGAAATACGAGAATAAGTATTTCGAATATAAAAGGCAAATAGAAAGGCGAGGAAAGAATATGAAAGTATTAGAAAGCAGATTTGTCAAACAATTCATTAGATTATGTGATGAAGGATGGAAAAAAGGTTGGCACGAAAGAAATGGTGGAAACCTTTCATATAGAATGACACCTGAAGAAGCAAAATCAGTTGAAGAAAATTTTGTTGAAGGTAAATGGCAAGAAATTGGAACAGAAGTACCAGATTTAGCTAACGAATATTTCCTTGTTACAGGAAGTGGAAGATACATGATGAATGTTAAAGATTTCCCTGAAGCAAATATTTGTATTATTAAAGTAGATAGAACTGGTAAAAAATTCATGGTCGTTTGGGGACTTGTTGAAGGTGGAAGACCAACAAGTGAGTTACCAAGCCACTTAATGAATCTTGAAGTCGTTAAAAAGAGAACAAATGGAAAATATAGAGTTGTTTATCATTGCCATGCAACAAATATTATTGCTTTAACATTTGTTTTACCTCTTAGTAACGAAGTTTTCACAAGAGAATTATGGGAAATGGCAACAGAATGTCCAGTCGTATTCCCTGCAGGTGTAGGAGTTGTTCCTTGGATGGTTCCAGGTGGAAGAGATATCGCAGTTGCTACATCAAAATTAATGGAAAAATATGATTTAGCAATTTGGGCACATCATGGAATTTTCGGAACTGGTGAAGACTTTGATTCAACATTTGGACTTGTTGATACAGTTGAAAAAAGCGCTGAAATTTTAGTTAAAGTTTTATCAATGACACACGAAAAACGTCAAACAATTACACGTAAGAACTTTGAAGATTTAGCAGTAGATTTCAAAGTTACTTTAGATCCTGAAACATTAAAAATTTGTAAGTAATATATATTCATTTCCCTCTAAAGGTATGTTCTATCTAGAACATACTTTTTTTATGCTCTTTTGTTGATTAATATTTAATTTTTAGTAAAATCATATTGAGGTATAAAAATGAAAAGAAATAGACAATCTGAAGAGGATTATTTAGAGAAAATTCTGATGCTTGAGCAAACCAAAGGAAAAGTCAGATCAATTGATATAGCTAATTTAATGGGTTTTTCTAAACCTTCAATTAGTATCGCAATGAAAAAATTAGAATCTAAGAAACTTATCGAATTTTACAATAATAACTATATTATGTTGACTGAAGAAGGAAGAGCAATTGCAGAGGCAACATATAAAAGACACAAGTTACTTACTAAGTTCTTTGAAAAAATTGGTGTACCAGAAGATGTTGCAGAAGAAGATGCCTGTGAAATTGAACACGATTTGAGTCAAGTCACATTTGATAAAATAGAAGAATATCTTAAATCTATAGAAATTACATTAGATTAAAAAAAGTGAAATCTAGACCGAAATTAAGTCTAGATTTTTATTTTTTGCAATTTGAGTGTATAATTAAAGTATGGAAAAGCAAATTACTAGATTTGATTATAAAGAGTATGGATTGAAAGAAAAGGTTAGATCCTATTCTATTGTTTTGGATGAAGATTCTTTTATTTTTACAAACAATAGAAATGGTAAGCAATACATCCTTGATAAAAACGAAATGAACAAGATATTTGAAAAATATGATTTTAGAAATCTAACTGTTTCAAACATTTACCCATTTAAGGTTAAGGATCAAATTGATTACGAAATTAAAATCTTTTATGAAGATAAATTTGATCAACTTGAAATCAATGGCTATTCTCATTTTCCTGACTTCTATAATGATTTCATAAATGATATTTCAAAATTAATTCCAAATCATAATTTATCATCTTTAAAAGTAAAAGATGAGATGTTAGATAAAGATAAAAAATATGTAACAAATTATATTGAAAAAGTTACAATCAACACTAAGCAAGGAATTGTTGTAATCCCTAAAGATAGACTTGGCGAAAACGAATATGATATAGCAATCGATGTCTTTAATTTGAACAAATATTATAAAAAAGAAGACCTCAATTTTGTGCTTCCAGTTAACGTTCATTACTTCACATATTTATTTAACAAGCTTTGTGGATTTGGTGAAACTGGAGACAAAAAAGAAACATTGAGTGATGAATATGTTGAAATTAGATTGCATAATAAAAAACATAGATATTTTGATTTAAATAATGAGAAAACTAGAAAAAGCCTGCAAAACCTTATTATTTTTCTAAAAATCTATTCAAAAATCGAAATTTTAGATGTATTATTGAACGAAAAATTCGCTGAAAATTTTGAAAAAACACATGCATTGCCAAAAACAAAATCAGATTTAAATAAAGAATTTTTAAATTTAATTAACAACAAAAAAATGTATCTAGTTGATGCTTTGATTAAGCTAGGAAAAGAGAATCCTAACTTTTCAATGTATGATTTGATTTCTCTCGCTTATATGAATCAGGATAATTACTATGTTTACATAATTGGAAAAGATGGAAAGATTCATGAAGAAAAGATAGATTCAGATAACGAAAAGAAATTGAAGAAATATTTCAAAGTTAAAGAATTTGATGAACTTAAAATTGTTTCATTATCACCTGATTATGATGCATTAACTTATAAAGATGTTGATGGAATTCATGTAAATGTTATTTCTTCTCAATTTGAAGACTTGGAATTTTTGAAAATCGACATTGCTCTTTTGTCAGTAATTGAATAATTTTGCCCGAATTGGCTATTAAAGATATAATTTCAATCCCTATAATGATATAATTATAGGGATTTTTAAAAGTTGAACTCATGATATCTTAATAATTTTTGTTTAACTTATCTCAAGGAGGCTTAATTTATGAGTGAAAAATTGAGTTTTAACGATTATCAAAAGCACGCTTATAACCTTATTAGTGAAGAAGGCAAAAAAGACATGGTAACAAATGGTGTTTTAGGTCTTGCTGGTGAGGCTGGAGAATGTTGCGATATCGTTAAAAAGTACAAATATCAAGGACATGAACTTGATAAAGAACACTTAAAAGATGAATTAGGTGATGTTTTGTGGTACATTGCCGAAACAGCAAGTGGTTTAGGAATCACTTTAGAAGAAGTCGCTCAATATAACTTAGACAAACTTCACAAAAGATATCATGGAGAAACTTTCCATGCAGTTGATAGTATCAACAGAAAAGAAGGTAAATAATGAAAAAATTATATGATTCAATCATCATTGGTGGTGGTGTTATTGGATGCGCTGTTGCAAGATATTTATCTCGCTACAATGGTTCATTTTTAGTTCTTGAAAAGCATAATGACGTTGGTGATGAGACATCTAGTGCTAATAGCGCTATTGTTCATAGTGGTTATGATCCAAAACCTGGAACAAAGAAGGCTATTTTTAATGTAAAAGGTAACCAAATGATGCCTCAAGTTGCTGAAGAACTCGATGTACCATTTATTAAAAATGGATCACTTACAGTTTCTTTTTCAGATGAAGAAGATGAAACATTAAATGAGCTCATGATTAGAGCAAAAGAAAATGGCGTTAAAGCTCAATTAATCGAACATGATGAACTTATGAAAATGGAACCAAATTTAAATCCTGAAGCTCATAAAGCAATTCTTTGCCCAGATGCAGGTGTTATTTCTCCATTTAATCTTTGTGCTAATTTTATGGAAAACGCAATGGATAATGGTGTCGAATTAAAACTCAATACAAAAGTTGAAAAAATTGAACATGATGGTGATATTTTTAAAGTTTTATGTTCAAATGGAGAATTATTTGAAGCTAAAACAGTAGTCAATGCTGCTGGTTTATATAGTGATGAAATCGCTGCTCAACTTGATGATATTGACTATCACGTCATTCCAAGAAAAGGTGAGTACTATGTTTTAGATCACTTTGATGAAAACTGGGTCAAACATACATTGTTTATGTGTCCAACTAAAGTAGGAAAAGGCGTTTTAGTCTCACCAACCTCAAGTTTAGATTATATTGTCGGACCAACAAACGAAGATGCAACAAAGACAGATACAAGTACTGAAGCAAGTGTTTTAGCTGAGCTAAGAGCAACTGCTGCAAAACTTGTTCCACAAATTCCTTATTTTGAAAACATTCGTCAATTTAGTGGTGTCAGAGCAAACTCATCAGTTGGTGATTTTGTTATTGAAGAGAGCAAGAAGAATCCTGGAATGTTTAACCTCGCATGTATTATGTCCCCAGGCCTTGCATCTTCACCAGCAATTGGTGAATATGTTGCTGATTTAGTTAAAGATAAATTACATCTTGAAGCAAACCCAAACTACAATCCAAGAATTAGAAAACATATTAGATTTACAAAATTGAGCAAGGATGAATATAACAAACTTGTCAAAGAAAATCCTAAATATGGAAAAGTAATTTGTAGATGTGAAACAGTCACTGAAGGTGAAATTGTTGATGCTATCCATAGAAATTGTGGAGCAAGAACTGTTAAAGGTGTCAAAAAGAGACTCAGACCAGGATTTGGTAAATGTCAAGGAACATTCTGCCAAAACGATGTTATCAAGATTCTTGCAAGAGAACTTAATGTTTCACCAGATGCAATCAATTATAGTGACCTCAATACTGAGATTATGAAGTATGACGTTAAAGGAGGAAACTAGATTATGATTTATAAAGATTTAGTAATCATTGGTGGTGGTAGCGCTGGTTTAGCTGCTGCCGTTAGTGCCTATGATAATGGTGTTAGAAGTATCTTACTTTTAGAAAAAAGTCCTGAATTAGGCGGTATTTTGAATCAATGTATTCATAATGGATTTGGATTAACTGAATTTAAAGAAGAATTAACTGGACCAGAATATTTATCAAGATTCGTTGAACAGGTTAAAGAACTTAATATCCCTTATAAATTAAATGCTCAAGTTACTGATTTATCTAAAGATAAAATCGTCACCTATTCCTCTAAAGAGGATGGCTTAGTTAAATTAAAAGCCAAAG
>JAEEGH010030843.1_pt1 | contig 10399 bp, 8 predicted proteins | sample 9134181 | NCBI WGS metagenome assembly JAEEGH01 (sample SAMN16246544, study PRJNA631951) | gut metagenome | biome: gut microbiome; feature: rumen; material: DP-attached | host: Bos | place: Iran: Karaj | collected 2018-10 | reverse complement strand
TGGATATCCGGAAAGCCGGGGAAGAGCTCCGGGTCTCGGTATCGGACGACGGTGTCGGGATTTCGCCGGATGTGATCCGGCGGCTGGAAGAACACCTGCAGCAGCAGTCGCCGCCGGACGAGCATATCGGCCTGTACAACGTGGCGGCCCGGCTGCGGCTGGCCGGGGAAGGCAACCGTCTGAGCATTGAGGACCGGCCGGAGGGCGGGACCACCGTCAGCATCCGGATGCCGCTGATCTCCGCGGCGGATATGAGTGAAGCGGAGGGAAAGGCATGAATAAGATCCTGATTGCGGATGACGAGCAGTTCGAACGCGATCTGCTGGACGAAATCGTGCACCGTCATTTTGATCCGCAGATCCAGACCCGGCTGGCGGAAAGCGGGCGACAGGCCATTGATGTGGCGGGATTCTGGAAACCGTCCATGGTCCTGATGGATATTGAGATGCCGGGAATCAACGGCATCAATGCGGCCAAACGGATCGTTGAGCGGGACCCTTCCGTGAAGGTGATCTTTGTGACGGCGTACAGCCTGTTCAATTATGCCTACGAAGCGGTCAAGCTGGGTGCGTTCGACTATATCCTGAAGCCGGTAAACGAAGCGGACACGGTGAAGTCCATCCGGCGATGCCTGGGACAGGTGGAGTCGCGGGAACAGCTGGAAGCGCTGGCGTCCGTCGCGTCCTCGCTGGAGGAGCATTCCTCCGCGGACAAGATCAGCCTGCTGATGTCCAACGTCCGCAACTACCTGCAGCACAATTACATGCGGATGGATATCAGCCTCGATTCCATCAGCGATATCCTGCATATCAATCCGTCCTACTTTTCGATGCTGTTCAAGAAGAATTTCGGGGTCAATTTCGTGGACTATGTGACGGAACTCCGCATCAGCGCATCCAAGGAACTGCTGAAGGATCCCTTCCTGTCCGCCACGGAAATCGCCAACGCTGTCGGATATGAGAGCCTGAATTACTATACCCGGGTATTCAAGAAAACAACGGGGGTTACGCCGACGGAATACCGCCGGAACCAGGGTGCCCCGGTAAGCAAGGAGGAAGAATCGTGAAGCGGATCGGTATCCTGCTCGGCGCACTGCTTCTGGCGGCAGCCGTTTTCCTGGCGGTCTGGACGATGATTCCCCGGGAAACCAAAACGGAGCAGCCTGCGCTGATGTTCCGGTACGCGGACAACCAGCCGAAGGGATATCCCACCACGCAGGCCGCAGACTTTTTTGCGGAGCTGGTTGAAAAGCGGACGGACGGAAAAATCGCGATCCGGGTGTTCCCGGACAGTGTGCTGGGAAATGAAATCAGCGTCTTCCGCCAGATGCAGTTCGGCGGGATTGACTTTGCCCGTCTGTCGGTAAGCACCCTGTCGGAATTTGTGCCCGAAATATCGATCCTCCAGCTGCCGTACCTGTTTGAAGATGCGGAGCACATGTGGCGGGTGCTGGACGGGGAAATCGGGAAGCAGCTGCTGGAGAGCATCCGGCCCTTCGGGCTGGCCGGCATGAGCTGGTTTGATGCCGGAAGCCGGAATATCTATACGAAAACGCCGGTCACGAGCCTGGATGATATAAAGCACCTGCGGATCCGCGTGCAGGAATCGGACTTCCTCAGCCGGATGGTGTCCCTCTGGGGCGCGGTGCCGGTGAAAATCTCCTACGAATCCGTTTACTCCGCGCTGCAGACCGGGAAGATCGACGGCGCGGAAAACAACTGGCCCAGCTATGAAGCCACCGGTCATTACGAGGTGGCGCCCTATTACCTGCTGGACGCCCATTCCCGGCTGCCGGAAGCGCAGCTGATCAGCAAAAACGCGCTGGAGGAAATCTCCGCGCTGGGGGAGGAATACGTGGATATCGTGCTGCAGTGCGCGGCGGAATCCGCGCAGTATGAACGGGAACTGTGGAAGGAGCGGGAAGCACGCTCGGAAGCGATTGTCCGGGAAAGCGGGTGCATCGTCACCGAGCTGAGCGAGGACGAAAGGAAACGCTTCCAGGACGCTGTCGCGCCGATCTATGAGGAATTCTCCGGGGAAAGGGCGGAAATGATCCGGAGGATCCAGAAACACTGACCCAATTGATTCCGGCCGAAGGTTTTCGGCCGGAATTGTCATTTTTTTTGGATTATTAGCACATTTTTGACATTCGCTTGAATTTCATTTTTCATTCCAATAGCATAGGGCACAACAAGGGCAGCTCGTTCACATGCAGCTGTCACACAACATTTTTCATATTTGGAGGAGTGGAAACATGAAAAAGATGCTCGTACTCGTTCTCACCCTGGCCATGATGCTCAGCTGTGCCTGCGCACTGGCTGACGAACCGGTTACCCTGACCTATTCCGAGGTTAATGCCCTGGACGGCAACGTTGTCGGCGAAGTGGCCAAGGCATTCAAGGCCAAGGTGGAAGAACTCTCCGGCGGCTCCGTGCTGATCGACATCCAGGCCGGCGGCGTGCTGGGCACGGAAGACCAGATCCTGGACAACCTGCTGGGCGGCGGCAACATCACCGACATCGGCCGTTTCTCAGCATTCGCTCTGACCCAGTACGGATGCGACAAAGCGATGCTCCTCTCCATTCCCTATACCTTTGCAAATGAAGAGCATTTCTGGAACTTTGCGGACAGTGAACTGGCGAAGGATTTCCTGCTTGAGCCCCAGACCCTGGGACTGCCGCTGCGCGGCCTCTGCTACGGCGAGGAAGGCTTCCGTCACTTCTTCTTCAAGAAGGGTATCGAAGTGAAGGGTATCGAAGACCTGAAGGGCCTGAAGATCCGCGTCTCCGCTGACCCGATCATGAATGGCATGGTGGAAAACCTGGGCGCTTCCGCTACCCCTGTTTCCTTCAACGAACTGTATTCTGCGCTGAATACCGGCGTGGTGGACGGAGCTGAGCAGCCCACGTCCAATTACTACACCAAGGCGTTCCCGGAAGTGGCGCCCACGCTGCTGCTGGACGGACACACCCTCGGCGCGATCCAGCTTATTATTACCGATGCGGCATGGGCCAAGCTGAATGAAGAACAGCAGGGCTGGGTGACGGAAGCGGCCCAGTATGCTTCCCAGGTCTGCCGTGACACGGTTGCAGAAGTTGAAGCGAAGACTTTTGAGACCCTCAAAGCAATGGGCGTCACCATTGTTGAGGTGGAAGACAAGACTCCCTGGGTGGAAGCCTGCCAGTCCACCATCCAGGCCAATACTGCCAGCCAGGCTGAGCTGTACCAGCAGATCCTGGATATGCAGTAATCCGGATCAGGAAAAATGCTGACTGAAGGGGTGCAGGGGAAATCCCCTGCACCCCTTTTTCTCCATCACATGAAAGGAGCTTTCCCGATGCCGGCTTTCTTTAAGACTGTTGAGAAGATCAAGCCTTTGTTTGACTGGACCCACAGGATTATCCTGTTCATTTGCAAACTGCTGCTTATTGGCGATATCATCATTACGACGTGGACAGTGGCCGGACGGTATATCCCGTTTATTACAGATCCCAAGTGGAGCGAAGATATTGTCCTGACGCTGATGGTCTACATGGCGGTGCTCTCCGCCACCCTGGCCATCCGCCGCGGGATGCATATCCGCATGACCGCTTTTGACAAGTACCTTCCGAAGAAGGTGCAAATCGTTTCCGACCTGATTGCCGATATCGGGGTGCTTGTGCTGGGCGTGATCCTGGTGATCTACGGAATTAAATTCTGCAATTCCCCGCTGAGCCTCCGGGGAAAGTATGCGTCAATTCCCACGCTGAGCAAATTCTGGCAGTACCTGCCGATTCCGGTGGCGGGCTTCGGAATGATTATCTTCGAGCTGGAACGGGTGTTCCGGCATATTGAGGCATTCTTTGTGAAAAAACCGGCAGAGGAGGGGATAGGAAATGGATGCTGAAACTTTATCCACCATCATCCTGCTGGGCAGTTTCCTGATCCTGGTACTGATGCGTTTCCCGATTGCGTATGCCGTAGGCATTTCCACCGTTCTGTGCATGATTTCCATGGGACAGAACCTGGTGACGCTGCCCCAGCAGATGGTGAAGGGCGTATGGTCTTTCTCCCTGATGGCGGTTCCGTTCTTTATCACCATGGGGGTTCTGATGGGAACCGGGGGAATATCGGACAAGCTGATTGCACTGGCCAATTCGCTGGTTGGATGGATGCGCGGCGGACTGGCGATGGTGAATATCGTGGCCTCCTACTTCTTCGGGGGCATTTCCGGATCCGCCGCCGCGGATACTGCTTCTCTGGGTTCCATCCTGATTCCCATGATGGTTGACGAGGGATATGACGCGGACTTTTCCACCGCAGTCACGATTACATCCTCCTGTGAAGGCCTGCTGGTGCCGCCCAGCCACAACATGGTGATTTACGCCATGACCGCCGGCGGCATCTCGGTGGGCGCACTGTTTATGGCCGGCTACCTGCCCGGCGCGCTGCTGGCGGTTGCCCTGATGATCGGTTCCTATGTGCTTTCCGTGAAACGGAACTATCCCAAGGGAGAAAAGTTCTCCCTGAAAGGCTTCGGCAAGCAGATCGTCAAGTCGTTCTGGGCACTGGCCGCGGTCCTGATCGTGGTGTTTGGCGTGGTGGGCGGCGTGTTCACCGCCACCGAGTCCGCTGCGATCGCGGTGGTTTATTCCCTGTTTGTTTCCGTGTTCATTTACAAGGGGCTGAAATGGAAAGACGTCTGGAAAGGCCTGGAGAGCTGTGTGGGAACGCTTTCCATTGTGCTGATCCTGATTGCCATGAGTGCGGCTTTCGGTAACTGCCTTACGCTGCTGCATGTGCCGGCAAAGGCCGCCGCGCTGATCACAAGTATCTCCAGCAGTCCGGTGGTGATTATCCTGCTGCTGAACGTGATCCTGCTGGTTCTGGGCATGATTATGGACATGGCCCCGATTATCCTGATTGCGACACCTATCCTGCTGCCGGTTGCCATGAGCGTGGGCATTCATCCGGTCCAGTTCGGAATTATGATGGTGCTGAACTGCGGAATCGGCCTGCTGACGCCTCCGGTCGGCGCGGTGCTCTTCATCGGATCAGCTGTGGCAAGACGCCCGATGGAAAAAGTGGTCCGCGCCACGCTGCCGTTCTATCTGTGCATGCTGGCAGCGCTGCTGCTGATCTCCTTTATCCCGGCGATCAGCCTCTGGCTGCCGGCCCTGACCGGGGCGACCCTGTAAACCCAACTGTGCTTCACGGGTGCCCGGGATTCCGGGCACCCGTCCTTTGGAGAGAAGAAAAATGAAAGTAAATCTGAGCAGCCTTCAGGATACCGCCGCATGGGAACAGGCCGGGGTCAAGCTGCCGGCTTTTGATATCGCGGCCATTCGGGAAAAAACCCAAAAGACCCCGGTATGGGTGCATTTCGGGGCCGGGAATATCTTCCGGGCTTTCATTGCCGCGCTGCAGCAGCGCCTGCTGGACAGCGGCGACGCGGAATGCGGCATCATCGCCGCGGATACCTTTGACGTGGACAATATCCGCATGATTTACGGCGGATATGACAACCTGACCATGAGCGTCACCCTGAACGCCGACGCCACCATCGACAAGGAGATCATCGCTTCCGTTTCGGAAGCCCTGGTGGCCCAGCCGGGGGAAAAGGCGGATTGGAAACGCCTGCGTGAAATCTTTGCCGCTCCGTCCCTGCAGATGGTTTCCTTCACCATTACCGAAAAGGGGTATGCCCTGCGGCAGATGAACGGTTCCTACCTGCCGGCGGTTGCGGAGGACCTGGAAAAAGGTCCCGGACGCCCACGCCATGCCATGACTGCTGTGGCGGCCCTCCTGCTGTACCGCTATATGAACGGGAAAGCGCCCCTGGCCGTTGTGAGCATGGATAACTGCAGCCATAACGGAGAGAAGCTCCGGAGCAGCATCCTGGAGGTGGCGGAAACCTGGTGGAAACGGGGATTTGTATCGTGGGACTTCATTGCCTGGCTGACCGATGAAACCCGGGTCTCGTTCCCCTGGAGCATGATCGACAAGATTACGCCGCGTCCCGCACCGGCCGTGCAGCAGATGCTCGCGGACGCCGGGATTGAGGATATGGCGCCCATCCAGACGCCCCACGGGACATTCGTCGCTCCGTTTGTGAACGCGGAAAAGCCGCAGTACCTGGTGGTGGAGGACCGTTTTCCCAACGGGCGGCCGCCGCTGGAAAAGGCAGGCGTATACTTTACCAGCCGGGATATTGTGAACCGGACGGAACGGATGAAAGTGACCACGTGCCTGAACCCCCTGCATACCGCGCTGGCGGTATACGGGTGCCTGCTGGGCTACACGCTGATCTGCGAGGAAATGAAGGACGCGGACCTGGTGAAGCTGGTGCGCCGCCTGGGCTATACGGAAGGCCTGCCGGTGGTGACCGATCCCGGAATCCTGAGCCCCCGGGCATTTATCGACGAGGTGGTGGAACAGCGCCTGCCGAATCCGTTTATGCCGGACGCACCGCAGCGGATTGCCACGGATACTTCGCAGAAGGTGGGCATCCGCTTCGGGGAAACCATCCGGAGCTACGCGGCGGAGGGACACCCCATGGATGAACTGGTCGCGGTGCCGCTGGTGATCGCCGGATGGCTGCGCTACCTGCTGGGCGTGGATGATGAAGGAAATCCGATGCCTCTGTCCAGCGATCCGCTGCTGGAGGACCTGCAGAAGCAGCTGCAGGGCATAGAGCTTGGCAGGCCGGAAACGGCAGGAGACAAACTGAAGCCGATCCTGGCCAATGACATGATTTTCGGAAGCAACCTGACCCGGACCCCCCTGGCGGAGCGGATTGAGGCGTATTTCCGGGAGGAAATCGCCGGAACCGGTGCTGTGCGGAGCACACTCCGGAAATACCTGGGCTGACCGGTGATCAAAAAACAAGCAGCCGGTTCTTTTACCTGCCGGAAAGACAGGGAAAAGAACCGGCTGTTCTGCTTCGAAAGGGACTATCTTCCGCCGCGGATCCGCGGCATGCTGAAGCCAGGCAAAAGTGAAAGCATCTGCATTCCGGGGAACAGGTCAGCCTTTCAGTCCAAGCAGCCAATCGGAGTACTGTTTCCGGCCTGATTCCCCGAAATCCGGTTCCCGCTTCTCAAAATCATAAACCAGCAGTCCTTCCCGGTTTCTTTCGAGCTCACAGCAGACAGTTCCCGACGCGCTGATCATGCAGGTCGGCGCGGTCTGCCAGGGACGGATGGCGTTCACCGACAGGACCGGGGTGACATTCTCAACCGCCCTGGTCACCAGATGCCCGCGGATCATTCCGTATCTGTCCGCATCGTCATGATCCGACACATCATAGAACAGGACGATATTGAGGTCCGTTCCTGCCTGGTACAGTTCCCGGAAATATTCCGGGAAACGCACTTCAAAACAGATCCTTACGCCGATCCTGAATCCGCAGATATCAAAAACGCCCGGTTCTGTTCCCGGTATGAAATTTTCCCTGTCCCATCCCCAGAGGGCCCGTTTGTCATACCATTGAACCGGCTTCCCGGGAGAAAACAGGCAGGCCCTGTTGCAATACCCGGAACCGGACTGCACAACCATCCCCGCAAGAATATGAATGCCTGCCCGGTCTGCTGTTTCCTGAAGCGCGTCTGCGGCTTCCGCGGCGGCACGCATATCCATGTCCGAAGGTCCGGGAATATCCCGCGGAGGATACCCGGTCAGTGCACACTCCGGAAACACGATCAGGCCGGCTTTTTCATCTGCGGCCCGCATGGCGGCATTCCGGACGGATGCCAGATTCTGCCGGATGTCACCGGATACGCCGAACTGCCAGGCTGCAAGCTTCATTCCTGTTTCTCCTTGCTGCCGCAGGCTTCCGGTTATTCCGCCATATGATGAATCAGCGGAAGGTGCGGAAGTTTCCCGAAGCGATAGAATTTCATGGCGTTCCCATGGAACAGCCGGTGTTTCTCGTCCTCCGTAAGGAGCGGGGACTTGCCGATGAAATCCCAGCTCATCCGGCAGGTGATGGCGGTCATGGTGCGCGGGTAATCCGAATCCTCGCAACAGTTTATCCATTCCGCCGTAAAGAACCCGGAGCAAAGCCTCTCCGGATTCCGGAACGGGCATTGGGATATCCCGGTTTTCCGTTTCAAAGGGTTGGGTGATGCATATCCCTTTCGCGGAACTCTGACTCCTCAGCCTTCCATATTGATCTTATCCCGGTTCCAGATGACGGCGGTTTTCATCGGGGCGTTTTTGGAGTAGATCCGGTTTTCATAGGCACCGATGGGATCGGCGGCGAACTCTTCCCGGCCGATCAGCTCCACGATCCGGTCATAGGGACTCTGCGCCAGCATTTGGATGGCTTGTTCCATATGATCCCGGCGGAAATTGATGGAACCGAAAATCAGGTGGTTTTCAAAGCCGAAGGGCATGGTATCGAAGGTGATTTTCGGGCCGAGTGAAAAGCTGTTGTACAGGCCGTTGCAGCCGAGCACCCGGTGGGTGAACGCGATTTCATGCTCCACGGAGGATCCGCTGACCCCGATGAAGGTGGTGGCCCGGCCTCCGAGGGCTTTGCAGATATCCGCTGCCAGGTCTTCCGGCCTGTCATGGCAGCTGCGGACATAGACGCCGCCGGTCTGCCGGAGGGCGAACTGCACCTTGGGGCTGTCTTCCGGGCTGCGGGCGACAAAGACGATCCTGGCATCCGGATGGGCCTGGTGGATGATGTCCCCGATGAACATGCCGGTGGTTCCCAGGCCGAAGATCACCGTCCGCTCAAAGATCTCGTCCTTCGCGGCGGTCCGGGCCAGCTCCTCCCCGCAGCCCAGGCGGCGGGCGGTCTGGCGGAACCAGTGGGCGGAGCCCAGGTCCTCCATGCGCTCAAGCTGGAAAAGCATGCAGGCAAACGGATCCGGGAATACCATCTTCTTTGCGAAGCTCAGGTCCAGCCGGCCGTCATGGACATGGCCGTCCGGGATATCCAGGAGCATATCCGGATTGACATACATCCGGTCGCAGAAAAGGCCGTCCGCCTGGTCGCAGCCGTATTCAAAATAGCTTTCATCTTCCGTATACCGGGTGGGATCGATGCTGTCGCCGCCCCGGATCAGCACGATGGCGAACCGGTTCTGCGAAGGCACCCAGACCACGCCCTCATGGCCGTTGATCAGACGGTCCTGGCCTTCCGGGAATTTGGGACCGAGCTGGCCGCGCTTTCCCATCATCATCAGCTCATGATCCGTGCCGCAGAAGCCGACGATGACCGGTTCGACGGGAATGCCTTCCTTCTTCGGCTCTCCCCGGAGACGCTGGCGGGGCGGGTTGATGAGATTGACTTCCCCGTATACCAGGGGCTTGTCCGGATCGTTCCGGAAACAGGTTCCGAATACTTTATTTTCACTCATGGTTTTTCTCCCGGATTGATGAACAGGATACTGATACGGGCTGACCCCGTCGGAGCAGGATTTGCGTATTCCGCATTTGTCCGTATTTTACCAGAAACATAAGCGGAAGAAAACCCTTGTTTCTGCCGGACCGGCCGGAAACTGCCCGGGATGACTTGCCAGGGCGGAAACGGATGATATAATGAACCTGGCAGAACCGAACGGAACTGCCGGGGAGGGATTGGATTGGCGCGGCTGGACCTGGACATGACAGAGGGGAACATCTGGACGCATATGCTGCGGTTCTCCGTGCCGATGGCGATCGGGCTTCTGTTCCAGCAGCTCTATAATACCGTGGATACGCTGGTGGTCGGGCAGTTTGTCGGGCAGCAGGCGCAGGCGGCGGTGGGTTCCACCGGGCCGATCATCAACACGATTGTGGGTTTCTGCGCCGGGCTGGCCACCGGCGCTTCCGTTGTGATTTCTCAGCGCTACGGCGCCCATGACCGGGAAGGCCTGGGCAGGGCGGTTCATACGACGGTGGCGCTGACATTTATCATCAGCGTGATCGCGACAGCCCTGGGCCGGCTCATTATTGATCCGATGCTGCGGTTCATGCAGACACCGGAAGACGTGATGCCGGAATCCGGGGCATACCTGTCCATTTATTTTTCGGGGATCTCCGGAATCCTGTTCTATAACCTGGGAGGCGGAATCCTGCGGGCGGTGGGGGATTCCAGGAGACCGCTGGTCTTTCTGATCATTTCCGCCCTGCTGAACACGGCCCTGGACCTGCTGTTTGTACTCGCTTTCGGCATGGGCGTGGATGGGGTGGCCTATTCCACCGTGCTGGCGCAGATCCTGTCTGCATTCCTGATCCTGATCACCCTGAGCCGGGAGAAGGGGGATTATGGGATCCGGTGGCGGAAGGTGCGCATTGACCGGAAATCCCTTGCCATGATCCTGAAGCTGGGGCTGCCCAGCAGTATCCAGGCGGCAGTGACATCCTTTTCCAACGTGTTTGTACAGAGCTACATTAACGCATTTGGCTCGGCCTGCATGGCCGGCTA
>JAEEGH010030842.1_pt1 | contig 10399 bp, 3 predicted proteins | sample 9134181 | NCBI WGS metagenome assembly JAEEGH01 (sample SAMN16246544, study PRJNA631951) | gut metagenome | biome: gut microbiome; feature: rumen; material: DP-attached | host: Bos | place: Iran: Karaj | collected 2018-10 | reverse complement strand
GATGTTCTTGGCGATATCGTCGGAAATCTTGCCTTCGATGTGAATCTTCTTGTGGTATTCTTCCAGGTTCACCTCGTAGCGGGATTCCAGTTCGCGCTTGTTGAACACGCCGTACTTTTCGAAGAGGGCCACGTTCTCGGCCTTGTTCAGGGCCTGGAGCGCTTCCATGGTGGTGCGGGTGTTGGGCAGGCCACGCTTTGCGGCTTCTTCCACCCATTCGTCGGTGTAGCCGTTGCCGTTGAAGATCACGCGCTTGTGTTCCTTCACGATCTTCTGCAACAGGGACTGCAGTTCTTCGTGGAACTTTTCGGCCGGGACCTTCTCAAGCTTGTCGGCAATCAGGTCGAAAGCTTCGGCAACGATGGTGTTCAAGATGACGTTGGGTTCGGAGCAGCTCTGGCTGGAGCCCGGAGCGCGGAATTCGAACTTGTTGCCGGTGAAGGCGAACGGAGAAGTACGGTTACGGTCGGTCGCGTCGCGCGGGAGAGGCGGCAGCGTGTCGGAACCGAGCTTCATGACGCCAGCCTGCTTGCTGGACTTCGGGTCGCCCTTTTCGAGCTGGTCGATGACGTCTGCAAGCTGGTCGCCGAGGTACATGGAGATGATTGCCGGAGGCGCTTCGTTGGCACCGAGACGGTGGTCGTTGCCGGCACCGGAAACAGCCATGCGGAGCAGGTCGGCGTGAGTATCGACGGCGTAAATCACGGCGCAGAGCGTGGTGAGGAAGATGGCGTTCTGGTGCGGGTCCTTGCCCGGGTTCAAGAGGTTCGTCTTGCCGTAGTTCACGGACCAGTTGTTGTGCTTGCCGGAACCGTTGATGCCAGCAAACGGCTTTTCGTGCAGCAGGCACACGAGGCCATGACGGTCGGCGACCTGGCGGAGCACTTCCATAATCTGCATATTATGGTCGCAAGCGAGGTTCACTTCCTCGAACATCGGGGCAAGTTCGAACTGTGCCGGAGCGACTTCGTTGTGGCGGGTCTTGGCCGGAATGCCGAGCTTCCAGAGTTCCTTTTCCACGTCGTTCATGAAGTTCAAGATGCGGGCAGGAATGCTACCAAAGTAATGGTCTTCCATCTGCTGGTGCTTTGCAGGGGCTGCACCGAACAGCGTGCGGCCGGCCTGGTACAGGTCGGGGCGCTGCAGGTAGAAGCGCTTGTCGATGAGGAAGTATTCCTGTTCGGCACCGAGAGTGACGGTGACCTTCTGCTGGGCCACGCCGAACATGCCCATGAGGCGATCGGCGGACTTCTGCAGGGCCTGAATGGAGCGGAGCAGCGGAGTCTTCTTGTCCAAGGCTTCGCCGGTGTAGCTACAGAATGCAGTCGGAATGCAGAGCGTTGCACCGTTGCCGTGACGCTTGATGAATGCGGGCGAGGTCGGGTCCCAGGCAGTGTAGCCGCGGGCTTCAAAAGTGGAACGCAGGCCGCCGCTCGGGAAACTGGAAGCGTCCGGTTCGCCGACGATCAGGTTCTTGCCGCTGAAGGCCATGATAGCCTTGCCGTTTTCGGGTTCCAGGAAGGAGTCGTGCTTTTCGGCGGTAGAACCGGTGAGCGGCTGGAACCAGTGCGTGAAGTGGGTGGCACCCCGGTCGATTGCCCACTTCTTCATGGCATGTGCGACTTCGTTCGCGATACTCGCGTCAAGCGGTGCGCCCTCGTCGATGGTGGCGAACAGTTTCTTGCAGATGTCCTTGGGCAGGTAGGCGCGCATGGCCTCCGCGTTAAAGACGTCCTCGCCGTAAAAGTCGAGACTTGCGGGTGCTGCGGGCATGTTTGCGCCCGCGGCTTCGCTCGCGATTTCCTTGATGGCCTTCAGCCTGTATTCGTTGCTCATTGTGAGTCTCCTAGTTTGAAATTTTTTCGGAGACCCTATTGCAAAATGTGTGCCAAAAGTGAAAATGGCGAAATTCTGCAAAAATCCAAAAAGCAGGCCGGTTACAGAAATTGATGACTTTCCATAATTTGAAAATTTCTCTCTACTATTACGGAAAACGTAAATCTGAAGCTGTCGAAAAAGGTTCTAGCCGCCGCACGAACTATTTTCAAAAATTGTAACCACAGAATTTCTTTTTACAAAAAGTGAAAATATAGAGGCGTGTAGTTTGAGCGATATTCTTTCGTTCTTTACATATTCTTTCCGCTTTTTCAATAATTGGCGGGTATTTCCAGAAATTGGCACGGAATTTGCAAAGCCTTTTCGCAAAAATAGGAATAATGCGCGGATTTGAGAATGATTCGCAAATTTAAGAAAGGACGAGTATGAACGCTCAAGCTCTTTACGACCCGATGAACGAACACGACGCCTGCGGTGTCGGCCTGGTCGCTAATATTAATAATGTAGCCTCGCACCAGATTGTGCTGCAGGGCATTACCGTTTTGAAGAGGCTCATGCACCGCGGTGCAGCAGGTGGAGACCCGGAAACCGGTGACGGTGCGGGTCTTTTGCTTTCGATGCCCCACAAGTTTTTCCGCAAGGTGAACCCTGAGCTCCCTGCCCGCTACGGCGTGGCGATGTTCTTTGTGGAGAATACGCTTGCGGCGGATGCCTTTGACGCGAAGATCAAGGAGATTGCCGCTGCCGAGGGCATGCCGGTGCTGAACTTCCGCGAGGTGCCGGTGAATGCCGACAAGATCGGTCGCACGGCCCGCGAGACTTTGCCGCATATCCGTCAGGTGTTCTTCGACGGTTCCGCTTTTGAATCCGACAGCGCGTTCGATATTAAGTTGTATGTTTCCCGCCGCCTGATGGAAAAGGCTTGCAAGGGCTTGTATGTTTGTAGCTGCAGCCGCCGTAGCATCGTCTATAAGGGCTTGCTTCTGGCGAGCCAGATTGAGGGCTTCTACAAGGACTTGAACGATCTCGATTTTGAGAGCCCGATTGCGCTTGTTCACCAGCGCTACTCCACGAACACGTTCCCCACATGGCCGCTCGCGCATCCGTTCCGCTACCTCGCTCATAACGGCGAAATCAATACCCTGCGCGGAAACCTGAACAGTCTGCGTGCCCGCGAACCGCACCTGAAGAGCGATATTATCGGCGATGACCTGCAGAAGCTTTTGCCGCTTGTTCCGGCGGGGCAGAGTGACTCGGCCAGCCTTGACAACATGTTTGAGCTCCTCGTCGCTGCGGGTCGTAGCCTTCCGCATGCGATGATGATGCTCATGCCTCAGGCCTGGGGTAAAAAACATTACCTGGGTCGCGACGTGCGTGGGTTCTTCGAATATGAATCCATGCTCATGGAACCGTGGGATGGCCCGGCCGCCGTGGCGTTCAGCGATGGCGTAAACGCGGGTGCGATTCTCGACCGCAACGGCCTTCGTCCGGCGCGTTACACTCTGTGTAAAGACGGTCTTTTCGTGATGGCCTCCGAAACGGGCGTGCTCGACCTCCGCGATGACGAAGTGGAAGAAAAGGGCCGCCTCAAGCCCGGCGAAATCATTTATCTGGACCTGGAAAATCACCGCATCTTGAAGAATGCGGAGATGAAGGCGCAGGTGGCGCGTGCCAAGCCTTACCGCCGCTGGGTTGCCGAGAACAAGATGAGCGTTCGCGGGCTCTTCAGTGAAATCAACCCGTCCGACGTTCCGGACGACATTCTGGTGCAGCAGAAGCGCTTCGGATATTCTGCAGAAGATCTCTCCATCATTTTGCAGCCCATGGCCAAGAATGGTGCGGAGCCGATTGGCTCCATGGGTAACGACGCCGCGCTGGCCGTGCTTTCGGACAAGCCACAGCCGTTGTTCAACTACTTCAAGCAGTTGTTTGCCCAGGTGACGAACCCGCCCATTGACCCGATTCGTGAAGAGCTGGTGATGAGCCTTACGACATATATCGGGAACCACGGCAACATTCTGGAAGAGACTCCGGAGCAGGCACACCTTATCAAGATTCCGCGCCCGATTGTGACCGAAGATGAAATCCGCCGCTTTGAAAACATTGGCGATAAGGCTTTCAAGGCGAAAGTGCTCAAGATGCAGTTCCCGCTCGGCGGTGACGGCTCCGTGCTGGAAGCTGCCCTGCAGAACCTCGCCGGCGATGCCGTGCGCGCCGTGCAGGACAACTACGATATTATCGTGCTTTCGGACAAGAACATCGACTGGGGATACGTGCCTATGCCTTCGCTTTTGGCGACGGCTTGCGTGAACCGCGCCTTGGTAGAAGCGGGCGTGCGCCCTGAAATCGGTTTGATTGTGCAGAGCGGCGAAGTCCGCGAAGTGATGCACTTTGCTCTGCTCCTCGGCTACGGCGCCACTGTCATCAACCCGTATCTTGCCTTTGAGAGCATTACCAACATGTGCCACAACGGCGACCTGGATGTGGACCCGGTGACGGCTGCTGCAAATTATGTAAAGGCTGTCGATAAGGGGCTCTTGAAGATTATGTCAAAGATGGGTATCTCCACCCTCCGCAGTTACCGCAGTGCACAGATTTTCGAAGCCGTGGGCCTGAACCACGAACTCATCGAGAAGTTTTTGCCGGGTACGGCAAGTCGCATCGAAGGTATCGGCCTCGAAGAAATTGCCCGCGAAGTGGGCGAGCGTCAGAAGATTGCCTTTGCCGATGCAAGCAAGGTCTTGCAGTCTGGCGGCCAGTATGCGTTCCGCAAGGAAGGCGAGAAGCACCTGTGGACTCCGCAGTCGCTTGCCGCATTCCGCCAGGCGGTGCAGGGTGGCGACTACGAGAAGTTCAAGGTCTACAGCAAGCTGATTAATGACCAGTCTGAACGTCAGGCAACTTTGCGCGGTCTCTTCAAGTTCAAGAAGGCTACCCCGATTGATATTAGCGAAGTCGAATCTCGCGAATCGATTATCCATCACTTTGTGGCGGGTGCCATGAGCCTTGGCTCCTTGAGCCCGGAAGCCCACGAGACTATTGCCATTGCCATGAACCGCATCGGTGCCATGAGCAACTGCGGTGAAGGTGGTGAAGACCCTGACCGCGATACTCCGGCCGCTAACGGCGATATCCGTAGTTCTGCCATTCGCCAGGTTGCCTCGGGCCGATTTGGCGTGACCATCGATTACCTGCGCCATGCGAAGGATTTGCAGATCAAGATGGCCCAGGGCGCAAAGCCCGGTGAGGGTGGCCAGCTGCCGGCACACAAGGTGAACGAGTTCGTGGCACGTATCCGTCACTCCATCCCGAACGTGTCGCTGATTTCTCCGCCGCCGCACCATGATATTTACTCCATCGAAGACCTTGCGCAGTTGATTTACGACCTGCGCAACGCCAACCCGAAGGCCCGTGTTTCCGTGAAGCTCGTGTCCGAAGTGGGTGTGGGTACGATTGCCGCGGGTGTCGCGAAGGCCCATGCCGATGTGGTGTTGATTTCTGGCCACGATGGCGGTACGGGCGCATCTCCGCTTACCTCCATCAAGCATGCCGGCCTCCCGTGGGAACTCGGTATTGCCGAAGCGGAACAGACCCTTGTGCTCAACGACTTGCGCGGACGCATCAAACTCCAGGTCGATGGCCAGCTCAAGACGGGCCGTGACGTGGTGGTGGCCGCCCTCCTCGGTGCCGAAGAATTCGGTTTTGCCACGAACCTTCTCGTAAGCCTTGGCTGCGTGATGGACCGCAAGTGCCATACGAACCAGTGCCCGATGGGTATCGCCACGCAGGATCCGGACTACCGCAAGCGCTTTGCGGGCAAGCCCGAATACGTGGAAAACTTCCTCTATTTCATTGCCGATGAAGTCCGCGAGATTCTTGCAAGCCTTGGCCTGCGTTCCTTGGCGGAAGCCTGCGGCCGTAGCGACTTGCTGGAACGTGACGAGGCGATTGCCTTCTACAAGGCTCACAATCTGGACTTCTCCAAGATTTTCGAAACTGTTGATGGCGGCATCAAGTCCTTCGACAAGAACTTCGTGAAGGAACCGCTTGAAAACTTCGACCGTCGTGAACTCCTTCCGTTCGTGGCCGATACGCTCAAGAGCGGCAAGACCGTGGAACTCTGCACGGTGGTGCACAACGTCGACCGTACGGTGGGTACGGAACTTTCCGGCGAGGTGGATGAACGCTTTGGCGTGAAGGGCCTCCCCGAAGATACCATCAAGATTCACCTGCAGGGTGTCGCGGGCCAGAGCTTCGGTGCGTTCCTCGCTCCGGGTATCACCCTCGATTTGCAGGGCGAAGCCAACGACTTTATGGGCAAGGGCCTTTCGGGCGGTAAGATTATCGTGCGGCCGCCCAGCAATGCAAGCTTTAGGGCCGAAGATAACGTGATCGCGGGTAACGTCATCGGTTACGGCGGAACCTCGGGCAAGATTTTCATCAACGGTCTCGCGGGCGAACGCTTCGGTATCCGTAACTCGGGTATGCTCCTGGTTTCGGAAGGCGTGGGCGACCACGGCTGTGAATACATGACGGGCGGTCGCGTAGTCGTGCTCGGCCGTGTGGGCGTGAACTTCGCTGCAGGTATGACGGGTGGCTTTGCCTACGTCTACGATGAGACGGGCCACTTTGACCTGAGTTGCAACGTGGATTCCGCCGACCTCGAAAGCGTGCTTCCGGGTACCGAGAGCGAAAGCGAACTGCTCGACATCATCAATCAGCACGTTGAGGCGACGGGTAGCGAGAAGGGCAAGCGCATTCTGGAAAACTGGAACAGCGAACGCCCGAAGTTCGTGAAGATATTCCCGGTGGATTACAGGAACGCGTTGGCGAAGAAGGGGAGGGCATAATGCAGCAAATTAACCGAATCGCAGACATCTACCGCCCTGTTGAAGAGCGTGTCAAGGACAACAACGAAGTCGAACGCAAACTCACTTCAATCGAAATCATCGGCCAGGCGGAACGCTGCCACACTTGCGGAATCCCCTTCTGCCATGGTGCGGGTTGCCCCCTCGGAAACCTCGTTCCCGAATTCAATGCGGCCATTGCTGCCGGGAATGCGGAACGTGCCTACGATATCATCAGCAAGACGGCGTTCTTCCCAGAGTTCACGGGCCGCGTTTGCCCCGCACTCTGCGAATCCGCCTGTACCGGCAACGTGCATAACGACCCGGTGATGGTGCGCCAGATTGAGAAGTTCATCATTGAGACCGCTTTCGAGGAAGGCCGCGTGGTGCTCCCGACGGCTGAACCGAACGGAAAGTCTGCCGCTGTCATCGGCTCTGGTCCTTCGGGGCTGTTTGCTGCTGAGGCCTTGCGCCGCAAGGGCTATGCCGTCACGGTTTTCGAGAAGCAAGCGAAGGCGGGTGGCCTGCTGCGCTACGGCATCCCGAATTGGAAACTGGACAAGTCCATTATCGACCGGCGTATTGCCCTGCTTGAAGCTGCCGGAATCAAGTTTGTCTACAATACCGAAATAGGGAAGGACATTGCCGCGGAATACGTCCACAAGAATTATGACGAGGTGTTCCTCGCGATTGGAACGCCGAATGCCCGCGACTTGAAAATCCCGGGCCGCGAAGCCGAAGGAATTTTCCTTGCCCTCGATTTTCTGCATGGTGCCGAAATGCCGGGTGAAAGCAATCCCGAAAAGTTTAGCGCGAAGGGCCGCAAGGTGTTGGTGATTGGCGGTGGCGATACGGGTAACGACTGCGTGGGCAAGGCCATCCGTGAAGGCTGCGAAAGCGTGCTCCAGGTGGAATTCATGCCCAAGCCGCCTGAGGAGCGTTCCCCGTCTACGCCGTGGCCCGACTGGCCGTACATGCTGCGCACGAGCTACGCCCAGCACGAAGGCGGTGAGCGTCGCTGGAATGTTTCTTCCAAGCAGTTCATCGTGAAGGACGGTCGCGTGGCCGGCGTGGAAGCAGTTCGCGTGGAATGGGAAATGTCCCCGCAGGGTCGCCCGCTCAAGCCTGCCGAAGTCCCGAATTCTACCGAGGTCATCGATACCGACCTGGTGGTGCTCGCGATGGGATTCACCGGTGTGCCTGCCGAGGGAATCGTGAATGACCTGGGCCTGCAACTTACCCCGCGTACGGCGATTATCGCTGATCCGGCCCGACACATCTATGCGGTGGGCGACTGCGCGAACGGCGCCTCCCTCGTGGTGCGTGCTATGGCCGACGCGAAGGCGAAAGTCGCGGCGCTAAAGTAACGGTTTCTGTTATAAACTGCGCGCGGCACTATGTTCGGATTTTATCGGTTCGCATGTGTTTCTCCGGTGTTGAAGGTGGCCGATACCGCCTACAATACCGAAGAAATTATCAGGAGCGCGAAAATTGCTGCCTCTAACGGGGCGGCTTTTGTCGTTTTCCCGGAACTTTGCATTACGGGCTATACCTGTAGCGACTTGTTCCACCAGGAACTGCTTTTGCAGAACAGCACCCGCTCGCTCATGCAGATTGCGGAAGCCTTAAAAGATAGCGACGCCGTGATTGCGGTGGGCCTGCCTTTACGCATATTTGGTAGGTTGTATAACTGCGCCGCATTTGTGCAGCGCGGTCGCGTTGTTGCTGTTACGCCGAAAATTCACTTGCCGAACCAGCGCGAATTCTACGAGAAACGCCATTTTTCGAGCGGGCGGGATTTACTGCGCGGATCGTGCGGAATTTCGTCCAAGAATCCCGCGGGTGCCGTGACGTGCACGATAGAAGGCGCGGGCGAAGTTCCCGTCACGAATTTTTTCACGGTGAAGGGTTCTGGTTCTGAAGTCCGCATAGGCGTGGAACTTTGCGAAGACCTGTGGACGCCTGCGCCACCGAGCGGGGAACTTGCCCTTGCAGGTGCGAACGTCATCGTGAATCTCTCGGCGAGCGATGCCCTAGTAGGCAAGCGCGAATACCGCAGGAACTTGGTGGTGAACCAGTCGGCGCGTTGCATGGCGGCCTACGTGTACGCCTCTGCCGGAGTGCATGAATCTACGACGGATATGGTCTTTAGCGGTCACTTGATGATTGCAGAAAATGGGAGCATGCTTGTCGAAAGTAGGCCGTTCTCGCGGGAAACCGAAATCGTGTATGCCGATGTGGACGTGGAACGCCTGAATATGCAGCGCCTGAGCGAAGGAAGTTTCCAAGATTTCGACAGCCGTGCTATCATTGCGCGTGCAGCGACTCTTGAAGGCCTGCGTGGTTGCGATACGCTCCAGTACCGTTTTGTTTCGCCGACGCCCTTTGTGCCGGGATGCATTGAAACCCGCGATGCATCTTGCACCGAGATTTTCAACATACAGTGTGCAGGCCTGGCCAAGCGCCTGGAGGCGACCCGAAGCAAGCGTGCGGTAATTGGCCTAAGCGGCGGTCTTGATTCTACGCTCGCGCTTCTCGTGGTTGCGGAGACGTTCAAACTGCTGAACCGCCCTGCAAAAGAAATACTTGCGCTCACGATGCCCGGATTCGGGACTACGAATCGCACCAAGAACAATGCGGTTGAACTCGCGAAACTTCTGGGCGTGGAACTGCGCACCGTCGATATCCAGAAGGCATGCCTCCAGCACTTCACTGACATCGGGCACGACCCGCAAAAACTTGACGTGACTTACGAGAACGTACAGGCCCGCGAACGCACGCAAATTCTGATGGACATTGCGAACAGCGAGGGCGGAATCGTCATAGGGACAGGCGACCTCTCCGAAATTGCGCTGGGCTGGAGCACCTACAATGCCGATCACATGTCCATGTATGCGGTGAATTGCGACATTCCCAAGACGCTCGTGCGCCACATTGTGAACTGGTACGCCGACCGCGCTGTTCGCGACCCGAATCAAACCAGCGCGAATCTTGAAACCAGCAACAAAGCGTCTCTCGCCGCTGTCCTCCGCGATATCCTCGATACGCCCGTCTCTCCGGAACTCTTGCCCGCCGATTCAAGCGGCCAGATTGCGCAAAAGACGGAGAGCATTCTCGGTGCGTACGAACTGCACGATTTTTTCCTTTACCATTTTGCGAAATACGGAGTCGCTCCCGAAAAACTCCGCTATCTCGCGAAATACGCGTTCAAGAACCAGCATTCTGACGAAGAAATCGACAAGGCTCTCGCCGTCTTTATCCGGCGATTCTTTACGCAACAATTCAAGCGCAGTTGCATTCCCAACGGCCCGAAGGTCGGTACCATCTCGCTATCGCCCCGCGCCGACTGGCGTATGCCCAGCGACGCATCTTCATCTGACTGGATGAATTAGGCCTGCTTGCCTTCGACGAGTTCGGTGGCGAGTTTCTTCATGCCAGGGAAATCCCACTTGCCGCTACCCAGCTTCGGGATGCTCTCGACGCTGAATACGCTCCCGGGTTGCATCAGGGGCGGCATGCCGGACTTGCGCAACTTGCGGGCGATATCTTCCGGGTCTTCCGCATCCTTCACGAGCAAAACAATGCGTTCGCCCTTCGAGGAATCGGGAACAGCCGTGACGGCGAATTCCTTGCCGTCAAGAATCTTCGTTTCGCCAATGCGGAGTTCAACTGCGGTAAGCGAGATCATTTCTCCTCCGAGGTTCGCGAAGCGGCTG
>JAEEGH010030840.1_pt1 | contig 10399 bp, 10 predicted proteins | sample 9134181 | NCBI WGS metagenome assembly JAEEGH01 (sample SAMN16246544, study PRJNA631951) | gut metagenome | biome: gut microbiome; feature: rumen; material: DP-attached | host: Bos | place: Iran: Karaj | collected 2018-10 | reverse complement strand
CATGACGAACATGACTGAGCTGCTCGATGCCCAACGCCAGTGGCAGCAGGCACTCACTTCACGCAATGCCGCTAATAGCGAATACCTGCAGGCCAAGACCCGCTACCTGATTCTGACCGGTCGCAGAGAGGAAGTAAAACCATAATGCACTTCATTCTTAACAATTTTTAGTGTCTTATTGTGCATGGTGCATGGTGCATTGTGCATTAAAATTCGTACCTTTGCAACCAAATTTGCTAAGATATGAATCCTCGACTACTATTTTCAGGCTTTCTAACGGCCTTGCTGATGGTATCTTGTGCCCCCAAGCACTACCAGCTGGCAGGCGTGGAGCGCAGCAGAATCATCGTGGACAGCCGTTATGACCAGAATCCGGATCAGGCGGCAGCACAGTTCCTGGCGCCCTATAAGCGGGTGAACGACAGCGTTATGGGGCCCATCGTCGGACAGGTGGCGCACAACATGCATGCAAAGCGTCCTGAGAGCGACCTCTCGAACCTTCTGGCTGACATTCTCATCTGGTCGGCCAAGGACTACGACGAGCAGCCTGTGTTCGCCGTCTATAATATGGGAGGCATCCGTGCTGACCTTACGAAGGGTGTTGTTACCTATGGCGATGTGCTCGACGTGGCACCTTTTGAGAACAAGATATGCTTCACCACCCTCACGGGAGAGAAACTGATGGATGTGTTCCGAGAAATTGCATCTCATGGAGGCGATGGAGTCAGTAAGGGCGTTGAACTGGTGGTCAAGATGGACGGCAAGGGCGAAAAGGGAGAACTGATCTCTGCCAAGCTCCACGGCAAGGAGATTGATCCTCAGGCTGAATACCGTGTGGCGACGATCAATTATTTGCTGGAGGGTAATGACGGCATTCCATCGCTTCGTGATGGAAAGGATGTGGTGGCACCCCAGGAGGCAAGTAACAATACCCGCTTCCTTATCATGAACTACTTCCGTGACATGCAGGCCAAGGGCATTGTGGTTGACTCGAAAGTGGAAGGAAGGATTATAATTGAAGATTGAAGATTGAAGATTGAAAATTGATAATTGAAAATTGAAGTAATGAAGAGGAATATATATAATAAGGTGGTGATAAGGTTGGTGATGGGGCTTTTACCTTTTTACCTTTTTACCTTTTTACCTTTGAATACGGAGGCTAAGAAGCGCAAACAGCTGGTGATTCTGCATACAAACGATACGCACTCTACCATCATGCCGCTGAATCCTAACCTCGACAATAAGGATATTGCAGGTCGTGGCGGATTCCTGCGTCGTGTCAACATGATTAAGGAACAGCGACAACAGCACCCCAATCTGTTGCTCTTTGACTCAGGCGATTTTTCGCAGGGATCAGGCTACTACACGCTCTTCAAAGGCGAGGTGGAGATTGGACTGATGAACGAGATGGGCTATGATGCCGCCACCATCGGCAACCATGAGTTCGACTTCGGCATGGAGAACATGGCCAGAATCTTCCGGATGGCCAACTTCCCCATCGTATGCTCTAATTATGATTGTACAGGAACGGTGTTGGAAGACCTTGTGAAACCCTATGTCACTCTGAAGCGCGAAGGTGTGAAGATAGGAATCTTTGCACTTGCACCTCCTATGAAAGGACTGGTATTCGACGGCAACTGCGAGGGTATCACCTATCTCGATCCTGCCGAGACGGCGCAGAAGTACATCGATATACTGAGGAAGCAGGAGAAGTGCGACCTCGTGATTTGTATATCACACCTCGGCTGGGAGGTTTCTGTCTATCCCGACGAGAAGTTCGTGAGTCTGACAGAGGGCTGCGACCTGGTTCTGGGTGGTCATACCCACACCTATATGCCTACACTTGAATATACGCCTGACAAGAACGGGAAGATGATTCCCGTGGATCAGAATGGTAAGCACGGAGTCTTCATCGGAAAATTGATTCTCGACTTAGAGAAGAAGTAAACAATACATCTTACTCAAAGTAGAACGTCAGTACGATCATTTTGCTGCATCCTCGCGTGACAGCATTGGTGTATTTGCGCAGATTGGCGTCCTGCAGTTCCTGAGCGTGATCGTGGTCGATGGCATCGCGTAGGCTGTAGCAGAACTTTAGTTCTGGAATCAGTTTGAAGAATGGCAGATAGAAGTCGCAGCCTAAACCCACCTCAAGGAACATGTCCGACTTCTTCAGTTGGATATACTCCTGATTCTTGCTTGTAAGATTCAGCGTGGGATTGACTCCTGCCGTGATATACGGACGATAGTTGTTCCATCGCTCAGCACTGAACTTCAGATTGATAGGCAGCGAGATATAGGTGTTCTTCATGTCCTGTGTCGTCTCTATCTGACGACCTTCCTGATCAGTCTCTGTCAAGTTGCGGAAGGTCAGGTGCTTGGCGCCGAAGTGCATGGTAGGGGAAAAGCGGAGGTTCAGGTGCTGAGACAGACGAAGGTCGGCCAAAACACCTACGCTGAATCCTGAGTTCCAGCGGTCGTCATCGCATACAATGGTCTCCTCACGCGTAGTACCGTCCTCGAGGGTGATTGTCTGTGGCCCTGCGTTCTCGAACTCAATATCCTGCATGTTCATCCCCACGAGGATGCCAAAGTGCATCGGGCGCAGGTCGATGTACGGCTTGTTCTGTATCTTGCGTGTCTGGGCTGTGCCCGTCAGAGAGAGGCACGCTAGAATAATGGCAAATATGGTTCTGCTTCTATGCATTTCTGTTCTGTTACTTCTTTATAAACGTAAAAAGATGCCTATTATTATATCCGAGATTATTCAGACAACGTATAAATTGCAAAAAAATATACCTAAATGTTGGTAGATATCGAAAATTTATCGTACCTTTGCATCACTCAAATTGAGTATTAACATTATTAATTAATAAAAAGTTAGGATTATGGCATATGTAATTGGTGACGATTGTATCGCTTGCGGTACTTGTCAGGGCGAGTGCCCCGTTGAGGCAATTTCTGAGGGTGAGAAGTATTCTATCGATCCCGATCTCTGCACAGAGTGTGGCACTTGTGCAAGTGTTTGTCCTTCTGAGGCTATCAGCCTGCCTTAATTATCAGGTAGATGCTAAGACAGCGAGGGGTGCTTTATCAGGAGCGCCCCTCGCTTTGTGTTTATGCAGAAAAGTGCAAATAATTGAATATTATGCATGATTAATTATGAATAATTTTGTACCTTTGCACCCAAATTGAAGTGATTATGATATTACTGAGTTTTGATACAGAGGAGTTTGACGTGCCCCGTGAGCATGGTGTAGACTTCTCACTTGAAGAGGGAATGAAGGTGTCTGTGGTAGGCACAAACCGCATCCTTGACTGTTTGAAGGAGAATGGCGTGAAAGCCACGTTCTTCTGTACTTCGAACTTTGCGCAGAATGCTCCAGAAGTCGTCAAGCGTATTATGAACGAGGGTCACGAGGTGGCTTGTCATGGTTGTGACCATTGGCAGCCGAAGGCCACGGATGTGTTTCGTTCGAAGGAAATCATTGAGCAACAGACGGGAATCACCGTCAACGGCTATCGCCAGCCAAGGATGTTCCCAGTGTCTGACGAAGATATAGAGAAGGCAGGGTACAGATATAACTCATCGCTTAATCCGGCATTCATCCCAGGCCGCTATATGCACCTGACAGCCCCCCGTACATGGTTCATGAGGAATAAGGTGATGGAGATACCTGCCTCAGTGACTCCCTGGATCCGTTTCCCGTTGTTTTGGCTGGCTCTGCATAATCTGCCTGAGAAACTGTATCACATGATGGTACGTAGAGTGTTGAGTCATGACGGTTATTTCGTAACGTACTTCCACCCCTGGGAGTTCTTTGAACTGAAGGAGCATCCAGAGTTCAAGATGCCGTTCATTATCAAGAACCATAGCGGTCTGCAGATGGTGCAGCGACTCGACAGTCTGATTAAGATGCTGAAGTCGCGTGGTCATGAGTTTATTACCTATACGGAATTTGTAGAAAGAAAAATATCAGAATAGTTATGATAAGACTAGCAACTGTATCACCGTGCTATAATGAGGAGGAAGTCCTCCGCCAGTCAGTGAAGCGTCTGACGGCTCTTTTCGATAAGATGGTTCAGGAGAAGCTGATTTCTCCTGACTCGATGATGGTCTTCGTGAATGACGGCAGCAGGGATCGTACATGGGAAATCATTCAGGAACAGTATCGTGAGAATAAGTATGTACGTGGTATCAATCTGGCGCGTAATGTTGGACATCAGAATGCTATCATGGCTGGTATGATGACGGCTCGCGAATGGGCTGATGCTGTAGTGACTATTGATGCTGACTTGCAAGATGATATTGAGTGCATCCCCCAGATGGTGTGTGACTATGAGGAAGGCAATGACATTGTCTATGGCGTAAAGGTGGCACGTCAGGCTGATCCGGTGATGAAGCGTATGACGGCTCAGGCTTTCTACAAGTTACAGAGTTCGATGGGTGTGGAGAGCGTGTTCAATCATGCTGATTTCCGTCTGATGAGCAAGCGGGCTTTGGATATGCTTTCTGGCTATGAGGAGCGGAATCTCTATCTGCGTGGTCTGATTCCCATGATAGGCCTGAAATCCACGACGGTGGACGATGTCATCAGTGAACGACAGGCTGGTGCCTCGAAATACACGTTGAGCAAGATGCTGAACCTCGCACTCGACGGGATCACATCGTTCAGTGTGAAACCTATCTACTGCATTCTGTATCTTGGAATTATCTTCCTTTTTGTAGCTCTCGGAATCGGGATATATGTGGTACATGCACTTGTCACAGGAACAGCCGTGAAGGGTTGGTCCTCGCTAATCCTCTCCATCTGGCTTGTTGGAGGCGTCGTGATGATATCCATTGGAATTATCGGAGTCTACATCGGCAAGATTTACCGTGAGGTGAAGCATCGCCCACTCTACAATATCCAAGAGGTGCTTAATCCTGAGGAAGGGAAATAAAGAAGAACGGAAGAAATGCTTATTTCTTCCGTTCATACATATAGAAGGGCAGGTTCATATAGACACAATGCTCCTTCAGTTCGTATCCAGCCGCCTCAATCTCCTTGAGATCGCCTTTCTTCTCTGTCTGGTCTTCACGGCAATAGGTCACCACGAAGTCTGCCTTCCTGGAATTGAGCAGGTCGATGTGATCCTTTCTCATCTCTGGCGTGGCATCGGTCTGGTAAGCCCACTGATTGCCAGCAGGAAGGGCCTTATACATCACACCGAAGCCGAAGACATTAGCCTTGTAATAAAGGATCTTTGGTTTTTCCGTATCCTTCATCACATCAGAGAGCTTCTGGAAGGCCACCTTGTCAGGATGGTTGGTGAGTATAGTGTTGATGCGCAACTCGCCCATAATCAGATTGCCATATATGCAGTAGACAATGATCAGTCCTGCAGCCATCGTAAAAAGAGTATGTCTGAGTTTTTTATATGAAATGGCCAGCAGACTGATAAGCAGAAACAAGATGAAGATATGACAGGTGTCATAATAGTAGTTCCAGATGTTATGCCTGGTGGCCAGTGCGACAAATGCCACGGCGATGATGGTTGGTACGGCCTTGTATCTTGGCATCCTTATGCCAAACAGGATACTACCAACAACGATCACGATGACAAATGCGATGATACGACGGTCGCCTAATGCCCTGTTGATGTCGGCCATATATGAGGAGTTGTTGTTGTTCGCATCCTCAATGGTCTTGAAAGTGTTAATGAAGTATTCCTGCACAAAGGCGCCAAGTGTATCTGTTAACAAGAAGTACACGATGAAGGGCAGGAGCGTTGTAACAGCTCCGATCACCATGCTCGTGACAGACTTCCCAAGATCTTTCTTGCTTTTGAACTGGAGCCATAGCACAGAGAGGATGATGACTCCCTGCATGATGGCGATGTTGAATTTGATAAGCGTCAGGGCCACAAAGCATACGCCTAACAGGAAATAGTCAAGGTTGGTCTCTTTCCCGCCTATGTTCTTTTTGCAGATTCTCTTGATCAGGATATATAGGGAGATAGACACAAACAGAAGTGCGAAGTCCTCTGCTCTAACCTCATAATGGAACCAAGGCCAGAAATAGACAAAGATCATGGGCAGTGTGGCTAGTAAGGCAGTCTTGCTTTCCTTGAAGAACAATGAGGCGGTCTTGTAGTTATAAAACAAGGTTCCCGTATAGAAAAGACTACTTACCACATAGACACCCACGTAGTTGCGTGGCGATATCAGATAACCAATGCCATAGATAAGCCAAAGGAGTGGTCCTTTGGAGTCGGTGAAATCAACATATGGTCTCATGCCATTCATCCAAGCTGCACCTCCCTGGAAGAACCATGCTGAGTCGATGCGCTGTCCCAATCCGAAGAACGGGGAGTCGGGTGACAGGAATAATAGAATTATGAACGACCAGACGGTGAGCATCAGCAGAACGTTGCCGTCACTGATAGTCTTTGATATGGATTTTGATTTCATACGACAAGGATGGTTTCCTTATTTAAAAGAGTGCGAGAGTCAATGCAACTCCCGCACTCCAATTATTCTGATTAATTGCTTATTTCAGATCTCTGATCTGCTGAGCAGGAGCATACTCTGGGTCGATGGCCAGGATCTTGTTGGCGTATTCCTTTGCCAAGGGCTTGTTCTTGCCATAGAGGAAGGCGTTCGACATCAGATAGTGATAGCTGTACTTCAGCATCGTGTTCTCGCTGTTATTACGGTCAGCTTTGCTCTCCAGCAGCTCAACAACCCTCTGGTAATCGGGCTTTGCAAGTCCCTTCTCACCTGTCTTGTCGAGCTTGTTGTTCATCGTGGCGCACTGATAGGCGGCATAGATGTTCTGGATGGGGAACTTCTCACCCATGGCACGGTATGCCTCAATGGCCTTACCAACTAACTCTGCCTTGCGAACCTCATCCTCATCAGCATACTTGGAGTAGATCTTTGCAAGACCTTCCATATCGTCGGAGTTCAACTCAGGCTTACAGCCGAGGAAGTCCTGATAGTACTTGATGGCGTTGTCGAAGTTCTTATCTGCGAGATAGCTGTCGGAAACGCTCTTCAGGATGGCGTGACGCTTGATCATCGAGGAGTCGTTCACCAGTTCGAGAGCCTTGTCATACTGGGCATACATATTCTCTTTGTCCTCCAGAGCCTGATAGATCAGGGCTGTGTAGAAGTGGTCATACTCAGAGAACTTGGCGCTGTCGGTCTCGTTGAAGTACTTGTGGATGTAAGCCTTGGCATCGTCATACTTCTTCAGCTCGTAGTTGGAGAACATGGCCAGACGGGTGAATGTCGGATTGCGTGGCTCCAGCTTCAGACCTGCCTCTGCAGCCTTGAGGGCATCCTCGAAATGACCAGTGAAGTAGCTGGCGCGAACGTACTCATTCAGATATGCCTTATCGAGTTTCGAAACATTTGACTTGGCATAATTCTCGTAAGCCTGCTTCTCGTCACCTGCCAACATATAGATGTGACCAGTGATAGCGTCGACATCCTCATCAGGGCAGTTAGCCTTCATGTCCTGCAGTTTCTTGGCTGCCTGAGAAGGGCTGATCTTACGATACACCATAGCCCACTTCTTGTAACCCTCGGGGTTCTTTGGGTCGAAGTTGATGGCCTGGTTGTAATAGCCAGCGGCCTTACCACCATCGGTGCCGTAAGAAGCCTCGACATCACCTAACAGCAGATAGGCTGGTGCATACTGATACTTAGGCTTGCCTGCCTCGTTGGCGTAGTTGGCGAACAGATTGGCGTTGGCAGTGTCTTTCTGCTCATAGAAGGCGCGAGCCACCTTGATCAGGGCATCAGCGTTCTTCTTGTTCTTCTTGTACGCTGTCTTTGCTAACTCGGCCACGTTGGGAGCCTTTGACTTAATACCTGCGAGAGCTGCCTCGAGCTCTGCTTCCTGTGCATTTGCGGTGGCGCTGAAACCTGCCAGCAGCACACCCATTACTAAATATTTGATAGTTTTCATAATTCTGATGTTTTATGAGTTATACTTCTTGTTAATGTCTCTCGATTGTATGACGTTTGAATTCATCATTCGTTTAATTGCCCTTTCACTTTTCTCCTTTACTCCCTTTTAACTATGACGTTGCGCACGTTCATGTTGGCCGATTGTGGCAGGAGTCCTGAGCGCAGGATAATCATCTGACCTTTTGGCAGCTGGATGAAATGCGTAAAGGCTGTGGGGATGCCGCTTGGACGGGTATCGTTCAGTAGGGCATAGATGGTACGGCGAAGGGGATAGTTGCCGTTGTATAGATAGTACTGATAGGGCTTCCAGCTGTTGTAGTGCTTGGCACTGTCCATTTTGGAAACGCCCATCACGGTTATATTCTTATTGAAGGTGACGTTGGTAGTGTCACGTTTGTCGTTGAGCCAGTTGCTTCCGATGATACCCAGGGCGTTCTGATGCTTCTCAACATAGTCGATGACGGCAGCACTGGTCTGCACGGCACCGATGTTCTTGGCACTGAACTGCTGGCCTCCAAGGATGGAGTCCACACACCAGCGGACGGTGCTGGACAGGGGATTGTCGAATACAACGTCGATCTCTCCGAGTTTACTCTGCGGATAGAGCTCTTTCCACTGTGAAACCTCTCCCTTGAGCACACGGGCAAAGTCCTTGATGGTAATGCAGGTGTCGGGATTGGCATTGTTGGTGATGATGGCCAGTCCGTCGTAGGCGATGGGGATGGCCCTGGGCAGGAAGCGGCGGTCCTTGAGGTTCTGACGCTCTTTCTCCGTGAAATCACGGGTGGTAAATGCCAGCCACGTCTCTTCGGCCATGAGTTTCTTGACGGCGTCCTGCTCGTTGATGTAGAGTGGGGTGATGGAGTCGAGGGTCTGGGTCGTGAAATAATACAGCTCCTCGTCCAGGATGGGATAGAAACTCTCGTCGGCAGCGAAGACAGATGCGGCCTTCTGATAGGCTTCTTCCTTAGCAGGATTAGGCTTGTTCCCACAAGCGAGGAACAAGCCTAATATCAGTGTTAATCCAACTGTTTTGTTGAATGCGTTCATTTCAAATCGGGTTACTGAAGCTTGAAGGTCACAGGTACGGTGTACTTCACACGCACTGCAGAACCGTTCTGCTTACCAGGAATCCAGTGAGGCATGGACTTAACCACGCGCTGTGCCTCCTTGTCGAGTGAGGGGTCAACGGACTTGACAACCTTCACGTCGGTGATGGAGCCGTCGCGCTCGACGACGAAGGTCACGATAACACGACCCTGTACGCCGTTCTCCTCTGCCACAACCGGATACTTGATGTTCTTAGACAGATACTCGAACAGTGCTGAGGGACCACCAGGGAACTGGGGCATTTCCTCCACAACGTCGAACACCTTGGTCTCTTCCACCTTCGGGGGCTCGGGTTCTGCGATCACTTCCTTAGCCTTGAGCACCTCACCTGCGGTCTCATCGTTACCTTCCACGTTGAAGGCACCGATGGCGGTGTTGGTCTCCTGAAGTTCGTCCTGAGACTTGATCTCCTGCTCTTCCTTCACTTCCTCGTCCTTCTTGATTTCAGGAACGGTGAAAGCCACGGAGCTCTTGACGCGCTCAATCTCGATCTTCTCAACCTCGGGCTCTTCCTTTCTCTCAGCCTTTGCCTCTTTCTTCTCAGCCAGGCTCTGGAGCTCTACGTCTGCCTCGATCGCAGCGTTCTGCGAAGCGATGTAGTTTTCGATAGAGACCTTTGCAATCACGATGGCTGCGATAGCGGCAAAGATCAGGAACATGGTAATCAGGGCTTTCAGGTTACGTTTACCTGTGTCCTTGCGCAATTGATAAGCTCCATACGCCTGGTTTTTACCATCGAATACGAGGTCAACCCAGCCATTGTCTATAAGATCTATTTTTCCCATAGTTCTTTCTACTTTTTAGGGGTTAATCACTTGACGCCTGCCTTCTCGATGAGTTCCTTGTCTTCGTCACTCATCTTGTCGACATTGTCAATGACGTACTTATCAATATTGCTGATCAGCATCTCATCAAGAGCTGCCACCATGTTCTCGTATGTAGCAGTGTCCAGAGGACGGATGATGACGGTCATCGTAGGCACCTTCTCGCCAGAGGGGAGTTCACCCTTCTTCAGCTTCTTCAGTGCATCCTGATACTGCTCGTCGGTCATCTTCGAGTTGTACTCGTTCTTCTTGGCGTCGAGTTCCTTCTTGGCCAGCTTGATCTTGGCCACGGGGTTAACGCCTTCCTCTGTCGTGTGCTCGTTCAGAACCTTCTCGATACCATCCTTACCATAGGTGGTCTCCTTCACACACGAGGGGTCGTCATAGTTGGGCAGACCAGCTATGTACCACACCTTGTCGTTGGAACCCAGATAGAGGGTGATGGTGTGAGAAGCCTTCGTCACCTGCTTGTCTTCCTCATTCAGATTCTTCGTGTCATCGTTCG
>JAEEGH010030838.1_pt1 | contig 10400 bp, 8 predicted proteins | sample 9134181 | NCBI WGS metagenome assembly JAEEGH01 (sample SAMN16246544, study PRJNA631951) | gut metagenome | biome: gut microbiome; feature: rumen; material: DP-attached | host: Bos | place: Iran: Karaj | collected 2018-10 | reverse complement strand
TGTTGGAAGAAACGATGACATCATTAAATCATCCGGTTACCGTATTGGACCTTATGAAGTGGAAAGTGCCGTTTTATCTCACGAAGCAGTACGTCACTGCGCAATTACCGCTTATCCTGATGAAGTTAGAGGTCAGATTGTAAAGGCAAGCATTGTGTTGCAGCCGGACTTCGAACCGTCAGATGAACTTACTAAAGACATACAAAATCATGTTAAAAGAGTTACAGCTCCTTATAAATATCCGAGAATAGTTGAATTTGTAGATGAGTTGCCTAAAACAATAAGCGGAAAAATAAGAAGAGTTCAAATAAGAGAAGCAGATAATAAAAAATAAGCTGGAGGAAAAATGTCAAAACAGTTAAAAAGATTACCTAATGATAAAATTATTTTCGGTATATGTTCAGGATTGGCACAATATTTTGAAATAGACAAAACTGTAGTAAGAATAATAATCGTATTGATATTTTGCCTTTCAGGATTTTTTCCGGTAGGACTTTTATATATAATTGCATACTTTATTATGCCTGTAGATAACAGTTCCAACTTTTCGAGTTCAGATATAATAAGATAAATATTATTCCAAATCCAAATCAAATATTTCGGCACGGTTTGCTGTTGTATCAAGAATAGCAACCGTGCTTCTTCCATATCTTCTTCCTGTAACTTCTCCTGGATTTATAAGTAATCCGTTAACTGTTTTTGTTATTGAAGGTTTGTGTGTATGACCGTAAATTATATAATCAAATTTTTTTGCCGGGGTGTATAAATGATGTGTTAGTAAGAAAGTTTTGTTGTCTAACACAAAATCGTATGGCGGTTCATAAATGTTGCCGAATCTTTCAATGGTTTTTGATAGTCCGTAATAATCAAAATCGTTGTTTCCGAAAATTGCTAAAAACGGAACATTTAGTTTTGCAAAATATTTTGCTGCTTCGGGATAAGAAAAATCTCCGGCATGTAAAACGAACTCTACCTGCCGGAGATTAAAAAAATCTATAGCTTTTAATATTTTATCTATATTGTTGTGTGTGTCAGATAAAATACCTATCTTCATTTACTATACTGCAACAACGTCTTTTATTTCCGGAAGAGCTTCCTGGATAGCTTTTTTTATTCCCATTTCCAATGTCATCATTGCCATAGGACAATTTCCGCAATGACCTTGTAATTTAACTTTTACAATGTTATCCGGTGTAATGTCTACCAACTCTACATTTCCGCCATCGGCAATGAGAGCAGGCCTTACCTGATTTAAAACTGCTTCAACTTTTTCTTTCATTTTATGCTCCTTAATTTATTATTGCTTTAAAATCCGTCCGCGCCCAAGAGGAGTTGAACCTCTAACCTTTTGATTCGTAGTCAAACGCTCTATCCAATTGAGCTATGGGCGCATTAATAACCCGACTTAAAGATTTTAAAAGATTTAACCTTTTTTGTCAACATAAATATATATACTCTTTTTAATATATTTTTGATAAAATAGTTAATGTTATGACAAACAAAAACGGTGAAAAAAAAGTTTTAGTTACAAATAAAAAAGCATATCACAACTATCATATTTTGGAAGAATATGAAGCGGGTATCGTATTGTCCGGATATGAGGTTAAATCTTTAAGATTGCATAATGCAAGCTTGGTAGATTCTTTGGTAAAATTTGTAAACAGTGAAGCATATCTTGAAAATGTTTATATAGCACCGTATACACAAATTTCAACACATATCAGCGATTATGATGCAAAGAAAGATAGGAAATTATTGTTGCATAAACAAGAAATAAATAAACTTTTTTCAAAATCAAAAGAAAAAGGATTGACCGTTATTCCTTTGGAAATTTATGTTTCAAAATACGGGAAAATAAAAGCTCTTATAGGCCTTGCAAAAGGAAAAACCACATACGATAAAAGAGATTTATTGAAGAAAAAAGATATAAATCGAGAAATTCAAAAAACTTTAAAAAGTTCAAATAAATATTAATAAACAACCAATATGGATACAAGCAAATTTGTTGTATTAGAAGCATCTGCAGGTTCGGGGAAAACACATAATTTGGCAAAAAGATACATTTCTTTGTTGCTGGATTTTGATTCGTCTAAAACCAAACCGCCTTTAAGCAATATTCTTGCCTTAACTTTCACAAATAAAGCAACTATTGAAATGAAAGAAAGAATAATAAAATATTTGAAAAAAATATCTTTAGGACAAGATGTAAAAGATGTTTTAACGGCAGTGAATATTCCTAAAACAAAAATTCCTTCAAATGCCGATATTGTAGTAAACTATATAATAAACAATTTCGATCATTTTAATGTAAGAACAATAGATAGTTTCATAAACTTAATAATAAAAGCATGCGCATTAAAATTGGGAGTATCTCCAAATTATGAAATTTTAGATTCTTACGAGGATTATATTGATTATTCTACGGATGTTTTTTTGGATAAATCTTTTAGTGATGAAAAAGTAAAAGAAGTGTTGGATGCGTTTTTCGAACAGTACATCATAGATAATACTTCATCTTGGAGTATCAGAGGAAATATACTGGAAACATTCAAAAAACTGTATAAAAAAGAAATAACAAAAAAAATAGTAGAGATAAAAAAGAAAGTAAAGTATTTTGAAGAATTACCGAAACTCAATAATGTATTTGTTGGAGTTTGTAAAAAAATTTTAGAAACAAAACAATTAGAAAAAATAAGTTATAGTAAATATGTTACATACATTAATAAAGTTGTTTTCGGGGAAAAATCTTTATTTACAGAAGATATAAGTACTTATTGCTATAAAGATGAATACCCTTATTTGAAAAGTGCGTTACCGGACAAAAGAAATTCCGATTTAGAGCAATTGTATTTCAAAGCAAAAGATATTATCAGCTCTTTTATGGAATTTAAGGCAAAACATTTTTACGATAACTATATAAAGATGTTTGATAGTATATTAAAAGAATTTGAAATAAGAGCAAAATTGGATTCCGTAATGTTTTTGCAAGATATAAATAAACAGGTATCCAAAGTTTTTTATGAACAAGATTTGGCTCCGGAAATTTATTTGAGTTTATCCAACAATTTTACCGATTTTCTTATAGATGAATTTCAAGATACAAACCAAACTCAGTGGCAAACATTAAAACTTATAGTTGAAGAAAATCTTTCTAAAGGCGGCTCGTTCTTTTATGTAGGGGACAAAAAACAAGCAATTTACGGTTTTAGAGGCGGAGATTATAAAATTTTCGATGTTCCTCGAATAGAGTTTGCGAATTATTTCCCTAAACTTACCGTATTGGATACAAACTACAGAAGTTGTAAAGCAATAGTGGATTTTAATAATAAATTATATTCGCAAGACAATATAGTTAGATTGTTAAATTATATAGGCAGTGATAAAAAATTAGAAGATATAAAAAAATATTGTGAAGGAATAGTAGAAGTTTTTAAAGATTCCGAACAAAAATGTAATACTCAAGAATCCGGTTATGTTGAAATAGCATATAAGGAATACGGTGAAGAAGATGATATTGATGAAGTAGTAAAACAGTATTTGTATGAAACTATAGATGATGTGACGAAAAGATTTTCAAAAAAAGATATAACAATAATTTGCAGAAAAAACAAAGAAATAGAAAAAATCGGAAGATGGTTGCTTGAAAAGGACATAGATATAGAATCTTTTCAAACATTAAATATAATAAATTCTCAAATAATAAAAGAATTGTTTTCCATATTGCAATTCCTTAATATGCCGACAGACAACATATCTTTTGTTTCTTTTATTACAAGTGAAATTTTCTTAAAAATAACCGGTTTAAAAAAAGAAGATATGTTTAAATTTATAACGGATAATTCCCTTGAAACCGTCAATAATAATCTCTATATTAAATTCAGAAAAGCATATCCTAAAGTTTGGCAGGATTATATAGAAGATTTTTTTGATAGAGCAGGGTTTGTTGCCGTATACGAAATGGTCGTATCTTTAATTTCAAAATATAAAGTAATGGAAAATTTTAAAGAATATTCGAACGTTATATACAGATTTTTGGAAATAATTTGTGACTTTGAAAAAACTAATCAAGGATTACAAAATTTTATAGATTATTTTAATGATTTTGAGAAGAATGAAAAGAACGAGAAATTTTTTATAAAAGTTCCGTCATCGGATGCAATAAAAATTACTACAATACATAAATCAAAAGGACTTGAATATAATGTTGTTATAATGCCTTATTTTTATATACAACAAGACGGAAAAACAGATAATATATTTCCTGTGGAGAATGAACAGGAAGTATCGTTCTTAAATATAAAGCAAACAATGACAGGATACTCACAATATTTAAAAGATATTTATTACGAAAAATATTTTAAAGATATTTCAAACGAACTTAACGGTTTATATGTTTCCACAACAAGAGCAATATTCGAATTTTATGCTCTTATAACTCACAAAAATACAAAAACAGGAAGTAAAAAAAGTTATATTGAAATGTTTATAGACGAACATACAAGATGTTTCGGGGTTAAGGGAAAAGCAAAATCCAAATCTCGTAATGATGATGAAGAAATTGTAAAAAATATGGAAATAACATCTACGAAACTCCAAGATATTGTAGATATAATAAATGACAGTTCATTGGAAATTTACGGAAAAAAGCATAAAGATATTTTGCTAAACGGGAAAATAATTCATTATGCTTTGTCTCAAATAGAAACTTTTAATTTCGGAAATTTACAGAGTAAAATTGAAAAAGCCGTAGAAAATACGCAATTAGTATATCCTGACCAAGATTTAAAAATTTTCAAAGAAAAACTTTTAAGTTTATTATCAAATAAAGAGATAGCAAGCTTATTTGATGAACGAAATATTGTATTCAACGAAAAAGAGTATGTAGACAAATTCGGAAATACGGTAAGAACGGATAAAATAATAATAAAGCCAAAAGAAGTTTGTGTAGTGGATTTTAAAAGCTCAATATACGATAAGGAATATATAAATAATCAAATGAAAAAATATATTGAGATATTAAAGGAAATATATACGGATAAAGAAGTAACTTGTTGTATCGTAGATATTGAAAACGAAAAATTACACGATTTTAATACGGGTATAGAATAAAATTTTATGAAAAGTAAAATAATTAACATTTCTTTAAATGACAATATCGTTGAATACACGGCAAAATATTTGCTTGATTTAGCAACAGATACCGAAAACGATTTTAGCAAAATTGCTGTTGTTATGCCTTCAAAAAGGCCGGCGATGTTTATAAAAAGAGAATTGGCAAAACAAATTAATAAGCCGTTTATTCCTCCGAAATTTTTTACTTTCGAAGAACTTGTAAACTCAATATCGGGTTTGCAAAACAGAAGAAAAATATCAAAGATAGACAGCAGTTATATAATTTATGATATTGTTCATAATAATCTTAAAAGTTCGGGCTTTTATCAGTATACATATTCTTCTTTCTTTCAGTGGTCAAACGAAATATTGAGTTTTATAAACTTGTTGGATTTGGAACAAATAAGCAACGATAAATTGCTAAATATTCAGATGCAGGCCGATATAGGTTTTGATGTCCCGGAAAGTATTAACGAACTTTTAAAGAATATATCTTTTATAAGAGAAGAATTTCACAAAAGAATAGAATTGTTAAACAAAACAACAACTGCATATTCTTATTACAATGCCACAAAATATATAGAAACTTATTTTAAAGATTTTAACAAAGTAATATTATTTAATCCGTACTATTTGAATAAATCTGAAACGGAAATCTTTAAAGCTTTGTTCAATACGAATAAGCTTGATATTATAATTAGGGGAAATAAAGATAATTGGCACTATTTGGACAAAATATATAAAGATTTTAATTATATTTCTAAAACAGTGAAAGATGATATAACAGATAATATTAATTTTTATAGTGCCTACGATGGATATTCCCAAGCTTGTTTGGTTAAAAATTTAATACAGAAAATACCTCAAGCAGAGCTTAAAGATACTGTTGTTATAGTTCCCGATAATACCATACTGCAAGCGGTTACAAGTGAACTTTATTCCGTTATAAAAGATATCAACATTGCTGTTGGATATCCGGCAAATAAAACAACAGTTTTTTCTTTAATGAAGGATTTAATTAAAACTCATTTAAACAGGGATGAAAACAACAAATATTACGTAAAAGATTTTATTTCTATAATATCAAATCCTCTTGTTAAAAATATAAGATTTATCGGAATGCCCGATATTACAAGAATAATAGTTCATGAAATAATATCCAATTTTGATTTTTCCAATAATAAGGCACTGTTTAAATCATATCAGTTTATATCGTTGGAAGAAATTCAAAATAATACTGCTTTGCATGAAGTAATTTCAAAGAAAATAACTTCTTATTGGCAGGAAGTTTCTCCGAAAAGAGTGAAAGAACTGATAACTCAAATGTTGGATATATTTTTTTACAAATTTGAAAGTGCTTCTACAATGTATTCTTTAGGTATAACGATAAAAAGTATAGCCGATATTATAACTCAAAAAAGTTTAATAAATTCTTATTCGTTTAATATAGGTGCAATAAATATAATTTATGATGTTGCAAACCAGTTTTTAAATTCCGTTTGTTCAAACAATATTTTCAGCCAAAAAGAGTTGTTGAAAATATTTGATAATCTTTTATCTGTCGGAAATATAAATCTGGTCGGAAGTCCTTTAAAGGGATTACAGGTATTGGGCTTTATGGAAGCAAGAGGTCTTTCATTTAAAAATGTCTTTATAGTATCTATGTCGGATTCTGTAGTGCCCAATGTAAAAAATATAAATCCTCTTATACCTAAAGAAGTTATAAATTCATTGAATATGGGATATTCCGAAAGAGAAATTGATATTCAAAAATATCAATTTTATAGTTTGATTTCAGGTGCACAAAATGTTTCTTTGATATATCCTTGCGACAATGTAAATATAAGAAGCAGATTTATAGAAGAGCTTGTTTGGAAAAAACAATATGAAACAAAGCAATTAAAATCGGTAACTATTAATAATGCTGTTTTAAATACAACGCTTTTTTCTAACGATAAGCCGGAAATTGTTAAAACGGACGAAATAAAAAAATATCTTTTGAACTTCAAATATTCGGCAACAAGTATAGATTCGTATATGAAATGTAAGTTAAGATTTTATTATAAATATGTGCTTAAATTAGGTGAGCAAACAGATTATGATGATGACCATGAAAATATTAATATAGGGAACTGTATTCATGATTTTTTGAGTAATACTTTTTGTGGCGGTTTAACAAAAGAAAAGTTACTTGGTTTGGATAAAGAATCTTACGAAAAAGATTTGGACAAGAAAATAGATGAATATTTTAAAAATGCAAAAACCGGTAAAATGTATTTGTTAAGAAAACTTCTTAAAATGAAATTGGATAAATTTAGAGAAAACGAAATAGAAAGACCGTTTAAACAGGTGTTATGTACAGAGAAAGATTTTAATTCTCAAATAGAAGTAAGCCGAAATAAATATAATCTTATATCAAGAATGGACAGAATAGATGAAAATGAAGACGGAACAATAAGTATTATAGATTATAAAACGGGCAACGTTAAAGATCCGTTGTTAAGTGATAAAAATTTTAGTCTTGATGAAACTAATCTCTCCAGACAAACAATATCAGAAAATATAAAATCTTTTCAATTGATAATTTATAAGTACTTATATGAACAAAACAATAATGATAAAACGGTAAAAGATGTAATGTTGTATTCTTTGAAAGATTCTACGATGACATCCTTATTGAAAGAAAATACAAAAATAGATTTTGATATATTACTAAGAGCACTTAAGTTTATTGTTGCCGAAATTAACAGTGATGAACCTTTTAAAAGTGAAATTTATGATGACACGGATTGTCAAAAATGTCCGTATTTTTACTTGTGCAGACAGTAACAATTTTGTATAAATATATGTCTAAATAGTAACAATGTTTATTGGTATGGAGTAAAAAATGAAAAGAACAATTTTGTTTGTAATATTGTTTTTAATGCTTGGTGTAAATATATATGCCGACAAAGCAAGCAATTTGTTTGTAATAGAAAGAAGTAAAAATGCAAATGTTGTCAGTTATGATGCTGTTTTAACGGATGACGGAAAAATAAATAAAGAATCTCCGATAGACGCTTATTGGCTTTTGTATGCATATAAAAACGGAGAAAGAGAAGAATTAAGTGCTTTTGATAAGAAAGCTTACGGATTTAAAGTTAAATATAATGCCGAGAAACAAAATTTTGATTTTGTATTAAAGGCCGCAAAAGATAAACCTATGACTATTGACTTATATAATGGTGTTGCCAAAGCTGTTATAAAAATAAATAATGTTGATTGTTTCCTGGAAAAAGTTTATATCGGTTCTGTTGACGGTGCTTTCGGTATACCGAATGTAAGCTTTTATGAACTGTTCGGTACTGAAGTGTCAAATGGTGCTAAACAGCAACAAAAAATAGTAGTGAAATAACTTTTCTTTTTTTGTATAATACTAAAATTATGAAAAATTATATTTTATTTTTATTATGTTTTATTTGTTTTTGTTCGTTGTCATGTGCTTCAACGAAAGGAGTTGCCGTTACAGGTGAAAACAATAATGTCGACAGCATAAGTTCTGAAACAGATAGTATTCAAGATCAGGTATTGAACGATATTTCAAATGTACAACAGTCGAAGAATTATATATTACAGTCCGGGGATCTTGTAGAAATAAAAGTTTTTATGGAACCGAATATGGACAGGGTTCTTAGGATATCTTCTAACGGAACGGTAACATATCCTTTGATAGGTAATGTTAAAATAGGCGGTTATTGTGTAAGTGATGCGGAAGAACAATTAGCCGAAAAGTTAAAGTATTACATAAAAAGTCCGCAAGTTTCAATGTTAATAAAAGAATACTCAAATAAGATGGTTTATGTTCTGGGACAAGTAAAAAAACCTTCGGAAATATCTATCCCGCCGGAAAAGACTATAACAGTTCTTGAAGCAATTACATCAGTAGGCGGATTTACCGACATTGCAAATACTTCAAAAATAAAAGTTTTAAGAATGGAAAACGGGAAACAAAGAAGTATAGATGTTGACGTTAATGCAATAACAAAGCAAGGAAATAAGTCTCTTGATATCGAACTGATGCCCGGAGATGTCGTTTTCGTTCCGCAAAGTATGTTTTAGAGGTAATAAGTAATAATGAGCGAAAATTTTACAAATGATATTAATAATAATGCCGAAATAGATTTTACATTTTACATATCGGTAATATTAAAAAGAATATGGCTGTTGATAGGTGTTGTAATTATATGTGTTGCGGCAGCTGTTGTCGTAAACATGTTGATGCAACCGAAATACAAAGCCTCGGTTCTCATGATGATAGACAGGGAAGATTCCGGTAAAATAGAAACATCTTCTTTCGGTTCATGGGCAAGTGATGAAGATTATTACAGAACACAATATAAATTGTTGGAATCAAGAACATTGTTGGAAAAAGTTCATAATAATATGAATTTGTCGGAAGTTCCGGAATTTAAACAACCCAATGGTTGGGCAAAATTAAAAAAACATATAAAAATTATTCCTATAACAAGAAGTCGTTTGTTAAATCTTGAAGTTGAGTCTTATGATAAAAATTTATGTGCAAAAATTGCTAACACGATAGCAAAAACTTTTGTTGAAGATAATGTAAGTAACAGAGTTTCCATAGCACAAGATGTTATCGCTGCTCTTGATGCAACGGAAAGAAGTTCAAAACAGCAAGAGTTATTAAATTCTATGCCGCAGGTAGTAAATAGTGATTTTATAAAAAATCTTAAAAACCAAGAAATAGCATTATATAAACAATTTGTTCAGTTAAATGCAAGATATACGATAAATCATCCGGAAGTTATATCCGTTCAAAATCAGTTACAGGCAATAAGAGAAAAAATAGATGTTGAAACAAGAAGACTTATTCAAAGTATAAAAATCGAACTTTCCGGGCAGTTTTCCGGAAACAATATAAGAATAGTTGATGAAGCTCTCGTTCCGGACAATCCTTATAAGCCGAATAAAATGTTGAATTTGTTGATTGGATTTTGCGTTGGGTGTATTTTAGGAATATTGTTTATATTTATAGTTGAATTTTTGGACAAAACAATAAAAACATCCGATGATTTACAAGATAAATTGAAAATTTCTTTTTTAGGCTTTATTCCCGTTAATAAGATGAAAAAATTGCAGAACGAATATGAAATAATGTTGAAAGAAGGCAATTTTTTATTGGCAGAACAGATAAGAAATATAAGAACAATGTTGGGGTTTGCTTTATCGGATGATAGAAAAGCACCTATTTTAGTTGCAAGTTCTTTGCAAAGTGAGGGGAAAAGTCA
>JAEEGH010030837.1_pt1 | contig 10400 bp, 9 predicted proteins | sample 9134181 | NCBI WGS metagenome assembly JAEEGH01 (sample SAMN16246544, study PRJNA631951) | gut metagenome | biome: gut microbiome; feature: rumen; material: DP-attached | host: Bos | place: Iran: Karaj | collected 2018-10 | reverse complement strand
TTTCACAGAGTATGCCCCAAAGAATGAAGCAGAAAAGCCATACAACTTCTTCATCAATGATGCAGCAAACCTTGATCTTGGAATCGGTGCTGAAATCGAACCAATCACAGGTCTTACTGCAGAAGAAGCAGCCATAAAATATGCCGAACTCAAAGAAAAAGGTCTCAGCCCTTACATCGGCATCAATATTCCCGGCGATTTTGTTTTTGATGATAAAGAAGGTCAGGGAGCCGGAATCTTCACAGAAACAAACGGTCATCCTTCATTCTACATGGGCGACAACTTTGTAAAAGAACTCAAAAAGAATGATGAACATGCTCAGAACGTACTTGCCGCATACAAAGAACTCTATGAAATGACTGACAAGTACATCATGGGTGTAGAAAAACCTGAATTCCTTTTTGCTAAGCTTGAAGAGTTCAACCAGATGGGTGTTGCAGAACCAACATTCAACATTGGTGGCCACACCTATACTCAGAAACAGATTGAAGAGGAACTTAGAGAAGACATTCAGAATATATTTGAAGACCTTTCTCCAAAGCCTCGCATTGACGGTATTCGTCTTTATCAGAATCCTGAGAAGAACAACAAGATTAATATCCTCGTTCAGTACGACACAGAATCTGGCGAAGACAAATGGCGTGAAGATTCTCTTTTCAATGTGATTGCAGAAGAAAATATCCTCTTCAACGGTATGGAAGTTTATGTAAATCCTATTACCCCTGAAAAGTCAGGCACAATCGAAGAATACCTCACCCATCTGGAACGTCTCGGTGCGACAAGCGAAGCAGAAGCCATTGAAAAGCAGGCAGAACTTCTTGATGAACAGGAACCGCCTCTTACAGTCTACACCTTCTCACCTTTCGGCTATGAAGGCTCTCTCGTAACCGTAGAAACTGATTTACGCCGTGGAATCCCTGCTTACGACATCGTAGGACTCGCAGACAACACAGTAAAAGAAAGCCGCGAAAGAATCCGTGCAGCATTTAAGAACTCAGGTCTTGAACTTCCTGCAGAACGTATTCTTCAGTCTTTGAGCCCTGCAGATCTCAAAAAGGACTCTCCTATGGATGTTCCTATGGCTGTAAGTATTCTTGCTCAGAAAGAAGGCTGGCGTGGCGAACCTGTTCTCGCTCTCGGTGAACTTGAACTCAGCGGTGGACTCCGCCCTGTTCGTGGTGCACATGCAGCAGTCACAACAGCAAGAGCCGCAGGTATTTCCAACATCATCTGCGACAAGGCAACAGCAGAACTTTTAAAAGACATCCACGGCATTAAGATTCTTGCAGCTGATAACCTCAGGGAAATCAGCGAGAAAATCAAAGACAAGGCCAACTTCATAGAAACTAAGCCGGAAGTCAAAAACGACAACGAAATTGAGTTCAATGAAGATTATTTCGATGCGGCAAAGGAAAGCCTTTCAAATTACGACCTCAAAGGTCATTTTGATTCCATCCGTGCAATCGAAGTTGCGGTAGCAGGAAAACACAACATTCTTCAGGTGGGAGCACCGGGATGCGGAAAAACTCTGCTTCAGCAGAACCTTATTCCAGCCCTCACTCCAAAACTGACAGAAGAAGAATCAAAATCTATCGCAAGAATTAATTCAATTGCAGGACTAGATTCTCCAAACCGAGATAAACTCGTAGCTCCGTTCAGAATGCCTCATCAGACAGCCAGTATCGAAGGAATCTGTGGCGGCGGACCTAACTGTAGACCGGGAGAAATCTCTCTTGCTCATAAAGGAACACTTTTCCTTGATGAAGCAGCCGAATTCCGCTCCTCAGTTTTGCAGATGCTCAGAGTGCCGCTTGAAACAAAGACAATCACTCTCTCAAGAGCAGGCAGAACCACAATGTACCCGGCAGATTTCCAGCTTGCAATGGCAACAAATCCTTGTCCATGCGGCTGCTACGGTTCAAAGGATAAAATCTGTCTCGACAGTGCAAAGAGCATCGATCTTTACTGGAAGAAGTTCTCTGCGCCTCTCATCGACCGCGTAGAAATCAAAAACTTCGTACAGAGAGATGAAAAGGACGAACGTGCCACAACCCTTGATGAAATGCGCGAACATGTCCGCAAAGCCTACGAAATTCAGCGTAAGCGCGGAGTTTACAACTCACACATGACTCCTGAAGAAATTGCCGAATACTGCAAACTCTCCGAGTCTTGCGAAAAGTACGTAAACGGAATCGAAGACCTTTCTCCGCGATCAAGAGCAAATCTCTTAAAGCTTTCACTCACAATCGCCAACATGGACGGTCGTGAAGAAATCCTCATGAACGACCTTCGCGAAGCTCGTGAACTTTCCGCTCCAATGTTCGAAAAACCTCACGAGTTCAAGTACGAACCGGTTCAGACAGCACCTGTTGCAGAACAGCAGAATGCAAACTTCAAGATTGATGATGAAACCATTTCAAAGTCACAGATTGAAGATGCTGTTCGCGAGAGAAAGTTGATTACAGAGCCGGTATTGAACGGAGAAAAGACAGGGCTCTACAAGGCTTTCAAAGATTTTGAAGACAAAGGCGTATTCGATGTTCAGGGAACACAGGTAAAACTTTCCAAGAACGGAGGGCTTACACCAACAGGCTGGAAACAGCTTCAGGCTGCAATGGAAATCTACCGTTCAAAGAAGTTCGAAACCTTCCGCTACGTAATGATTGACCGTAAGACAGGTGAAATCGCAGATCAGCTTGCAATCACAAGCCATATGCCAAACTTCTGCAATGTAACTCTTCCAAACGACGAAACCGTAAAGCAGGTTATCAGCCGTGCAGAAGAAAAAGATTACCTCATTGCAGTCTGTCATAACCATCCTTCGGGAAATACGACAGAATCCAGCTTTGACCGTGAACTTACAGACAGCCTCGACCGTTCTCTCCGCCGTAACGATGGATTGAACCGCTTTGCAGGCCACATCATTCTCGACCATGACACCTTCAACCTTGCAGTTCCTAACGAAACACCGGGTAAATGTCACTGGAAGAAGATGGAACCTATGAATGTTGAAAAAGAAGACCGTTTGAATGCAGAACAGTCTCCAACATTTGCTGGTGAATCAGTAAGCGGAACAAGTGCCCTTAAGCAGGTAGCAGAGAAGATTAATGATACAGAAAACTGGAACGATAACTTCATCCCGGTTGTATTCACCAACGCTGACAGAAACATTACCGGGGTTCAGTACTACTCAAAGAACTTCTTTGAAAACGAATCAGACAAAATTCGCAATGAATTCCAGTTCTCAGCAATGGAAGCCGGAGCAATCGGAGCATTCCCGATTATCACAGATTCTCTCTGGAACAAACTTCCCGAAGAAGCCCGCACTTCTCTCGAATCGAAACTGAAGGAACATATTATGAACGACGCATTTACAGATGCAGCATTCAACAAGTCCACAATTACGGAAAAGTACTCTATTGAGGCCGGCCGTAATTACTACAGCTTCAACCGCGAAAACTCAGACCGCAAAATCGACGTAGTTTCCACCTGGACTCCAGAAGTAAACCCGCGTCTTTTTCCGGAAGAGCATAAAAAGCAGAATCACGATATCGAACGCTGATAAAACATAACCATTTTCCACTGGGCAGAGCGAGCAATCTCTCTGCTCAGTTTTCAAACAACAGGAGTAACACAGATGGAAGATATAGAAACAGAAGAAAAGAAAACCACTGGCATGGTCTACATCACCGACAACGACAATATGTTCCTCGCACCAGATGGAATATCACAGGAAGAACAGAATCGGCTTTCATTGGAGGTAGACCGGGATGTTCTGATGGAGAAACTCGCAAAAATCGAAGAAGAACTAAAAGCACTTCCAAATCAGGAACATAAAGAAGAGATAGAACGTGACGCACCCTATGAAACTCAGACTGAAGCCCCTGAAAACGAAGAAGTCGAAATACAGGAAGACGAACTTGAACAACCGGTGGATGAGCCTGTCGAAACCACCATTGTAGACGCAACAGCACTCCCCGACTTCACCGTCCAGACAAAAGATGGTCCAAAACTCTTCAAAGGCATGAAAGTCGTTTTCCAGGATGAAGAAACAAACCGCTTCTACCTCGATAACGGCAAAGAAAAGCTGATTCTGCCAGCCATGACCTTTAAATCAATCGTCTCACCAGAAAGCCTTCACCCGCAGCCGGAAGCTTTCAAAGGCGCCGATATTGCAGAAGAAACACCAGCCGCTGTTCTTGGAAAAACTACCCTCCCAGAGTTTTCAATGATTACCACAAAAGGAATTGAAGTCTTCAAAGACCTCACAGTCCAGAAATTCAACGCAGCAGAAAACTCCTACACACTCTCAAACGGCGACACTACCCTCACCGTAACCGCAGATACCTTCAAAGAAATCAACAAGCCCGAACGCTACGAGAAAGTCTTTGATGAAAACACACCGGCATACGAAAAACTCATCGACAGCCAGTATGAAGCCTATTTCAAACAGCGTGAAAACACCGCAAACAACTTCATACATAATCTTTCAGTCTATTGTCGAAAAGAAGCCAATACCCCACTCGACGCTTTAACCATCAGCAAAGAAATCATCAGCCGCATGGATAAAGAAGAAAAGGAAAAGACCCGGCTTATTCTCAAACAGATGGCGCGCGAAGAAGAAACCATCAACCAAGTACTCATCAACACCTACTACGAAGCCATCAAAGGAGTGCCGCTCGACAGAGAAACAATTCTCCAGAAGCAGTCAGAATCCATAATCGCAAAACCGTTCGCAGACACAATTTCCACAAACGGAGCTTTGGTAGATAAGGATTCCAAACTCAAAATCGGCGACACCATCAAAGACATGGCCTTCAACGTTCCGAAAGCCTTCGGCGCAGGAAAAGACCGAATCTTCGAAGACCTGACCGTAATCTCAGCCAGCAAAGACGGCAACAACATAATCCTTATGGACAAAAACCGTTCCTTCTACGAACTCCCCCGTGACAAAGTTCTCGAAGGCTACAACAAGCAGCAGGAAAAGCAGCACAAGGCTGAAATGAAACATCGCAGAAGCAACAGAATTGATATTGAAAGATAAATGAGAATATTGGCAGTTTTTCTATTTACTGCCAATATTCTCATTGAAATAATCAGGCTTTTGGTGTACACTCCTATGTATGAGAGTTTCGGCAGTTTTTGTAATTACTGCCAATATTTTCCAAAAGGAGGAATATGGACACTAAAGGCAATGTAACCAAGACATTCAATTCCCGTCAGATTCTCAAGGCTTTCTCCGGCACCGTTCCCTCATCCTCCGCTGAAATCTACCGCCAGATAAACAAGCTTATTAAGTCAGGCGATATAACCCGGACAGACCGCAACACATATAAACTGGGAGCAACAGACTTAAAACCATATTCCTTTGATTATTCCGAGCTGGCAAAGGCTGTCGCCGCGATGATAGAATCAAATTATACGGATGTGAATTTTACGGTTTTTGAGACCCGACAGTTCAATGAATTCATGAACCTTCAGATCGGAAAGAATACGATTATGGTTTCCGTAGAGTCGGGCCTTGAGAACTATATCTTTCAGGACCTCTCAAAAGCTTATCCGGGGAAGGTCCTTCTAAAGCCTGATAAGGAAACCTTATGGACATATCTCCAGGAAGATTCCATAATCATAGTCAAACTTCCGACGGAAGCTCCTGTATCTCAGGAGAAAAGATGGATGACTGTCCCTGAAAAATTCCTGGTGGATCTTTCGGCAGACAAAATCCTTAGGGCCCTGATAGCACAGTCACAGCTTGAATACATCTACGAAGGATATCTGAATCATTACCAGATAGATACCAAAAAGATGTTACGCTATGCAAGGCGAAGGACCTGCGAGGACACACTGAAACTTCAAATCAAACAGTACAAGGAAAAATAGAAATGCTTTCTAAGGACAATTTCTCAAAAGAACATATTGATGAGCTCAGAGCAAAATACAAAAGGGACCCTGCCCTTCTCGAACGAACAATTTATGCGTTCGGGATGCTTGAGGCAATCACACAGGTAAACCTCCCGTTCATTTTCAAGGGAGGCACCTGCCTTATGCTTCTCCTCAATAATCCGGCAAGGCTCTCGACCGATATAGATATCATCGTAAAACCAGGAACCGATATCGCCGAATACGTGGAAGCAGCCTCAAAGATTTTTCCTTTCACTGACTATGAAGAGCAGATTCGGAAAGGCAAGAACAACATAGAGAAAAGGCATTTCAAATTCACCTATGTCTCTCCAGTTACGAACCGGGAGATTTACATTCTTCTGGACGTTCTGTTTGAAGAGAATAATTACGCAAGGCTGATAAAAAAGGAAATAAAGAATGACCTTCTCATAACAGAAGGGGAAAAAGTCGAGGTTACTATTCCCGATCAGAACTGTATTCTCGGAGACAAGCTGACAGCCTTTGCGCCGCACACGACAGGTATCCCGCTGGGAGTCGGAAAAGACGTAGAGGTACTCAAGCAGATGTACGACGTTGCTTCCCTGATTCAGGAAATGGATGACTTTGCGCTTGTAAAGGAAACCTACTCCAGGACATTAAAGACAGAAATCGCCTACCGAGGGGAAGATCTGACAGAAAAAGACTGCCTCATTGATACCATAAGGACAGCGCAGAGCATTGCGTCCCACGGAAAGCTTAATGGAGATGACTATATGAATCTTCAGGAAGGCGCACGCGGTCTTGGCTCTTTCATCTTCTCTGAGAACTTCAACCCTGAAGTCGCGGCAAAACGGGCCCCGATTGTAATGTACTTTGCTTCCTGCCTTCTGGAAGGAGAAAGCTTTGAAAAATATGACGGGGAACCGCAAGCATTAAGGACCTGCACGCACACAGAGTTCAAGGCCTTTAATTTCCTGAGAAAACTGAGCCCGGAGGCTTATTACTATATCTGTAAGACAGATGAAATCCTGAAAACGATTTAATGGGCATTCTTGTGGTTTTGCATGAACATTTTCAGCCTAAAATCTTTGCAATGCCCTTTGCGACCCTTTTAAGAGGCTCATCAAAATGACCGCCTTCATTCCATTCAAAAATCAGTTTTTCGACATTCGGGTCATCTTTAAGGATTTCCGCCTGTCTGCGAGTCCTGTCACCGACTGTTGCCATAACCTTGTTCTTTGTTTTTTCCTCACGGTCCCCAAGGCTCATATAAATCCTGGACGAAGCCTTTATTCTATGTGCTGATACATATTCATCCCACTTATCAAACCACAAAGATGAAGAACAGCATACCGCCCCATTGAACTTATCCGATTCATATAAAGCCCACAAAGAAAAAAGGCCAGCAAGAGAATAACCGGTAAGAAAAGTCTCACTTCCATGGAATTTTGATTTTATTTCTGGCAGAAACTCAGCCTCCAGAAAACGTAATGTATCATTTCCTTTTCCCGAAAAAGAATCCTTTCCAAAGACAGCAGAAGCAGGCCATGGAGAAAACTGAGCATTCCAGTCGGTTACATCAAAAACAGCGAGAGAGAAGCCCTTATCCGTTAGGGACTTCACTTCATCGAAAAGGCTTTCTGCAGTCTCCCCGTGGCTCATATCTAAGCCCCAGATGAAAACAGGTGCATTTGTCGGATTTTGAGTGGAAAGTACATTCATTGCTCCACCATTGTATCACATTTTTACCAGTTGAATTTGCATACCAACCAATATTAAAATTAGAAAATAACCAATTACAGGAGAAATTACTATGCCAATGATAGAAGCAAAGGTAACAAGTTCGTTACCAGCAGAAAAAAGAGATGTACTCAAAGCTGAGTTCGGAAAAGCAATCAGCCTGATGAACAAACCGGAAAGCTACCTCATGATAAACCTTCAGGACAATCAGGATTTGTATTTCGGCGGAAAGAAGCTTGATAAAGGCGCTTATGTCGAAGTAAAAGTTCTTGGTTCCGTAGATTCGGGAGCAAGCAGCAAGATGACCGCAAAAGTCTGTGAGATTCTTGATAAAGAGCTGGGCATTCCGGGAGATGCTATTTACGTCAGTTATTTCGGCACCTCAAACTGGGGCTGGAACGGCTCTAATTTCTAGGAAGTAAACATGTTATTCTTCGGTCACAAAAAGAAACATGAGAACACAGTTCAATTCGACCCAGAAACGCAATATGCTGTAATCCATAGTTCTATTTGTACCGGAGAGAAGGTCGCAGGCTTTAAAAACAAAACAGACGGACATTTTACCGAAGTAATGCTCATCCGTTCGCCTGCCGACGAAAAACTCTTCAAAGAAACCTATGGCATTGATTCTTTGAAAGTTGAATACTAAGTTAGCACTCATATATTATTCATTCCTCTAAAAAAATAATTTTTTTTCACACCTATATCATATATGATACACATTTTCATGTTAGATTTTTCTTATCTGGAGGATAGATATGAGTACAACAGTTATTGGTGCAGATTACAAAAAATGTGCTACATGCGAATTTTGGACAGGATGGCGAGAAGGAATTAATAGTTTTTACAAGCAGTTAAGAGTTGAAACTACTGGTAGAGGTAAATGCACAAAAAGAAGGATTGAAACATCCAGTTTAACATGCGCGTGCCCACAATTTTGCCAGTGGGGAGTCCTGAAAAAATGAGCAACGCTATTTCTTATCTATGCTTAGGAGATATTGCCGAAATTTCAAAAGGAATCTGGTTAAACTCAGAAACAGCAAAAAGACTTTCACGGAACGATATAGAAGAACAATACGGCGTACAGGAAAATGATGTTGTTATTTCTAGAAAGATGTATTCTACTGGGAAAAAGGTCGCAGCCTTAGTAGAAAATACAACTGTAGTATTAGTTCCAAGCGGAGCTTCTTTGATTATTCGACCTGACACAACTAAGATATTTCCACTTTATCTAAAAGCTTTTCTTGAGTTTCTTCCGTCTGATAAAGTTATTAAGGAACTGAAGCTTACCAGTAAGAAACATCTTTTATCAAAAGGAAGTCTATCTAAACTTCTTATACCATTACCAGAACTGACGGCCCAGATTGAGCTTTCTGATAAGTACGATAAGATAAAAACTGTAGATTTCTACCATCGTTATGCAAATCCAATCATAGAACAATATGATTCGCTTATGAAATTCTTTTGGAATTGTTACCAACCGGACAAAAGGGAGATAATAAATTAGAAATGCAGAAACTTTTATGGCTAGATGATTTTAGAAATCCCAAAGATTATCTTACCGGAGATTTTGAAATCAATCAGTAAATCCTAGATTTCTGCCAATTTTGACATTTCACGGATTTTATCTTTCCAGCGTTGAACGAACTCCTTCGGTTCAACAGGTTTTGCATCTGGACCACAGGATAAAATCCATTCAAGAATCTTATCATCCTGACTTGAGGTGAAAGAAAGTGTTGTTTTATTTTCAGAGGCTTCTAATACCTGGTCATCTGCCCATTTATTTTCGTTAATCCAAATCTGTGTATTGCCGTAAAACTCAATTTTATATTTTACAGGTTCTTTGAAAGTATACGCACCGAATTTGCTAAAACCGTGTTTGAGTGAAAATTCATATTCTGCTGGTAAATCAAATCTTTCATTATTTACATGTCGAATCTCTTCCATACGTCTAAGAACAAAAAGACGGTCATCTTGCTTTTCTTCATCATAGCCGTAAAGATAACAGGTTCCATTATCGAGTAAAAGCTGATACGGACAAACAACACGATTTTTTCTTTCATCACCATGCCAGCGGCCTTTGTAATAAAACTGAATTTTAAGATTTTGTGTCATATAATCAAAAATCTTTGAAAACTTTTTCTGATCCTCTTTGTTGTATTCTGGCTTGGGTGGAACTGCAATTCGAGAAAAATCTTCAATAGGCATTTCAGCAAGCTCTTCAATCTTATCAATAACAGTTTTATATAGTGGTGTATTCTGATATTGCTCCAAAAGTGATTTCATAATTCCAAGCGAACCATAATCTAATAAGGAATCACTCTTGATATGCATTGCAGATTTCCAATTTCTATTCATTCTAAAAGTAAGTTTGTGCTTATCAAAAGTAATAATCTTTTCGCCTTCATCTCCAATCTTAGAAAGCTCGCGGCCAAGAGTTGCTGAGCTACCAATACCTTCTTTTTGAAGAGTTGTTTTATTTATAATTTCGTTCTTGGCTTCTGCCTTTTGGATGAGGCGGATGATTTTATTTATACGGTCATTGCGTTCTCTGCTTATTGATTTATCATAATACATAATAAAAACCTATTTTTTAGTTGATTTTACATTTATTTTTTTTAGTGAGAATAAGAGATTCTTTCCTGTATTTATACTTTTATTCATTAGTTCTTCAAAATTATCTGATATTTCGTAAACATCATTATCGAAGCAATATACACAACCTTCACAATAATCAATAATAAAATATCCACCGAATTTCTGAATAAAATCTTTTGAAA
>JAEEGH010030832.1_pt1 | contig 10402 bp, 5 predicted proteins | sample 9134181 | NCBI WGS metagenome assembly JAEEGH01 (sample SAMN16246544, study PRJNA631951) | gut metagenome | biome: gut microbiome; feature: rumen; material: DP-attached | host: Bos | place: Iran: Karaj | collected 2018-10 | reverse complement strand
GGTTCTGAATTTCTGAAAGTACTTGTCCAACATTAGGAGTGTGTACCTAAAGTCCAAGATAGTTAATATCCGGCTTTTCCTCTTCAAGAGCGACACTTGCGTCTCCCATTCCAAAACCGATTTCAATTACAATAGGATTTGTGTTTCCAAACACATCAACAAAATTTAATTTCTTGTGTTCAAAAGGAATACACCACGAAGGTGCAAGTTCGTTATAAGCGCGTTCCTGAGCAGCAGTCATTCTGCCGGCACGCAATACATAGGTTTTTATTTCTCGTCTTAAACCCGAGGGTGGTACTGAATCGGCCTGTTCGCCTTCTTCTACAGTTTGTACAGTGTTTTTATTTTCCATCATATTTCCTTTTTATATAACAATCAGTTCTGTTCATTGGTTTCAGGAACTACTGGTCTTTCAGGTTCAATACAAATTACTGTTCCATCATTTGTGTACCAGATTACCTGATAGTATTCTGCTTCACGGTATTTATTCCAGATGTCGCGGGTTGTCTGTAATTCTTCTGTTTTGTTTCCAAAATAAATCAGTATGTGTTCTTTATTGTATACGGCTATTTTTTCAATACCTTTTTTGTCTGCCATATATTCTGCAAGTCCTGAAAGAAGAACCTCATACAAGCCTACATCATATTTTACATCCATATTTACAGTGCATTCTTTTTCGTCTGCATTAAAATATGTAATTTCGTACTGTCCTGTTGGAAGCTGTTCATTTTCTGGTGCAACAAGATTTGTACAGCCAGCCCACTGAACCTCTTCACTTTCCAGACGTGCAAGATTATCTGCTTCCCAGCAAAAGCCTGTATCAAGTGAAGTAATTCTGATTCTTTCATAGCGGCGGACATCTGAAGCAGAAGAAGCAAAAATTGCAAGTCTTGCAGAAGGAATTGCATCCTCTCCTTCATAATCAAAAATTACTGAATAATCTGTTGTTGAGATTTCTGGTGTATTCTGCGAGCAGGAAATAAACAATCCAATAAAGGCTATAAAACTGAGAAAGAGAATTGTTCTGCTTTTACTAAAGTGACTACCCATAAATTAGAAGTTGAAGTTGAGGTTGATGACTGTAAGATCTGAAGCAGAGAACTGATTAACAAGAGATTCGAATTTTACGTTAACCTTCTTACAAGCATCATCAAGATATGAAAGATAATACAAACCTAAGTCCGTTCCTTCCTGACCTTCAGGCAATTCGCGATAGAAGTCAATAAGAGACTTTTTATTTGTATTAGAAGCCTTTGCAGACTCAATGTTATCCTTCATTTCCTGGAACTCATCGTCCTTGTTGTAAAGTGTAATTGAAAGACGTCCCTGTTTACCGATAGAAGTAGAACCGCCACCAAGCTTCCATGAAAGGAATACAAGCTCGTGCTTGCGCTGAAGCTCCTGTACAATCTTTGCACGAACCTCAGGGTCAAAAATCAGGGCATCAATATCATCAATTCCATGGTACATGGTTTTTGCTTCTTTACGGATGTTTGTATTTTCGTTATTAAGCGCAAGCTCCATTACCATTACGGAAATGTATTCTGCAACCTTTGATTTATCCATATATGAACTGAGGAGGTTACGGATTGCAACATACATTTCTGCAGCACCCTCATTCTTGGCAAACAGGGTAATAATATACCAGTTCATAAGGCCAAGACGGTTCATAAATTTTTCAGACATCAAAAGGTAGATATTTTTTTCTTCAGAAGAATAATCGTTGTTTGTCATTATAGACTTCCAGATTGGGTCGAGAATCTGGCGTCTTGTATTCTGAATTGTTGCTTCCTTGTTCTGAAGAATTGAACGGAGCTGACGTTCAGACATATTTGTTCTTTCATCAATAAGATGAGAAGGATTTGCACGGTTATGCTTGCGTACACATTCACACTGGATAAGAGCAGCGTAAACATCGCGGTCAAACTGTTTATACAAAAGGGAATATACAATAACTTTAGAAAGATCCATTACTTCCTGGCGGGAAGAAACGAATTCAGACATAGAAATTTCGATTTTAGAAATATAATCAAGAAGAATCATGCTCTGGATTGACTGTGGAGAAAATTTATCCAGGGAAATTCCATATTCTTCTACGTTATCTGCAAGACGGAAACGCAAGAGTTTCTTGTTATGACTTATGAAATTAGAAGCACCATCTTCGGTTAACACAACTTTTAGCGGCAGTTCCAATATGAATTTCTTATCTGATCCCATACACCCTGCTAAATGCAAATCTTTTTTATATTTTTATCTATTATACACGATAGGACTTGCATTGTAAACAATAAAAATTTAAACTGAAGGAGATGAAAACACGGCGCATTCTTTGCTACATCCTGATTTTTCTTTTCTGCTCCATTGCAAGTGCACAAAATAAAGGTCCATCGGGTATAGAATTATGCAGTGAGGTTCATTCCTTCCTCAAAAAAAATGGCTTTTCACCTTATTCACAAAGTCTTGTAATTTCCGGTGAAAATACATTTCCTTATAATATTATCGTCACATTTCCCGCAGAACAGAACACTTCTCCCGAAAATTTACTGCTGGTTTTCTTTCAGGAAGATGTTCCGGATAATAAAGAGCTTATAAAGCAGTGTCTTAAAGAAATCAGGGAAGGAAAATACCCGTTTACCGTTACGGCGCTGTTTGCTTACGGTGAAAAGCAGAAATTTGAAAAACCAGATATGATTTACGGCACCAGGGTTTATCTTGAAAGTCTGAATACTAATCTTTCCTATAGTGCGGTCATTCTTGACCTTGAAAGCGAAGAAAATGAGATTGAAACAACAGCCTCTGGCCTTTCATCACCTCCACTGCTTATAAAAAACTCACTGAATCTATATAAAAACTATGGAATCGGCGATAAACTCCCTGTTTTCATTTTAAGCCAGTCTTCTTCTTATAAATTTATTTCAAGCCCTATTCTTGGAAGATTTTTTGATTATGAAATTCCAGCTATTAAACTGTCTCTTGGAGCAATTCCAAAAGAACAGAAAGACAAAACCGCCTGTGATGTCATTACTGATTTTGTAAATTTATTTTCAAGCATCACAGATAACAGCTGGGAACATCACTTTTTAATTATCAGTCTTTTCGGGCACTATCATCTGATTTCCGAAAGAATGATTCTTCGCATTGTAACTCCAACTATTTTTATATGGATTATTTTTATTTTCCTGCTTATTTTTGTAAACCGGAGATTAAAAAAACATACCTGGTATACAGTTGGTGATATCTGGTGGTCAGTTCCACTCACCTATGTTGTTTTAGTAGTAGTTTTCTTTATATCAGGATATTTCTATAAAAATCTCTTCCCACATGCTTCTTATGCAGGAAAAATCTATGGTCAATTGATTCTGCAGATTATTGTTTCTCTGTTTATTATTCTTTCAATGTATCTGCTTATTTTAACCCGTAATTTTACTTTTAATGAGCGTTCAATTGATTACCTGCTGGTTATAAGCTGCTTTATCAATCAGTCAATCTTTATTCTTGCTGATATTTCACTTAGTCCGATTTTTATTGCTATCTGTCTGCTTTCGCTTCTGGCTTTGTACGTCAAAAACAATTATCTTCATATAGCAGTTTTTATTCTGATGATTGCTCCTCTTATTCCTTACTGTCACAGAATGATTACAGCCAGTAATCTGCGCGAACTTTCAGAATTTATTACCAGAAATCCAAAAGTAAATATTGTTATTCCGTTTGTATTATATCCTGTTTATATAGTTCTCTTTAGAAATATTGCATCTGTCCGTACAAACCGTCAGAAAATACGTTTTATGGCTATTTCTACAGCAATTGCCTTTATGCTTGTCAGTACAGCTCTTATCTTACTGGGTGTATTCCGAACTTCCAGCCTTAATAAACAGCAGGTAACTCAGCCAGATATAAGTATCAGCCCGCTTGGTAATGAACTAATAGAAATTTCAGTTAATGACAATATGATTTTTGAAGATACTATCCGTACACTGGATATAAATCTTAAAGAAAAATGCATTTTGTGTGATGTTCTGATTACAACAGAATATCTTAATCCGGTGCTTTATTCTGATAATGATTATTCTAATCCTTCATTAAATACAGTACGTTTCCGTATTCCGGATTATCCGCCTGAAAAAATGACTTTCAGTTACGGAGCTGCAAAAACTCCTTGCAGAATTACTGTATCAGCAGTTATTGAAGGTACTGATGACGACAATTATTATTTTATCAGTAAATCTCTTGCTATTGGAGATATCTGATGCAGAATATCCTTCACTGGTATCTTCATGTAGATCTGGACGCTTTCTTTGCCTCTGTTGAGCAGCTTGATAATCCTGAATTAAGAGGAAAACCTGTAATTGTAGGCGGAAAACCAGAAGACCGGCGAAGTGTTGTTTCAACTGCATCTTATGAGGCACGGGCATTTGGAGTTCATTCTGCAATGCCAACATTCCAGGCTTATAAGCTTTGTCCACAGGGCATTTTTGTACATGGAAGAATGCACCGCTATGCAGAACTTTCCCATCAAATCATGAATATATTCCGTGATTATTCACCTGATGTAGATCAGATGTCCATTGATGAAGCATTTGTAGACCTTACCGGAACAGAAAAGCTTTTTGGACCCCCGGAAGAAACAGCAAGAAAAATAAAAGCACGTGTAAAAGAAGAAACTGGACTTACAGTATCAATCGGACTTGCAACAACAAAATATCTTGCAAAAATTGCTTCAGGGCTTTCTAAACCAGACGGTTTTTATCATATTAAGGCAGGAGAAGAAGAAAACTTTATGCTGAACCTGCCCCTCAATAAAGTCTGGGGCCTTGGTCCTAAATCTCTTGAACTGATAAGAAGCAAGGGACTTAATTCCACCCGCGATATTTATGAAAAGGAATATGACACGCTTGAGTTTTTGTTTGGTAAAAACATGGCAGGCTTTTTATATAATGTTGTAAGGGGAATTGAAAAAGAATCCTTCAGCCGGGAAACAAAGTCTCATTCAATCAGTGCAGAAACAACCTTTCCTTATGATCTTACAGACATTTATACAATCGAGACAGAACTGCTGGAGCTGGCCCAGGGAGTATTTTTCCGTCTGCTCAAGGAAGAAAGCTTTTCGCGTACCGCCTTTGTAAAAATCAGATATGATGATTTTTCTACAGGCACCGTACAGGAAACTATTGACCGCAATATCATAACGCTTGATTCCTTTTATGAAATCATAAAAAGACTTTTTGAAAAACGTTACCAGAATGGCCGCGGAATAAGACTGCTGGGAGTTGGTTTTGAAAATGTAGTGAAAGAAGAAAAGCCTTATCAGCAGGATTTATTTTCTACGAATAATGATGAAAAAAAACAGGCAGTTGAAAAGGCTATCCTTAAACTTTCTAAGAAGCACCCGGAAATTAAGGTTAGTAAGGCGCGGACTCTTAAAGCCCTGCTCTTTGCTCTTTTAATTCCACTAGCAGCAGGCCAGTTACAGGCAGAAGAAAGTTCAGCAGAAGCTGGAAAGGAAGAAAAAGAAGCTCCCGTATATCTTTTTGATTACGATATAAATGACAAAACCCATGTTGATTTTTCTGCAAGCGGTTTATGGAAGGCTGAGTTTACAGGTGGTCTGGACTTCAACTTTGGAAATGGAACTGATTTTGCAGTCTCAACATCTCTTCCGGTTTTTAAGCAGGAAACAGATATTTCTGCCCTTCTTACCCTGAATAATCACTGGTATTTCGAAGCGGCCTTTGCTGATGAATTTACAAGAAATACTCTGGCCTTCGGCTACAAGGGAGATGGAATCATACGAAGCTTCCGTCTTGCAAACAGAGGAATCACAATGCCAGAGGGTTATTCTGCTGAGCATTTCGGTTACTCGCTTAGAGGCGGAAATAATCAGGCGCCGGGAATGTCGCTGCACCTTGTTTCTCCTTCTGAAAAAATACAGGTAGATTTCCTCGTACGTTACGACATGACAGAAACAAAAAGCGAAATCTATTACGGAATGAACAAGGTAACTGACGTAAAGATTTCTGCAGCAGATTTTGCCTACGGCCGCGAGTTTTATTTCCCTGAAGGAACTGATTCAAAGCTTCTTGAAATCAAAAATATTTATGTAGAAAACACAGCCGGCTCATATTCAGATTCCAACGGCCGCACTTATCGTAAGCTTAGCGGGGATGAATACGCAACTGTTAAAAATCACCTTTACCTTAGCCCGGAGGCAGGCGGCGGTAAAAACTCTGACGGAGACATACCTTGTATTCTTCTTACCTTTAATTCCTCTGCCACACCTGCAGCCCTTATTTCACAAGCCGGCAGCTGGAGTGACACAACAAGCTTCTTTGGAAAGATTCAGCAGGCTCTGGGAGGAAACGGAAACTACCAGATAGAAGATTACTGCTATGAGCTGCTTACAGAAATTGACGGAGATACTTCTCTTAAGATTCAGAATTACGAAGGCTTTTCTCCTTTCCTTTGTCCTTCAGTATATGAATGCGGCAGTAAGAAAGAAGCAGATTTTCTGGTAATTGCAGGTAAATCAGAAGTAGCCGTAACTAAGTATAAAGCGGCTCAGGCAGATGAAACCTATACAAAACTTTTTGAAAATTATTTTGATAAAGATATAAACAGTGTAAGGGTAACAAATAAAGAAACTCAGCAAAACATTTACCCTTTTGCAGAAGACTGTCCCGAAATATACCTTAAGCTTGCAACAAAAACAGATCTTGCAATCCGTGTAAGAAGTTATTCTCCGGTAAAAGAAATTCTTCTTTCTAAAAAAGCCGCGGCGGGTACGGTTCAGGTTTATAAAAACGGAATCTTATTAAACGGTACAGTTTTTAATGAAAACACCGGAGTACTGGAACTTAACACAAGTGTTTCAAATACAGACCAGCTTCTTATAACCTGGCAGGAAGAATCAAGTGATTTTTCTGACGGTGCCTTTGCAGCAGCTGCAGGAATGAAAATTAATTTTCTCCCGGAACTCACTTCTGACTTCTCGCTTACTACAAGACTTCCTGTAAATCAAAAAGAAGTTTACCTGGAAAATGGTTTGCAAAAGAACAGTTTTACCGCATTTACTGCCGGCCTTACCTGGGAAAAATACGGATTTAAAATAAGCGATAAAAGCAGTATATCTCTTTTAAATGACAATACCGCCGACGGACTTTTACTTTACAGCTGGCAGGAACTGATGGAAGACTGGCAGGAAGAAATTGATGCTAATCCAAAATCAAAAACTCTTGCTCCTGAAAAATCAGATACAGTATGTTTTACTCCCCAGGATTTTTCTGCCTACAAAAAACTCTCCCTTGAATTTGCTTTACAGGAATCAGAGGCCCTTACAGAAGAAGTTATAGATGATTCTGCAAAGCCTTTTACGGGACCTCTCACCCTTATTTTTGATGAAGATACAGGAACCTCTCAGGCAGGAAACGAAGCGGTATACCTTTACATAAAAGACCTGCAGCAGCTTGGACTTTCTAAAGAGACACATAAGCTTGAAATTTCCACAGATGAAAATGAAGTAACTCTTGACGGCTCTGCCCTTCCAAAAGATTTTTATAATCTTAAAATCAATAATGAAGTAATTCCTTCCAGACTGAAAATTGAAATTTCAGAGAGCTCAGGTCTTACAGCAAACAGGCAAAAAGTTCTTATTGAAACAGTCACCTTTAACGAAGCAGAATTTTATGGCACCTTTAGAAACTATACAGCCGCCGAATATAAAAAAGAAGGCTCTCTTTTAAAAGTTAAAGATTTTGATTTGCTAAAAGATTTTCAGGTTTCTTTAGAATCTGACCAGGGAAGCGGAAACTTTTCAAAACCATCACCTTTTGTAAGTGCAAAAACAAAGGGAGCCTTTACCTTCAGCGGAGTCCAGCTTTCTGCAGATGCGGCAATTCAAAACCTGGCAGAAAAGGCAGAGCTTTCAGAAGCGGGACATAGTGTAAAAACAGATAAGGAATTAAAGATATTCAAGGTACTTTCCGTAGAAGATACCTACCGTTATAAACCTGCTGTAAATGAATTGAGAAAAGAAAATGCTTTCTCTCTGGATTTCACTTCCTTAAAAGTTCCTCTCAAAACCAGTCTTCAGACATCCGCCTATAATTCCCAATTCCACGCAAAGCAGGATTCAACAATTACCGCAGCATTTAATAAAAAAATTCTTGAAGGCGATGCGGGCTTAAACGTGAAATTAAACCTGTCCCAAAAAATCATCCAGGAAGAAGAAGATATAACTTCAAACTATGCAAAAAGCTGGGCTGATATTTCTGCCCTTGAATTTTCTGATGGTAATGAAAAAGCTTCAGAACGAAACTCTTTATGGTCCTTTGCCCTTACAGGAAGTGCACCTTTTAATAAAGGCCTGCTGACAATTAAACCAAAGCTTACTTATGAACTTTCTGATAAATATAAGATTTACGAGGAAAGTCAGACTTCAAGTCTGTCTTCAAGTCTGGCATCGTCTTCGGCACCAGCCCAGTTTACAGATAAGGAATACCTTTCATTCCTTTTGCCTTTTACAAACGAAACAAAATTCTTCAGCTTTGAAATCGCAAGAACAGGAGGCGGCCTTACAGACTGCATTTATGGCGGCGACTATAAAGAAGACAACAAAATGCTTTTTGACCTGCAGGACCAGCGCAAATGGTTCTATTCCAGCATTCCTTTTTATGAGCTTTTTGACTCAAGCCTGACAGACAAAATCACAGACTCTTATTCCGCAAAATACGAAGGAAACTTCAGACGAACTTTATTTAATTCTAAAAAAGATATTTTCATTCCATCAGCATTAACACTGGCTGTAATACGAGAAATAAACCAGCAGCCACCCCTTGCAGACTTGTATCAGTTTAAGGCGGTCATAACTAATAATTCAATTAATAACTTTGGAAGCAGCAGCAGCGGCAAACAGTTTGACTGGTTCACTCAGGAAGAATTAACAACAAGACTTTCTGCAATTGTAAAAGTACCAGCGAGCCAGCCTGAATGCTTTAAAATAAATATCCAGACCTTTGCACAATTGATTTTGTTCATTACTGAAAAAGCAACTATAACTGAACAGTTTAATTTTTCAATCGAAGATAAAGCTAACTGGAATTTTCTGAATACGATTGCCTGGTCAAGACCTTCACAAACAAGTCTTCTTACTGCCCTTCTTTATCTCGCTATTCCTTCAACAAAAAATACCAGTATGGCAATATCAAGAAAAGATATTTTTACTGGTGGACTTGATCGCACAGATGCAGTCATGCAGCAAAAATACTCTTATGAACATAAAGTAGAAATAGGTTTTTTGGAATATTACAGCATAAATGCCGGAGTAAGCGGAACTTTAATACTTAATCAGGAAAAGGCAGACAGATTTAATTTAAGCCTCAGCCTTGGGGCAAAGGCTGAGTTTTAGAATTCTTTGAAAACTGGTTTTACTGCAGCGGTGCGAAATAACCGGTTTCGTCGCGGCCACTTCTGTTCAAAAGATAAACCTCTGCTTCAAGAGGAAGATAGTTTGTACCAAAGTTTGTCGACATAGCAGAAGTAAAGGAAAGCTGGTAGATTCCCTGAGGAAGCTCAATCATATCTTTAACTACATCTCCAAGTCCCTGAGGGCGGAAGACGTAATAAATATCTCCAGAGGTGCTTTCTGCAACATAAGACAATTCATCATCAAGAGCTCCCTGATCCAGCTGGATAACTGAGAAGCTTATAGAATTATTGTTCATATAGCTGGAAAGCTCTGCAAGGTTGTATTTTTCAAAAGAAAGAGAATTATCACTTCCTGCGGTAATCAAAACAATGCCGCGTTTTTTTGCCGCATTAATAAGATCGTTAGAGGCCAAGCGTATTGCAAGGTCACAGGTCGCAGATGAAGTTGTTTTGGTTTTAAGAGCCGCAAGACTGAAGTCCCCCAAAGCATCCGGCTTACCAACATATTCCACCGCAGGGATAGCGCCCGCTGAAACAATTCTAAGAACACCGCGCCCCTTCATAGAAGCCGCAACTTCCTTTACACTGCTTTCAATTTCCGCGCCGTGTCGTGAAGCGTTTACAGAACGATCAATGATTATAGTAACATCAGCATCAGTATTATTCGAGGCGGCACCCAGCATCTTTAATTTTGAGACAGGCCTCATATTTTCTGTAAGGTAAAAATTTTCTTCCTGAAGGCCGACTACCGGCTGACGGTGACGGTTTTCTACACGGAGTTCAACAGTAACATTAGGGAACTTGGAAGCATCAATCTGTTCAATCTGAACAAAAAGACCGCCTACAAGCTCCTGAACATTAGACATTACATAAACTTCATTTGCCGTGAAATCAGTTACAATAAGATTTCCGTTCACATCCGGACTTGCGGCAGTTACCCGCGCCGGAGCATTACCTACCTTTACATATTCAAACAAAGCAC
>JAEEGH010030831.1_pt1 | contig 10402 bp, 9 predicted proteins | sample 9134181 | NCBI WGS metagenome assembly JAEEGH01 (sample SAMN16246544, study PRJNA631951) | gut metagenome | biome: gut microbiome; feature: rumen; material: DP-attached | host: Bos | place: Iran: Karaj | collected 2018-10 | reverse complement strand
GAGCATCAATAACCCTTTCTATGATAATTATCTTCTAAAAATCTCACCAGAAAAAATTCATGATTTAGAAGCATACGCAAAATTTATGATTACTGAGGGGGCAACTATGGCTTCTGAATCTTTTATATTAGGGGTTCCATATTTATATATCAACCCTCTTAAATGTGGATACATTTTCTATCAATGTAATAATTATCCAAAACGATGTTTCCAAACGATTGAAGGGAAAGAAGTATTAGCAATAGTCTCGAAATTATTAAAATCTGAAATGGATAACGAACTGGAAAGACTGAATGTAGAGCAACGGACAATTAATCCAACCAACTTTCTGGTTTGGTTTGTAGAAAATTACCCAGAAAGTAATCGAATTATGCTTGAAACTCCTGACTATCAGTATAAATTCAGGTGAAATGATTTAATGTGGGATAAACCTAAAGGAACTGGTGATGCAAAACATGAAGAACATAGTGAAGTCGGAATTGTAAGAATTTAATAGAATAATTTGGATTATCGGGATTAAATGTGTAACTTTGCCCGTGAATTATTAATAGATGATGGGCTATGGGTATATATATCAATGTCGGTAATGTTGGATTCCAACGCGCTCGAAATAGTGAGTATGTTGACAAGTCAGGATTGATATCTGTGGTAAATGCTTCTTTGAATACTGAGCAGGCATTTATGTGCGTCACACGAAGTCGCCGATTCGGGAAGTCGATGGCTGCCAAGATGCTGTGTGCATACTATGACCAATCGTGTGACTCGAGACACTTGTTTGCAGATTTATCAATAGCTCAGGATCCGTCTTTCGAAAAACACATAGGGAAATATCCTGTTATTTATCTCGATATCTCTGACTTCGTGACACGTTATCATGATGAGTCCGTGGTTACAGAAATTAATCAGAAACTAAAAAAGGATATTCTCAAAGCATTTCCTAATGTGATGACGGAAGATGATGATGACCTCATGGACTGTTTGAGCCAAATAGTATCGCAGACAAAACAACAGTTTATTTTCATTATTGATGAATGGGATGCCATCTGTCGTGAGTTCCCTGTAGGTACGACGGCCATGGATAGCTACGTGAATTGGTTGCGAAGGATGTTTAAAGGGGGACAGTCGATGCAGGTGTTTGCAGGTGTCTATATGACAGGCATATTGCCCATCAAGAAATATAAGACAGAATCGGCACTGAATAACTTTATAGAGTATTCTATGATCATTCCACGTAACATGGCATGTTTTTTTGGGTTTACAAAACATGAGGTCGAGATTCTTGCAGAAAAGCATGGCGTAAGTTTTGAGGAGTTGGAAAAATGGTATGACGGTTATCAGATTGGAGCAGAACCATCAATGTTCAACCCTAATTCGGTGATACAAGCTGTTTCCTGTGGCTGGTGTGAGAGCTATTGGGCTGGTACGGGGGCTTTTGAAGCTGTTGCCGACTATATTAATATGAATTTTGATGGACTGAAGGATGATATTATTTTGATGCTGGCGGGTGGGCGATGCAAGGTGAACACAACAAGTTTCCAAAATGACTTGTCGATTATACAGCAGAAGGATGACGTGTTGACAGTTCTTATTCACTTGGGCTATCTTTCGTATGACAGGATAAGAAGAGAATGTTATATTCCGAATCGAGAAGTGGCTGGGGAAATGGAGAATGCTGTGGTTAGCAACCGTTGGAGCCCCGTGACCAAAGCACTGCAGTGCTCAGAGCGTTTGCTTCGGGCTACCCTTGAAGGCGATGAGGATGCAGTAGCTCGTGGCGTGGATGCTGCTCACGATGAAAATACAAGCGTTTTGTCGTATAACGATGAAAATTCATTGGCTTGTGTGCTGAGCATTGCCTACTATTATGCAAAAAATGACTATATAATTCATCGCGAACTGCCAACGGGAAAGGGTTTTGCTGATATCGTGCTGATACCACGTAAGTGCGTTGACTCACCTGCTATTGTGTTGGAATTAAAATTTAATAAGGATGCAGACACTGCTATTAGCCAGATTAAACGTAAGCAGTATCCCGATAAGGTGAAGCAATATACAGACAACCTCTTGCTTGTGGGGATTAATTATGACAAGCAGAACAAGACGCATGAGTGTCATATTGAAAGAATCTAAAAAGTAGTAGATTGATGCAATACGTGGCAAGTGGTATTATACTTCGTGGAAGGGTAATAACCACAAGAGCGGCGGTGTAGCGACCAATATCGGTGTTCATTTCTATGATATGCTGCAATGGATCTTCGGACCAGTCCAGGAAAATATCGTGCATGTGATGAGTTTTGACCGTGTGGCAGGATATCTTGGATTGAAAAAAGCACGGGTGCGCTACTTCCTGAGCATCAACTCCGAGTGCTTGCCTCCGAATGCGGTACAGGGTGAGAAGAAGACGTATCGTACGCTGAATATCGACGGTGATGAGTTTGAGTTCAGCGCCGGCTTTACAGAACTGCATACGAAGAGTTACCAGCATATCCTTGCTGGTGACGGCTTCCGCATCCGTGAAGCATTGCCCTGCATCCAGATTGTTCATGACATCAGAAATGCGAAACCTGTTGGCTTAGTAGGTGATTACCATCCATTGGCTAAAATGCCCCTCGCCAAGCATCCATTTGGATGGGATGATGTTACCTATTAGTATTTTTTTTGCATTTTATTTGGCGGATTCAAAAATATTTCGTACTTTTGCAGCGTACAAGTCTGCCCAAGTGGCAGGCGATGTAAAAATTTCGATGTGATGAGACCTTAGGCCATTTGTACGGCCAGTCTCGGTAAGGCGTCTTCGAACGTTACTTGTCTGTTCAAACAAATCTCGCAAATTTGGTCTAGAGACAGCGGTGATGCAATAGAAACGCTTGCGTGAGTTGGTTTTATATCCCTGCGACTGATAAACCCCTTGTTTCTCTGGAGGTGTGTATAGTGTCGTGGTGTATTGTATAATCACTCGGCATGGGCAGACTTTTTGTTGTATCTTCTCATGGGTTCAATAGCGTAATTTTGGTATGGACAAGTGTGAGGGCGAATAGCTCTCATAAGATGGTTGATGGAAGATGGATGATGTAACGCAAGCGTCCATAGCGATGGGACTGGAGATTCGCAATCTCGCTTGACGGCCATTCCTTACGGAATGTTATTGTTTAAATTAATAAACAATGATGGCTCAACAGTTCGTGAGAATAGTTCGTAGCCGAATGAATAAATTAAAGTATTAAAGTGCAAAAATTTAATTTATGCTGGCACCTGCTCGTGACGAGTAAGTGCCAGCTTTTTATGTTTCCGGCTCGTTGCTGAATCGGCAGTCAGGATTCTCTTCCATGAAAGTCTTGGCGTATGCCACGTAGTGCTCGGCGTTGTCCGTCTGACCGGGGCGCGTGGGCTTGATATATTTGGCAGGTACGCCGCCCCATATCTCGCCGGCTCCTACCTTGGTGTTCTGTAGTACCAAGGCACCAGCGGCAACGATGGCGCCTTCGCCAATCTCGCATCCGTCGAGTAGGGTAGCGCCCATGCCGATAAGGGCGTGGTCGTGAATGGTGCAGGCATGTACGGTGACGTTATGTCCGATGGTAACGTAGCTGCCGATATGCGTCGGACCGGTTTCGTGGGTAACGTGGACACACGAGCCGTCCTGCACGTTCGAGCAGTTGCCGATAGTGATAGGTGCTACGTCGCCGCGTACGACGGCATTAAACCAGATGGAACAGTTGTTGCCCATCTTTACATCGCCAACAATGGTGGCGTTCTCGCTGAAGTAACAGTCCTTACCCCATTTGGGCTTCAGACCTTTATAACTCTTTATCAGTGCCATATTTTTTTTCCGTTCTTAATGACGATGCCGTTATGATGGTTTTCTGAAATGCGGCGACCCTGCAGGTCGTAAACAGCACCTCTTCCATCTTCCTTTTTCCATCTTACATCTTCGCTTATACCGTCAGTGCCAGCCACTGTAAACTGCCAAGCGTCTATATAGACGTTAGTAGCTGAGGTGACGACAAAATAGACGCTATTGACACCTTTGAACTTGGTGGCATCAAGCTCAATCATGTGGTCGTCCAATGTCGTCGATGAGAATTCAATGGTGGCCGCAGATTGGACTGTCTTGCCGCCGATGCGCAGTTCGAGTTTGCCCGTTCCCTTGGCACGCAACATGAATTTTGCTGCGCCGCTGGTTCCAAAATCGATGCTGCGTTGCTGAATCCATGAACCTGCCTTCATTCTTACCTGCATATTCTCTGAGGCATCATTGCCCAATGTGCTGATGCTGGTGTTCTTGGTGATGTTGGTGAAGTCCTCATAGCTGACACCACCACAGTTAGCCATTGTCTCGGCCTGTTGCAGTTCGTAGGGATTCATGTTTTTGATGGCGCTCACGCCGGTGAGGTTCTGTGAAACCGTACTGACGGTTGCCGTATTCTCGTTGACTGTCGCTTTGTTCACGCAGATGGAACGATAGCCATCGCAACTGCTGTCAATGGCTCCCTTGTCTTTCATCTTCTGCATCAATGGTCCCCAGTGGTAGATATGATAGTAGTTGCCTTGGAACTTATGCAGATGCGAATGGTTGTTGGGTGACGGGAAACCTGGATGTGGTCCGTAAACGCCTTTATATACCCATGAGTTGGGCTCCATGGGGGTATCGGAAACCATATAGCACATCGTGCAGGTGTTTGGTTTGCTGACGTTGATGCCATGCTCCTTCTTGTAGGTGTTCCAGTCGGCATCCTTACGATCTGCCCACGATGAACAATATGTATAGACAAACTTACCGCCAATGATGTTCAGCTCACTTGCCTCGAAATGGTAGGGTGCAGGCAATTTGATGGCCGAGCCGTCGATGTGTATCATGTCTTTCTTCAACTTCACAAGGCCGGCATTGTTGGGCATGAGATCGGTACCTTTGTTATTGGGGTCACCACCGCCGAAGGAAAGCCAACCTGTGCCGTTCTCATCTATGACCACGCCTGGGTCAAAGCACCAAGTACAGGGATTGACGCCAGGCGAATTTCCTGTAACAATAGCATTAGTCAACGGGGACTTCCAAGGACCAATGGGAGAATCAGCCGTCAGTACACCTACATTGACGGCCCAGTTGGCAAAGTAAAGGAAGAACTCGTCCTTGCCGGTTTCTTCATTGTGTCGCCATGTAACCGATGGTGCCCATGACCTGAAGAAATTGCCACCCCACTTCGAACATACTTTGGCCACGTCTATCGTACCGTGAAAAGTCCAGTTCACCATGTCGTCGGTCGAGAAGATGACCAGTGACTTGATATCGCCATAGCCGTTGCCGTCCTTCTTGCCGTTCTTGATGAATTGCTGGTGGTCGTTAGTACCATAGACATACAGGCGGCCGTTGTAATCCAACGCTGTAGGGTCAGCGCAAAACACGCTGGCACTAATCGGGTTGTTGTTGCTTGCCGACTTATACTCATCAGCGATAGTCTGCGCATTTGAAAGATAGCATGCCGTCATGATGACAGCTGTCATGAATAGTCTCTTATATATATAATTCATTAGTTTATCGATTTCAGGGCGCAAAGTTACTACAAAATGATAGAATATCCAATATTATTTCGTACTTTTGTGTGCGAAAACGAAAAAAAGTTCAAGAAAGTGCGAGATTTTTTCCTGAACTTGTCGTATAACAAATAGAAGTAGATAACTGATGAGTGCTCTGAAGGAGACGGAAATCGTGGCAGCTGTCCGCAATGGGCAGCGCGAGGGACAGACGGAAATGGTCGGTCGCTATGCACAGCGCATCTTCGCGATGATAGCTCGCCAGGTGACGGATCCGATGGATGCTCAGGAGCTGACACAGGACACTTTTTTGCGGGCTTTCAGTCATATAGACAGTTACGACCCACAGCGAGCTTCGCTCTCTACCTGGCTCTGTCGCATTGCCTACCGACTGACGCTCGACTTCCTGAAGCGGCGACGGCCAATGATTGTCTCGATGGAGGACCATGCAAGCTTTCAGACGGACATCAGCGACGAAGTGTTAGAGGCTGAACTGTCGACAGGACGCGAGGAACGCATTGAACAACTGCAGATAGTGATTGACGAACTGCCCGACGATGAACGAATGCTGTTGACGCTCTACTACTTCGAGGATCGGCCGCTGACAGAGATTGCCTACATTACAGGCATCGATGCAAAGGCATTGGCCAACCGACTATATAGAACGAGAAAGAAATTGTATAAGAAACTGACATATAGCAATGAATAAATATAAAGACACGGACCTACGGGAGGCATTGCGCCGCAAATATGCCGACGAACCGCAACTGCCAGCTGACTTCATGGCAGGCTTGGAGCAGCGGATGAATCAGGTAGGCGATATTGCCGCTGAATCCGATGGCGAAACCACCGGGAATAAACGCCGCCCGCTTTGGCGCTGGGTGGCCGTCGCGGCCTGTTTCTTAATAATAATAGGTATAGGCGTGCATTACCAATTTGAGGAGCCAGTAGTAACAAGCGACGTTACCTTAGGTAACACGGCACGTTACCTAAGGCAACAGGCTCCGTTACCTAAGGTAACGTCGGAACCCACTTCCGAGCCTTTGTCTGCAGCCCAAAATTCGAAGCCTTCGAAGCCGATTCACGCTCCTTCGCCAGTTCGCACGCGACGGACTGAAACTTCTTTGACCAAGGTACAAAGTGTGGCGTTGCAATCGCTCCCTACGGAAAAAGACTCCGCTCCCTACGGAAAAACAGCCGCATCGTATGACCAGAACTTGCACTACGCTTCCATCACAACGGTTGACGACACGGTGAAGTATCAGGCGCCGAGCCGCGTGGATGAGTTCATCGCCAAGATGGCTGAATATAATAAGGTAAAAGAGGCAGAACTGAGATGCTCGATACCGCTGGACAGCAACGTCGTGTCGAGGGTGTACGTTTTCCCGGATAAACAGGAGATTGACGTCTTCGGACGCCTGCTGCAGGTGGCTTGCAGCTATTCGGACGCGATGCCTGGCTATCACCTTTACTTCTCGCACCTACAGTTCTTCTTCGAACTGCAGGACGTTCGCAAACATTTACAGTATCGCTGGATAGCCGAGCGCGTCAACGGCAAGATACTGCTCTACAGCACCAACGCGCCCCTCGGCGTCAATACCTCGTCTGCCTGCTATCAAGAGTATCGCGACGAGCTGATGCATGCAAAGATTATTAACACTAAAACGAAAGAAATATGAAAAGGATGATGATTATTGGCCTCATGGCTTTGGCATGCTTGGCCGTGCAGGCGCAGAAGAAACCGACGGCCGCTACCAGTCGTCAGAATGTAAAAGTACTGGCTAAGTGTGATGGCATTTTTATGGCAGGCGTCCCAGAACCAACTGTGGACAAGAAGAACAAGAAGACCGTCGTGTGGCATGATACTGAGAATAACTCGTGGCACGAGGATATGGGTTTTGTCGGTTCAGTCCCAACGGTTGACAACATAGAGGAAATCTTTCCGAGTCTTGCCAATGTGCCCAAAGAAAGGCCTTACAGTCCCGTCGTGTGGCAATTGACCGAAGAGAACGATGAAACCGTGCTACATTGCTACTTCCGTATGCCGGCAGATATCGTCAAGAACTTCTGGCTGTGCAGCGACGAGTGCGTTATCCTTGACAAAGCGTCAGGAACCATCTATCGCTGTCGTCGAACGTTGCCCGACTGCTATGGTAAGGTGTTCAGCTTCAAGGGCAAGGAGGGTACAACGCTCGATTTCCAGATTGTCTTCCCCAAACTGGCTGAAACGGTCGAGGAGATTGCCATCTATGGTGTTCCCAACTGGTATATGCGAGGGATGGACGTCAACCTTGTCAGCCAGTCAGGACACTTCTGGCAGGACTATTGCGGCGCTGAGGCCTTCGACACCATTCCGCAGTTCCACAAACCGCACTTGGTCGCCGAGGCCAAGCAGTACAACAAGGACGACCACAAGACGTGGGCTGTCTACGACGACGCCCACCTCATCAAGCCCGTTAAGGACGGCACTTACGCCATCTGGCAGACCCCCGAGGCCACGTATTTGGCTGAGGCGTGCGAGATGAACTGGATGCGTGAGTACTTCGGTCGCGGTGGTGACGAAATGCTTATCGACCAGTCGGGCCGTCGCTACAAGTGCAAGGGTCTATTGGACTACCCCAACGACTTGCTGTTCTGGAACGAAGGCATCACGGGCGACCACTTCGCCATCGTCCACATCTTCGAGCCGTTGCCCTTGGAAATCGAGACCGTCACACTCGTCGTTCCCGAAGGCGAACCCTTCGCCATGTGGGGCGCCAACTGGAGCGGCAAGGTGCAGCCCCTCAACCTCAAGGAACTGCGCCAGAACCAGCGCCTCTTCGAGTATCATCCCCGTCAAGTTGTCAAATAACCAAAAGATCGTATTATGAATAGTTTTTGGAAGCCGTTGAAAGGTGAATACAAGTTCAATCCCAATTTTATATTGAACTTGATAGGAGCACTTGGCCTTATGCCAGCCATGTATGTAACTCGATTGACCGGCATTTTTTGGATTGGTGCAGTCCTCTTCCTCCTATGGTATGCCGTCGTTTATCTCACCTATCTTACTTATTGCTATTTCAAGAACAAATAGCGTGTAGAATGAAAGTCTGAGTTTACTGCCGGTAAACTCAGACTTTACCGCTACTAAAGTAGGAGTTTAGTGCCGGTAAACTCAAAATCATATTTTTGTGATAGGCTTAAGATTAATTAACGCACGGACTGCAAGATATTATATAGGTATTGTCGTATAACAAATAAAGAAATGGTTTTTGTTAGTTAATTAGGTAAAAAGACATGTCAGAGCACAAAACGACCCAGGGAATAGCATGGGACGCAGTGATGCGCCCCGTGCTTTGCATGTTACTCTGGAGCGTTGCAACTGCAGGGTGGGCTCAAACCAAAGACAACGGAAAGACGGTGCATTTGCCTGACTCTGCAAGGCATGACTATGAGGAGTGGCTGCGAAATGAGCCGTCGAAGACAATTCTTCGCGATAGTTCCATCCTGCAACCATTGCCCCCACAGTCGACAACCGCCGATCCTCAAAAGCTAAGCCCCCAAAATCCTTCTGTCTCAGTAGTCATCATGACGCCCATTTTACGCCAGAATATGCGACTGGACTACCAAAGCCACTGGCTCGAAGAAGAGCGCAAGGCTCAGAAAGGCGGTGCCATGACCATTGGTGCCAATCCCATCAGCCTTATTGCTTGGGTTGTTCACAAACTCTTCCCCAAGTACAAGTCAAAGAAGCAACGCCAGCGCGAACAGCTTCAACAGATACTCGATAATTATTGAAACATATCAAACCAACGGAATGAAACACTACATCATCACCATGCTCCTTGCCCTCATTGCTGTGGGTGTTCATACACAGACACAACAGCAGGACTCTACGAAGGTCAAGAAAGAAAAGAAACTCTATCTGTGGGGCTACCTGTCCGACTCGTTCACCCGAACATACATCCCCGACGTGAAGGTCGTGGTGCTGAGGCCCGACTCGTCGCTGGTCGACTCGGCCCAGATTAGCAATGGCTACGGCAGTTTCAAGTCTTCGGAGTACTATGTGCAGGTTCCGGCCAAGCCGGCCAAGTACATCATCAAGGCCACCCATCCTGACTACGAGACAACCTACAAGGACTACGAAATCAAATACGTCGCCCGCAACCGCGAATTCGAGGTGCCGTCCATCCGCATGCGTCGCATCCAACGCAGCAACTACGACAAGGAAGGCGGTACGTTGCAGGAAATTGTCGTCAAGGCCACGAAAGTCAAGATGGTCTATAAGGGCGACACTATCGTCTTCAATGCCGATGCCTTCAATGTGCCCGAAGGCTCGATGCTTGACGGACTCATCAAGCAGTTGCCAGGCGTAGAACTGAAGGAAGACGGTGAAATCTTCGTCAACGGCAAGAAGATTGAGAACCTGACGCTGAACGGCGCCGACTTCTTCAAGGGTAAGAATAAGATTATGCTGGAAAATCTGCCGCACTATACGGTGAAGAATGTGCAGGTTTTCAACAAACGCACGCCCAAGAGCGAATTCTTGGGGCGCGACGTGGAGGATAAGGAATACACGATGGACGTCGTCCTGAAGAAGGAATACAGGGTAGGGGGTACCGTCAACTTGGAGGCCGGCTACGGTACTGACAATCGCTACAAGACCCGTGGCTTCGGACTGCGCTATACGGACCAGACCCGCGCTGTGCTCTTTGGCGGCATGAACAACCTGAACGAATACATCGACTACGACCGTGAGGGCAACGAACGTGACCGCACGCAGGCTTCCGGCGACCGCGACCTGAAGAGCATTGGCGGCATGTGGGCGTGGCATGCACCCGAAGAGCGCATCACCGATAATCTGGAGTTCAGACTGAACTGGCAGGACGTCCAT
>JAEEGH010030829.1_pt1 | contig 10402 bp, 9 predicted proteins | sample 9134181 | NCBI WGS metagenome assembly JAEEGH01 (sample SAMN16246544, study PRJNA631951) | gut metagenome | biome: gut microbiome; feature: rumen; material: DP-attached | host: Bos | place: Iran: Karaj | collected 2018-10 | reverse complement strand
GTCTGTGATGATACTGTTAATGGTAAAGCTGATTTTCGTTTTACAGGAAAGGATTTTGAAACAGCGTTTGATTCTTTTTTGAAGAGTGCAAGATTGTATGTTTCAAAAGAGGATGATTTGTGGACGGTCAGCAGATTCAGACTTTTAGAGCACGACGGCTTGTTTTGTCTTGATGTCTGTGATTTGGACGCAGAACAGATTGTAGAAAAGCTTTCATTGTTGCTTGGTGCGGCTCTTACTTATGAGGTGCTGCCTGCCGGAACTATGAATGTGCATTTTAAAGATTTGAATGAATTTGAATTGCTTCAGAGTTTGTGTTTAAGGTTGAACGGTTATTCGCTTGAAAAAAAGGATTCGGGTTATCATTTTGCGAGGAAGGTTGTTACAGGAAATGCGGGTGGTTCGGGTTTTGGAAATGTTGATGTGCATTTTGAAAAGGATGGAACTGTTTGTGTGGATGTAAGGGATTCCAGAGCAGGTGATGTACTAGAGGCATTGTTTGGGTTGAACGGGATTACAGATAATGGTTTTTGTGTACTTGCCGGTGGTGATGTAAAGATTACGAGAAGTTTTTTCGTTGGAAAAAATTTTGAGGATGCATTGCAAAAGGTGTGTGCCCAGAGCGGACTTGATGTTGTTCTGTCGGACGGTGTGTTTTATGTGATTACGAATTCGGGTACAAGAGAGAAACTTGTCGCCGGGAATAAGAACTGGTACAAGGTGAAGCTTTCTTATACTAAGGCCGAAAGATTTGTTTCGATTTTGAGCAGAAGATTTGGGAATGTTGAATGTATTGTTCTGCCTGATGAGATGTCGTTTCTTGTTTGTGTTGATGAACAGGGCTTTGAAGAGATTGAACTTTTAAAAGGTGAGGTTGATTTAAAAGTTGATACGTATCTTGTTGAGTTGAAGTATATTCGTCCTGAAGAGTTACTTAAGTATTTGCCGCCTGGTGTGGATAAGGGGTGTTTGTTTTTTGCGGATGATAATTCGTGTGTGTTTTTTAAGGGTACTGAACGTGCGTATTTGAATTTGCTGGAACAGGTGAAGATTTGTGACAGGCCCGTTGTTCGGGTGAGTTATGATTTGTTGATTTTGCAGTATGACGAAGGAAGTGAGAATTCTTGGAATCCGAATTATTCTGTTGGGAAAATGAAAATTGGAAACATGAGTGATTTTGGTGTAAAACTCGGAAACGTGTTGAACTTGAATTTGAATGTTGTCAGTGCTTTTGGGTTGAATTTTGCGGCTCAGCTGCAAGCTTCGATTGAAGAGAATAAAACTACGGTTTTTGCTGATACGACGCTTCATGGTGTTGCAGGAAAACAGATAAATTTTCAGAACACTAATACTTACAGGTACCGGGACAATAATCTTGATCCTGATACAGGTAAGCCTGTCTATTCTGGTGTGACAAAAGAGATTGTATCTGGTTTGAAGTTAGATGTTGTTGGTTTTGTGAGCGGAGATGGAATGATTACAAGTACTGTAACTGCTTCCGTTACGCGTCAAGGAATTGATACTTCTTCTTCGACGGGGAATCCTCCAGCTACGAGTGAAAAGATTGTAACAACAGAAATTTGTGGTAAAAGTGGGGAGCCTATTGTTATAAGCGGACTTGTTCAAAATACAAGTTCTCAAAGCTCTAGCGGAGTTCCCTTGATTTCTAAAATTCCTTTATTGGGCTGGTTATTCAAGCAGTCAGAAAAAATCGTTGAGAAAAATCAGATGGTAATTTACCTGGTTCCGCATATCGAAGAATACAGTTCCTCATATGTTGCGAATCAAAATGCAATGAAAAATCAGCAATCAGAATTACTGGAGCGTTGTAATTCTTTTTACAAAAAAATGTTTATGGAGGAAATAAATGCGCAATTATGAGTTCAAACTAACACCGGCTTACTGTCTTTATAATGGCATTGCTATTAAAAAGCAGCAGGGCTCGAGAATTTGTTTTTTGTCGGAAGATCCTGATGATAAGCAGCTCCGTTCAAGAGTTACAAAGGCTTTTAAGAATTATCTTGAATATGTAAATCGACAGGATGATTGTCCTGAAATTTATAAGAAGCAGCCTTCTATTCAATTTGTTGCAGGAAATCATACAGAATTAAAGAAGCAGGTTTCGAAGCTTTATTCACAAAACGAAAATGAAGAGGCTCCAAAGCATGCTGAAGAAAATCATAAAACTTCCGAGGCGGCTGCAGTTCTTTTATTCGATACAATCATGGCAGATGCGCGTGTGCGTAATGCAACAGATATTCATATCGAAAGCAATTGTGTGCGATTTAGAATTTCTGGAAAGCTTATAACTGTTTCAAGGCTATCGGAGGACAAATGTGTAGAACTTATTCAGCGTATAAAATTTCTGGCGGGAATGAACGTTCTGGAAAAAAAGCGAAGCCAAGACGGACATTTTGTGTATGGCGGAACGGAGCCTATTTTTGTGCGAGTCTCAACTGTAGGTGTTGTGTGTGGAAAAAACAACGAGCTGGAGGAATCTGTAGTAATAAGATTGCTTGATACAACTCGTCTTCCACTTGCTATAGAAAAGCTTGGATTTTGTGAAGAGCAGCTTGTGAAAATTAAAAAAATGAGTAGAGTGCCCAATGGACTTGTAATAATCTGCGGGCCAACAGGGGCAGGAAAATCTACAACGGCCGCCGCAATGCTTGTTGAGCTTTCTAAAAGTTGCGATAACTCTACAAAAATAATCAGCCTTGAAGATCCCCCTGAATATTTAATGCCAGGTGTTACTCAGATACAGATTGATGACAGAAATGGAAATTCTTTTTCTGATGCACTCATGCATGTATTCCGTCAGGATCCGGATGTTCTTATGATTGGTGAAATCCGCGATGAAAATAGTGCAGCTGTAGCAATTCGTGCTGCACTTACGGGGCATCTTGTTATTGCAACTCTCCACACTTCAACAGCGGCAGGAGTAATTCTTCGTCTAGAAAATCTTGGAATTCCAAAAAATCTGATTGTCTCTGTATTAAAAGGAGTTATTGCGCAGGAACTGAATAATTTTGAAGGTCATGTAAGTCTTTTAGCCGATGTTTCTGAACCAACAAAACAGCTTTTGCAAAAAACGGACAAGGAGCTTTCGGAACAGGAGCTTGAGGATTGCTTTGAACACACTACAAATTATAATCAGATGCTTGCAAAAACTATTTCTATTCTTAAAGAAAAACATTCTGTAAAAGCAGAACCTGACGTTAATCGCAAAAAATCAGTATTTGTTCCTGCAAAAAAATCAGAGAAGAAAGTGGAGGTGGCTGTATGATAAACAGTATTTCGAACAGAAAAAACAGAATGAAGTTTACGCAGATCCTCTGGGAGCTTGTTGATTCAAAAAAATGCGGGTTGAAAAATGCTCTTTATATAATGGCAAAGAGCAGCAATCAGAAAAACAAAGCGATCACACTTGCGGCAACAAATCTTTATACAGCTTTATATAACGGCAGCTCTTTTTCAAATGCGCTGAAGGTTTGTCCGTTTGTGGAATTTGGAAAAGATTATATTTCGTTTATAAGCTTTGCCGAACGCTCCGGGAAGCTTGAAAAAACACTTGGATTTCTTAAAGACAAATTAGAACGCGATGAGCAGAATCTTGAAAAAATCAAGGAGGCTTCAATTTATCCTGCGTTTGTAATTGTTCTTGCTATTGCAGTGGGAATTACTCTTTATTTATATTCTGCATCATTGCTTTCGTGGGGAAATGAGAATCCGCAGATGATGCAGCAGTTATATTCAAGTCTGATCCTGTCCTTTAGCTTTTTGTTTTTGTTTTGTCTGATTGCGTTTGCTGTTATTAAAAAAACATTAGGCACAAATAAATTATATGAAGCATTCCTTGCAACTGGATTTCTTGTAAAAGCCGGGGAAAGTCTTTCGAATGCAGTTAACAATGCTGTGAATATCCTTGGTTATGATTCTAAAGAAGGTCAGCTTTTTGCGAGTGCCGGGGAAAAGCTTTCTTATGGAATAAGTGTAAAAAATGCTTTTTCACTGAATGCAAAAGGGATGGGGCAGAGTATGGAAATTGAGGAAGCTTTTTTCTATGCCGAAAACTCTGGTGGTGAAAATGAACTTTTTGAAAAAATTGCTTTAAGTCTTAATGCCCGCGATGAAAAAAGAAGAACAATTTGTTTTAAGCTGATTGAACCTTTTTTTCTTACAGGAACGGGAATCTTTTTACTTGTATTTCTTATGAACTCAGTGCTTCCGTTATTAACTGATAGTACTTTATTTATTTAATTTTTTATTGGGAGGAAGAAATATATGAAGGAGAAAAACTATGCAAAAAAAACAAAGTGTGCGAAAAACGAAAAAAAACGTTGGAAGAGTGAACCAGCCTTTACTTTTGTGGAAACACTCGCGGTCCTTGCCATCACAGCAGTACTTACAGCTGGTTGCACGGTGTCTATCTCAAAGCTCGTGTCTATTGCAAAACGAACGTCGGCCAAAAATCAAATTGACCAATACAGTGCAGCCTTACAATCATACTTTCTCGACTGTGGACGCTTCCCCACGACAGAACAAGGACTTGCCGCTTTATGGGAAAAACCAATTCTCTATCCGGTACCAGAAGAATGGTGCGGACCATACATTGAACGTAGACCAGGCAAGGATCCTTGGGGAACCGATTTTGAGTATATCAGCGCTGAAGGCTCCGTTATGCCGACAGAGGTTCCTGCGAATCTGCCCTATGTACTCATTAGCTATGGGCCAGATAAAGAAAAAGGAGGAAGTGAAAATGGACTCGACATTGTTTCATGGGAATAAAATAGGTCTTGCTGCAATAATAATTCTTGCACTTTCTTTTTGTACTGCTGCTGGAACTTACAGATTAAAAAAATCAGCAGAAATCAGGCTGTGGGAAAAATCGCTTGTTGTTTATTCTGCTCAACTGGAACAGGAAAATCAGAATACTATAAAAGACGGGAGCCTTAGGTGAGGTTTCATACAATTCTTCTTTTGCTCACTTTTCTTGGACTCGTTTCTGTTTCGCTGAATGATTATGCCTTTTATGTGAAAAAGCTTGATTCAAAGGCAATCGATAGCCGACAGGTTTTTGTCGCAAAAAGATTCATAGCCGAAAGTTTTCGGAATACGTGTAACGGAAAAGGCTTTAAAAATCTTGAAGAATGGCAGTTGTGTTGCAGAGCTCTTTTTAAGCTTGAATATATTGGCTGGTGCGAGGCGCAGGATTTTATGATTGATGAAAGTCCTCAGCTTGGAGAATTAATGTACGGAAAATGGATTGGCTGTGATGATATGAAACAGTGTAGTGATGAAGTTTATTGCCGTAAAGAAAGGAGTGATTTTGAAAAATAAAAAAAGCAGTGCGCTAAAGTGCTCTCCTGATTATTATGATTTTTACTCAATTCCTTTTCCGGTAAAGTCGGTTGGACGGATTCAAAAAAATAAATATATCTGTGCCCAGCTTGAAAAGATTCATCCTTGTTTTTCTGATGATTGTTGTTTTGATTCAAAGCTTAGGATTTCAAATCACGGATTACAGGCTGATATTGTTGTTATGCAAAAGTTCCGGCTCGCAGAATATAAAAGTCAGCATCAGCATAAGCCTATTTATATAGAAGAACTTAGGAAAATTCCGTTTTTCAAAGATTACAAAAGCAGGACACGCAATTTGATTATTGCAGCGGCGATTGGGGTGCTTGCAGTTATGATGATTTTTGTTGTGCAGGGCAGACAAAAGCGTGTGAAAAATGAAGTGCTTGGAGCGTCGGTTGCACAGGCATCTTCTCAATTAAATGTAGAACTCCAACCTTCAGATTCTTTCTTGCAGATTAAAACTCTTTTAGAAACGGTAGCTTTGAATGATGGAAAAATTACAGGATTTTCCTGGAAGCTGAACGGATTTTCACATAGTTGTGATGTGTCTGTGAAAAATATTTACCCTGAACAACTATTAAAAGCTTTGCCACAATTAACAGTTTCTTCTGTTACTTACGAACGCAATATTCCTTTGATGGCGACTCAGATCAATATGAATCTGAACAGTTCTAACTTTGTGAATGATGCTGATGTTCCAGTGAATGAACTTGCTGCGGCTTTCAGGAATTTTGTGCTTCAAAAAAACATCTCTATTGTTGAAGAAACTGTAAAGCCTTGCGGAATAAAGGTTCGGCTTCCTGCAAAAATTGAATTACTCCAGTCTTTGTTTGAATATCTTTTGCGAGAACAGATTTCTGTTTCAAGCCTTTCAATAAATGCAGGTAAAGAAAGTGTTCTTGTTTCAATAGGATTTTCTTTGACGCAGATAAAAAATCAGGATGTGATGTTTGAAAGTATTATAGAAAATGCAGAAGTGTTTTTTGAAAAAGAGACGCTGGCGGCACAGCCTGATTTCACCCGGCAAAACGCTTCTCCCAAGCCTCCCAAAAAATCCCAGACTGATAATAAAAAAGAAACTGCTATTGGAAAAATCATCCGGACTGATGGAACTACAATTGAATTTTATAAAGATGAAAATGGCAGAATAAAACAAAAATAAGAGGAATGTGATGATGTTCAAAAGATTGAGTGTGATTTTTATTTTGTTTATAAGTTTCTTTTTTCTTAGCTGCAAAACTACAGGGCAATTTACAGGAAGTGCAAATCTTACAATTCTTATTGTCGATGAAAATGGCTGTGGTGTAGGGGATTGTTCCATAACGCTTAGTAATTTTAACAAATCAGAAAACGGAATTACCGGTAAAAATGGAATGTGTGTTTTCAACAATGTTCCTTCAGGCGAGTTTACGCTTTCGGGGCAAAAAAACGGGTACTCAAAACTAGAATCACAAGCCTTTAATTTTATGAACAAGGGTGATGTTTTTTGTTTTGAGATTTTTAGCAATGATTATATTTTTTCAAAAGTTGAAGAGCTTTATGAACAGGACGATTATAAAAGGGCTCTTGAACTTTTGGATGAAATTGTCTGTGAGAAAAAATCAGCTTTGTATGCTGCTGTCTGTCTGTATAAAAGTTATGGTTTTATTTCTCTGGAAAATAAAAAATCAGCACTCAGTGAACTTAAAAAAATGAAAAAGGCAGATAAAGATTTTTTGGATATTTACAACAAGGTCATTCCAAAAATCACAGTAAATGAAATTGAAAATGAAGAAGGAGAAGCTTTATGAAAATAAAAAATCTGATTGCTGTATTTACGACGATGATGTGTTTTGCAATCTCTGTTTTTGCGCGGGATAAAACTCCGTATTCAATCAGAGGTGATATTTCAAATACGCTTTCATCTTCTGCTTCAAAAATTGAGTTTGAGGGAGTGTTCACAAATAAATCTTCCAAGGCGGTAGAGTCGTTTACAATCGTATTCTTTGTGCTTGATGAGGATGGAAATAGTCCTCTGCGGGGAAGGAATAATGTTGTGATTAAAATAGAAGAAACAGTTTCGCCGGATTCTGATTTTGCATTTTCCAGAGGCCTTGATGATTACTTATATATTTCAGATGACTTTTTACTTAATGAAGATGAGGTTGGATATGAATGCGAATATTTATATGTAAGCCGCATTGAATATGGTGATGGTTCTGAATGGTCGGACCCTTTTGGTTTTGAATACTTTTAATTTATATGGAGGAAAAATGATTGTTTTAAGAAAATGGTTTGTTTGTGGTGCTGTTGCAATTTTGTTTTTATTGCCTTTTACATCATGTTCGTTATTTGAAAAGCTAAGTCCAAGCTTTGAAATATCAAATCTCAAATGTAAAGACAGCGCCGTTTATTTTGATTTTTATAATGATTCTTCAAAGATAATTTCCAGCATGCAGATATTTGTGAGTGTGCGGAATAAAAAAACAGGGGAGAGTATAGGCCCTTCTACCGGAATGCTTTCATGTGAATTTAAGCAGGAAATACAGGGGCATGAAAAAAAGGAAATGTTTATTTCTTTTGAAGATTATCTTGAAGACTCGGAAGATGCCACTCCTGTGTTCGAACTTGTTTCGCTTGTAGTAAATCGAATTGTTTATTCTGACGGTACAATATGGAAAGATACATTCGGCCTTTTTGATGCGGTGAACACATCGACAGAAACAGCTTCCATAAAGGAAGTTACGCATGAATCTAATGACCCACCTGCGGTCCCTGAGCCTGTCGAAGGGCCTGAAGATCCAGCAGAAGCCCCGGAACCCACCGAAACAACAGACCCCGCAATAACAACTGACCCAAGCGATCCTACAGATTCCGACACAACTACTGACCCAACCGAATCAATCGAGCCATCAGAAACAACAGATCCACTCGAAGTCCCTGACCAACCCGTGGACCCAGACCCCACCGTGGACCCAGCCCCCACCGTGGACCTAGATCCCACCGTGGTCCCTGAGCCCGTCGAAGGGCCACAACAAGATCCCGTAGAAGAACCCCCTCTCCCCAAAATGACACTCCTAATATACATGGCCGCCGACAATGACCTCGAAAGCTACGCAATCCAAAACCTAAAAGCAATGGAGCATTCTTCCTTTGAAAATATGAACGTACTTGTTCTTCTGGACCGGGCAGAAAATTATGATGAAACAAACGATGCCTGGACAGATACCCGCCTGTTTGAATTAGTCCACGACGAAACCGACAGCAATTTTATAGTTTCAAAGCGCTTAGATTGTCCAATCCTTGGTATTTCTTCAACAAGCCAGACAGAACTTGATATGGGAAATTTCAACGTCCTCAAGAATTTTATTACCTTCGCGAAAAACGAATACGAAGCCGAAAAATATAGTCTTATAATCTGGGGCCACGGAACAGGCTGGCGATATTCCGAACTCCCAACAAATCACAATTCTTCCCGCGCAGTTGCAATTGACGATAAATCAGGTTCTTACATGAGCGTCTCGCAAATGGGCAGGGCCTTAAAAAATCAAGGAATATGTGTTGTAGGCTTTGACACATGCTTTGCCGGAGTTTTTGAAAACGTTTATGAAATCAGAAATTACGCAGCGTACACAGTTGCAAGTCCTGGAGTTTCTCCTTCATCAGGCTGGGATTATAGATACCTTTTAGAAGACCTTTCGGAAAGCAGCTTTAATACAAAAGAAATTGCCCGCATCATGGCACAGTGCTCGCTTGTAAATACAACAATTTTTGATAACGCCAAGCTTTATGACGTAATGGAAAAGTTTGAAACTTTTTCCGAAAAGCTTTCTGGCACAATAACAAATGCTGCTGTCCGCAATTCAGTCCTTGATAGTTTTACTCAAATACAATCATACAGCTACCGTCAGTTTCCGTGCGATTTATTTATTGATATACGTGCAATGGCCCAGTATTATTCTGCCTCGTCAAACTCAAGCCTGCAACAGGCATCAAATAATCTCATAACTTCAATTGACAGGGCTGCCACTACAACCAGCGCAACCCAAACTCAAATTGGAATCCACCTGATATCGCTCATAGATTCAAATGTTTACGCGTCTTCACATTCAATAGATTATAAAAAGGATTACAACAACACAGATCAGTGTATGTTTATAAAGGAAAGCCAATGGTGGGTACCATCCTTAGACGGTACCTCCCAAAGTGTTTTAGATAAGTTATTTTACTGGAACTATTAGTCAAGACAGGCATCCAGATCTTTGCAAATCTGTTCCTTGTCAAGGTGGCGGCCAATGATTACCATCTTAATCATGCGGTCACCGACTTTTTCGTCCCAGTCTTTTTTCATTTCTGGTTCTTCTGCAAGAACGCGCTTTTGTTCTGCAGGAGGGCAGGAAGCAAGCCAGTTTCCTGAATAGCCTGCCTGAATCTGGCGTCCCGAAGTTTCAAGTACATAAGCCATGTCGTCTTCATCGCTGAACCATACAACACCCTTTGAACGGATAATGTTTCTTGGCCAGTTGCTTGCAAAGCGGTCAAGCTTTTCGCGGTTGAATGGACGGCGGCGGTAGTAAACAAAAGAACCTATTCCGTATTCATCTTCACTTTCGCCTTCGTGCTTGTGTTCATGGTGATGGTGGTGTCCGTGATGCTCGTGTTCATCATCGTCGTCGTCATGGTGATGGTGTTCATGCTCTTCGTGGTCATGGTCATGATGTTCGTGTTCATGTTCCTCCGCGGTCCCTGAGCTTGTCGAAGGGTCATCATCCTCATGTTCATCGTGCTCTTCCAAAGCCTTTACCCAGCCTGCACTTGCATAAACAGTTTCAAAATCAAAGCGGTCTGTTCCAATAATTTCTTCTACAGGAACTTCACATTTTGTTGTTTCAAAAACCTTTACGCTTGGCTGAATCTTGTTTATAACAGCGCGAACCATTTTCATCTGTTCATCTGTTACAAGGTCACGTTTATTTACAATCAAGGTTGAACAGAATTCAATCTGCTGAATCAAAAGTGATTCAATAGCTTCCTCGCCAATATCATCCTTAAGAAGTGATTT
>JAEEGH010030824.1_pt1 | contig 10404 bp, 11 predicted proteins | sample 9134181 | NCBI WGS metagenome assembly JAEEGH01 (sample SAMN16246544, study PRJNA631951) | gut metagenome | biome: gut microbiome; feature: rumen; material: DP-attached | host: Bos | place: Iran: Karaj | collected 2018-10 | reverse complement strand
CTTCAAGGTACCGGCCACCTTCTTCATTGCCTTAATCTGTGCAGAACCACCTACACGAGATACGGAGATACCCACGTTGATGGCAGGACGGAAGCCCTGATTGAAGAGGTCGCTCTCCAGGAAGATCTGACCGTCGGTAATGGAGATCACGTTCGTGGGGATGTAGGCTGACACGTCACCGGCCTGTGTCTCGATGATGGGCAGAGCGGTGAGTGAGCCACCACCCTTCACGTGTCCCTTCATGCATTCAGGCAGGTCGTTCATCTGCTCGGCCACCTCCTGTTGTTCGTTCATCTTGGCTGCACGCTCCAACAGACGGCTGTGCAGGTAGAATACGTCACCAGGATAAGCCTCACGTCCAGACGCGACACCTCACGGTAGGCAACAGCTTGCTTCGACAGGTCGTCATAGACCACGAGGGCTGCAAAGCCACGGTCGCGGAAGTACTCACCGATGGCAGCACCTGCAAACGGAGCATAATACTGCATGGCGGCAGGGTCGGCTGCGGTAGCAGCAACCACGATGGTATAAGGCATGGCACCGTGTTCCTGCAGCGTCGAGACGAGCGAGGCAACGGTTGATGCCTTCTGTCCGATGGCGACATAGATACAATAGACGGGCTTGCCGGCCTCATAGAAACTCTTCTGGTTGATGATGGTGTCAACGGCAATGGCCGTCTTACCGGTCTGACGGTCTCCAATGATGAGCTCACGCTGTCCACGACCAATGGGAATCATGGAGTCAACTGCCTTCAGACCTGTCTGCAGCGGCTCCTTCACGGGCTGACGGTAGATAACGCCTGGTGCCTTACGGTCGAGCGGCATCTCGAAGGCATCGGTAACGTCAATGTCACCCTTACCGTCGATGGCCTGTCCCAGCGGATTGATGACACGTCCGAGCATGTTGTCGTTGACACGGATGGAGGCGATACGTTTGGTACGCTTCACCACCATGCCTTCCTTGATGCCCGACGTGGTGCCCAAGAGCACACAACCCACGTTGTCCTCCTCAAGGTTCATCACAATGGCCATCGTTCCGTTCTCGAACTCAAGCAGTTCGTTGGCTTCGGCATTGCGGAGTCCGTAGATACGGGCCACGCCGTCGCTGACGGTAAGCACGGTACCTACCTCGTCGAACTTCTCCTGATTCGAAATGCCGTTCAACTGGTCAATGAGCACCTGGGACACTTCGCTTGGTTTGATTTTATCTGACATTTCTTTTTTGTTTTTTTCGTTATTGCGTTATAACGGTATGATGTTATTGCGCCTATTTACTTAACTGAGTGAGAATGGAGTTGAGCTTCGTCTTGACACTGGCATCCATGCGATACGTGTCATATTCGAGGATGAAGCCACCGATGATGTCGGGGTTCACCTCCGTCTCGAACTCCACTGTTCCCTGAGCATGACTCTCCACCATCTGACGCATCTTCTGCTCCATAGCAGGCGACACAGCCACGGCGGTGGTGAGCTTTCCACGGATAACGTTCTTCTGCTTACGATAGAGTGTGACGTACGAATTGGCCATGAACTGAATCATGTTCTCGCGGTCTTCCTGAAGCACCAGAGCTACAAAGGACCTACCGAGGGCAGATGCCTTCTCACCGCCGATGGCAGTGGTCAGAAGCTTCTGCTTCTTCTCCTTCGAGAGCATCGGATTGTCAATGGTCTGCCGTAGCTGGGGCACCTCCACGTAGCTCTTGGCCAACAGCTGCATCTCACCATAGACGGTGTCCTCCAGCTTGGCATCGAGCGCACTCTTCAAGAGAGCCCTGGCATAACGAACCGATATTACTCCTATATCCATACGCTTTACTTATTATTGTTTAGAAGAGACATCATCCAGCATTCGGTCAATGAGGTCCATCTGAGCCTGATCGCTCTGAAGATTCTGCTTGAGCACCTTCTCGGCAATCTCTACGCTGAGCGTGGCTACTTGCTTTCGGATGTCGGCAATGGCAGCTTTCTTCTGCTGCTCTATCTCGGCTTTGGCATCAGACACGAGGCGGGCACTCTCCTGACGGGCCTTCTCCTGCGCCTTCTCTACGATGGCGTCACGGGTCTCGGCTGCCTCCTTCAATATCTGAGCCTGCTTTGCGCGAGCCTCCTGCAAGATGGATTCACCTTCCCGCTCGATATTGGCCAGACGCTCCTCGGCCTCGTGGGCCTTGCGGAGACTCTCGTCAATAAAGTTCTTACGCTCGTCCACCATATTGACTATGACGGGGAAGCCGTATTTGGCGAGAAGGACAAAGACCACCAGAAACGCCACGAACATCCAGAAGAATAGTCCGAAGTCGGGTGTTAGGATTCCTGGTAAGTTAATTGACTCCATTTGCACAGATGATTAGATGATTTTACATGAACACACAGAGTGCGCAAACAACAACGGCGAACAGGGCTACACCCTCAACGAAGGCTGCTGTCAGAATCATGTTGGTACGGATGGTGCCTGCTGCCTCGGGCTGACGGGCGATGGCGTCCATGGCGTTACCACCGATACGGCCGATACCCAGACCGGCACCAATTGCTGCAATACCTGCGCCGAGACCGGCACCAAACTTTGCAAGACCAGCAGCTGCAGCTGCTTCTAAAATCAATGTTGTGATCATAATCTTTAATGTTTTAATTGGTTATACTTTAATTTTGTTTATAATCTTAGGATTTGTGGTGCTCAGGATGTGCCAGTCCGATGAATACGGCCGACAGCATGGTGAACACGTAAGCCTGGATAAAGGCCACCAGGAACTCCAGACAGTTCATGAACAGCATCATGATAAAGCTGAGCAGTGTGAGGCCTGAACCGAGGTAGGCATTCAGCGACCATCCAATGAAGATGATAGCGGTGAACGAGAGTATAATGGCGTGTCCGGCCATCATGTTCGCAAAGAGACGGACCATCAGCGCGAAGGGCTTGGTCAGGATGCCGAACATCTCAATGATAGGCATGATGGCCACGGGATAGGCCTTGAGGAACATGGGCACCTCGGGCCAGAAGATTTCCTTCCAGTACTCTTTGTTGCCAAACAGGTTGATGGCCAGCATGGTGCAGAGCGCCAGGAAACAGGTGATGTTGATATTACCCGTCACGTTGGCACCGCCCGGGAAGATGGGCAACAACCCCAGCAGGTTGGTGATGAGGATGAAGAAGAACGCCGTCAGCAGATAAGGTGCATAGGGACGGTAGTGCTTCTCTCCTATTGAGTCCTTGATGAGGTCGTCGTTGATGGTCATCACCAGCATCTCCATCATGCCTACAAAACCCTTGGGCGCATCCTTCTTCGGGTCGTGCTTCTTGTACCAGCGGGCACAAGAGAGGAAGACGGCCAGCATGATGAATACGACAATCCATATCTGGCAGACACTTTTCGTGATGCTCAGGTCCCAGGGACGCACCACCGAGCCGTCAGACAGGCGCTCGTATATCTTGCCGTTCTTCTCCTCGTTGAAGAAGAAGCCCATGTAGTCGTGACCTTCCTCGCAAGCTTCCTCAATGCGGGTGCTCATGAAGAAATGCCACTCGCCGGTGGCCTCGCTGCGGACGATGCATGGCAGGGGGATGCTGATGTGGGTATCACCATAGGTGGTGATGTGCCACTCGTAGGCATCGGCCATGTGTCCCAAGACGATTTCCTTCACGTCAACACCCTCACTGTGAGCGGCCTGCACGGGGGCTTGGGCTGCCAGCAGGAAGGTCAGGCATAGGAGCAAATATCTCATTTCTTTTAATTTATGCATTTTTTCTGATTTTCTTCTCGACCTTCATAAAGTAGGCCGTATCGTAAATGAGAATGATAAAATAATAGATCAGGAACGCAATCACGAAGAATCGGATGGCAGCCTTGTCGTCCGAGGCGAAGCAGTAGGCCAGCACCGTGACGATGCCTGCAAACATCCTGCAGCCAGATGCCGTCATGTAGAGCGTCGGCAGGCTTTCGCTTGATGATGCTGCCACAGCCTTCCATACAAAGGCATAGGCTATGCAGGCCACCAACTGGAATACGGCTGAGACAACTATGGGCACCGTCATCATCTCGGTGTTGCCCCATACGTTCATGTAGAGCAGGAAGAGCAGTGTCAGTCCGACAATCAGGCAGATGCTCTGTCTCAGGTAGGTATTCACAATCTTATTCTCCATATTCGTTCAGTTCCACACAAAGACTCACCTCGTTTTTCTGAACTTCCACGAAACCGCCGCCAATGGCTATCGACTGCTTGCCGTCGGCACAGGTGTAGATGACCTCACCCTTCGTCAGCAGCGAGATGATGGGGGCGTGTCCAGTCAGTATCTCGAATTGGCCGAGTGAACCGGGAACCTTCACATTCTCCACCTCGCCCTCGAACTCAATCTTCTGTGGTGATACAATCTTCAGTTTCAGCATAATTTCATTTTACAATTGTATTAGCCTTTCGCAGCTTCCAGCAGTTTCTTCGCCTTCTCCTTCGCGTCTTCAATGGTGCCGACGTTCAGGAATGCCTGCTCAGGCAGGTCATCCACCTCACCGTCGAGGATGGCGTTGAAGCCCTTAATGGTCTCCTCAATGGGAACCATGACACCTGGCAGACCCGTGAACTGAGAAGCCACGGTGAACGGCTGACTCAGGAAGCGTTGCACACGGCGTGCACGGTTCACGGTCAGCTTGTCCTCGTCCGACAGCTCGTCCATACCAAGGATGGCGATGATGTCCTGAAGCTCCTTGTAACGCTGCAGAATCTCCTTCACACGCTGAGCACAGTCGTAGTGGTCACGACCGACAATCAGCGGGTCGAGGATACGCGAGGTTGAACCCAGCGGATCAACGGCAGGATAGATACCCAGCTCGGCAATCTTACGGTCGAGCACCGTCGTGGCATCCAAGTGGGTAAATGTCGTGGCGGGAGCAGGGTCGGTCAAGTCATCGGCAGGCACATAGACGGCCTGTACTGACGTGATAGATCCTTTCTTCGTCGAAGTGATACGCTCCTGCATGGTACCCATTTCCGAAGCCAGCGTCGGCTGGTAACCTACGGCTGACGGCATACGACCCAACAGGGCTGATACCTCAGAACCGGCCTGCGTGAAACGGAAGATGTTGTCAATGAAGAACAGGATGTCGGCTGCTGCACCGTCCTTACCGCCTCCGTCACGGAAGCTCTCGGCAACGGTCAGACCAGACAGGGCAACGCTGGCACGTGCACCAGGCGGCTCGTTCATCTGGCCATACACCAGTGTAGCCTGACTCTTCTTCAGCTCCTCGGGGTCAACGAGACTCAGGTCCCACTTGCCCTCCTCCATTGCCTGGCGGAACTTCTCACCGTAGCGGATAACGCCTGACTCCAGCATCTCGCGGATAAGGTCGTTACCCTCACGGGTACGCTCTCCCACTCCAGCGAAGACTGAGAAACCGTTATGTCCCTTGGCAATGTTGTTGATGAGCTCCATGATGAGCACCGTCTTACCTACACCTGCACCGCCGAAGAGTCCGATTTTACCACCCTTCATGTAAGGCTCCAGCAGGTCAATGACCTTGATACCTGTAGCCAGGATCTCTTTCTTTGTGGAGAGTTCCTCGAAGGTGGGCGCCTCACGGTGAATGGGGTAAGCACCCGTCATGTCAAGCTGTTTCATACCGTCGATAGGCTGACCGATAACGTTCAGCATACGACCCTTAATCTGGTCACCTGCAGGCATCAGAATCGGTGAGCCAACAGGGATAGCCTCCAGTCCACGCTGCAGTCCGTCGGTATTGTCCATAGCCACACAGCGCACGGTGTCCTCACCGATGTGCTGCTGCACCTCGACAATGAGTTCCGTACCGTTGCCACGGTCAATGCGTAATGCCTCGTGAATTTTTGGCAGCACTTTCTCAGCATCCTGGCCTTTCGTATCGAAGAATACGTCGATAACCGGGCCGATAATCTGTGAAATGCGTCCGTTAATCTGTGACATAAGCTAAGAATTTTTATTTAAAGTTATTTCATTCAGAATTGATAGCTGCAAAGATAGCAATTTTTCCGCAAAGAAAAAACATTTTACCGAAAAAACTTGCTAAACGCATTGCTTTTCCGAAAAATTGAATGTTTTTATTCAATAAAGAACAGCTCACCCGCCAGTGCCAGCATACCTGCCAACCATCCGGCAGCCACCTTCAGCGTACAATGCTTCAGGTACCAGCCCAGCCGCACGTGTTCCATCTTCATCAGCGCCAAACCACTCACATTACCTACACACAGCAGACAGCCGCCTACCGCTGTCGAGAAGGCGATGACCTTCCAGAAGGCACCGTTCTGAATGAAGTTGGCTGCGTAAGCGTCAGGGGCACTCTCCAACACGTCGTAGAGCGAGAAGTTGGACATGGCGATGGTAAACGTATCGACCAGCGAGCTGAGTATTCCGGAGACGAGTCCCACCATCCAGATGTCGTGAACATAGGTGTCAACCCATTCTGCCACACTCTGGAACACGCCCGTTTCCGTTACCACTCCCAGACCGAGCATGATGCCCATGACGAAGAGTATCTGCTGCAGCGTGTCGTATTGCAGGGCCACAGGAATGAGCCTACGGGCCATCTGTCCGGAGTTGTTCAACTTGCGGTTCACTATTTCGTTGACCACCCACAGCACGCTTAATACGCACAGCGCTCCGAGGAACGGCGAGAGTTTGGTAATGTTGTGGAACGTAGGAATGAACCACAGTCCGCCAATGCCCACCACGAGCATCAGCACGCGCTGCCAACGGTTCAGGTTGGTGTCGTCGCCACGATAGGGAGCAGCCGGCCAGGCTACGTCCAAACGTTCCGGCAGTTCACGACTCATCCACCACGTCGGGATGACCCAGGCCAGGATAGCCGGCAAGGCGAGGTAGGCCGAGAAGTTGCTGGCCGTCACAGCGCTATTGCCCCAGAGGGCCACGCCAGCCGGGTCGCCAATGACCGTCATGCAACCACCACAGTTAGCAGCCAGGACGATGGAGGCGCCCACCACCATGCGCTGACGGGAGTTCTGCACTATCTTGTGCATGATGACCAGCATCATCGTCGTTGTGGTGAGGTTGTCCAGATTGGCCGATATAACGAACGTTGCCAGCGACAGCGTCCAAAGCACACGCTTGGAGTTGCGGGTTCGTATCCAGTCTTGTATGAAGTCGAAGCATCCGTTGTTGTTCAACAGCTCAACGATGGCCATCGTGGCCAGGAGGAAAAGCACTATGGCTGCCGCCTTTCCCACATAGGTCAGGAATACATTATTATATATATATAGCTTCACCTGTTCACTCGACGGTTCCACACCACCCAGGAAAGTCTGGTAGTCGGCAGCGTGACGGGCCATCACATAGTCGGTTCCGTAACAGATATACACCACCCATCCTGCAGCGGCAATAAACATGGCGATGGCCGCCTTGTTCACGTTTGTCAGGTGTCCGGTGGCAATGAGCAGATAGCTCAGCAGCAGTAGCAATACAATAATAAGCGTCATAGTCTTTGTTATTACAGTCAGCAAAAGTACAAAAAAAGAGGCGAACTACAAAATATTTCGTCTCTTTTATTTTCAAATTCTGTATTTTCCCTTCCGTTCCTTCTTTGCCTTGCGGGGTGTCTGGAAGCTTCCTCCCAGTGGCGAATGAACGCCACGATACTCATTATAACGCTGTTGGATGCGCGTCACATAATCGGCTGTCTCAGAGCCTCGCATGTATCCATGCTTCACCACAGGATCGCGGTAGTACTGCTCCTGTTGCAGCAGCAGCACGTAGCGCGACACGTCTGCCCATCTGTGCTTGTTGCCTCCGTATTTCTCCGTCAGCGCCATGGCATCGCGTATGTGGAAGGCACCACCGTTGTAGGAGGCAAGCACGAAGTTGATGCGTTCCCTGCGGTCGGGAATGTCCTTGAACAGCCCGTTCAGCTCAGCAATGTACTTGGCAGCAGCGGCAATGTTCGACTCTGGGTCATACATCTTATCGCGTGCCAGTCCCAGGTGGTCAGCCGTCGCAGGCATAATCTGCATCAGTCCGCAGGCACCTGCCCACGAATGCGCCTGAGGGTCGAACGTGGATTCCTGATAGCATTGGGCAGCCAGCAGCTGCCAGTCCCAGCCTGCCTTCGGAGCATAGTTGATAAAGTATCCGTCCCACTTCGAGATAATACCGCCGGCACGGTCCAGCATCGGCGCATAGACGTGACGACGCACGCGGTTCTTCACGCTGAGCATCTCCTTCTCCTGTTGTCTTACCTCGGCCAGCATCGACGAGCGGTACCAGCCCCTGAGCTCACGTTCCAATTCAGGCTTGAGCTTGTCAACCACCCATCCCAGCGAGTCAAATGCCAGCTGGGCACTGTCGCGTTTCAGCGGGTAGGCAATGAGGTCGGCCACTCCCTCCTGCAGTTTCTCCAGCATCTCCGTGGTATCCCGACACACATCCACGCGAACGCTGCACCCTATCTTTTCGGCAAAGCGTTCGCAGAGCAGGTATTGTGTACCCATAGGTCGTCCGTGATAGTCGTAGTAGGTCTCCGGTCCGCTCAAGGTCAGCATGATGAGTTCACCGTTACGCTGAATCTGGTCAAGGTCAAAGACACCATTGTTGTCAACGACCGGTCCCCATGGTGTTTTCACAGGACCGTCATCCTTCTTTCCCTTGCAGGCAGCCAGCGCAACCAGCAGCAGAAACATCAGTATTACGTCTTTCCTTCTCATTTTGCGCCGCGAAATTACTACATTTTCCCGAATCAGCAAAAAATAAGGCCTTAAAAAACGTTAGGTCAGTTGATGGCGGTTCTGAAAAAACTGCCCGTTTTGACACCAAAAACAGGCTTTTTCTTGCATATTCAACGGAAAATGCGTAATTTTGCACGCAAATTAAAGAAAAAGTAAGAAAAAAGAATATGTTAAGAATTGCCGTACAGTCAAAAGGTCGTCTCTATGAAGACACCATGAACCTGCTGAGCGAGGCCGACATCAAGGTAAGTGCCGTCAAGCGCACGCTGCTCGTCTCAGCCAATAATTTCCCCCTTGAAGTGCTTTACCTACGTGACGACGATATCCCACAAAGTGTTGCCAGCGGCGTTGCCGACATCGGCGTGGTGGGTGAGAACGAACTCCTGGAGCGTGGCGAGGATGTAGAGGTCATCTCCCGTCTGGGTTTCTCCAAGTGCCGTCTCTCGCTGGCCATTCCCAAGGAGGCTGACTACAAGGGACTGGAGTGGTTCAACGGCAGGAAGATTGCCACCAGCTACCCCAACATCCTGCGCAAGTTCATGCACGCAAAGGGCATCAGCACGGATATTCACGTCATTACCGGTAGTGTGGAAATCAGCCCGGGTATCGGTCTGGCCGACGCCATCTTCGACATTGTCAGCAGCGGTTCCACGCTGGTCAGCAACAACCTGCGCGAGGTGGAGGTAGTGATGCAGAGCGAGGCGCTGCTCATCGGCAACAAGCAGCTGACGGATGAGAAGCGTGAACTGTTACAGCAGCTGCTGTTCCGTTTCAAGGCCGTAAAAGATGCAGAGGACAAGAAGTATGTCCGCATGAACGCCCCTAAGGCCCGCCTGCAGGAAATCATCGAGGTACTACCCGGCTTGAAGAGCCCCACCATCATTCCTCTGGCTGACGACGAGTGGTGCTCTGTCCACACCGTGCTTGACCAGAAGCAGTTCTGGGACATCATCGGTAAGCTGAAGGAACTCGGTGCCCAGGGCATTCTTGTCACCCCGATTGAGAAAATGATCATTTAGTGTGCTCGACGGTTCCGCCGTCTTTCATGAATTAGTGTGTTCGACGGTTCCGCCGTCTTTCATGAATTAGTGTGCTCGACGGTTCCGCCGTCGAAAAAATATAGCAACGATGAAGATTTACCGCTACCCCTCCAAGGCCCTGTGGCCAGAAATCATCCAGCGCCCCCGACTCGACCTCACCCGCTTGAACGCAACGGTTAGCCAGGTGCTGGCAGACGTGAAATCCCGCGGCGACGCAGCTGTCAAGGAGTATGAGCTGAAGTTCGACAAGGTTGAGTTGGAAAGCCTCGCTGTGACCGAGGTAGAGATGGACGAGGCAGAACGCATAGTCAGTCCCGAACTGCGCGAAGCCATCATCCTGGCTCACCACAATATCAATGTGTTCCATCTCTCGCAGCGTTTCGTAGGTCAGAAGGTGAAGACGCAGGAAGGCGTCGTCTGCTGGCAGAAGAGCGTTCCCATTGAGCGCGTAGGCCTCTATATCCCCGGTGGTACCGCCCCACTCTTCTCTACCGTCCTCATGCTCGCCACGCCTACCAAGATTGCCGGCTGCAAGGAAATAGTGCTCTGCACACCGCCCACCTACCACTCGCCCGACCAAAGCTCAAAGCTCACAGTTCACCCCGCCATCCTCGTGGCAGCCCGCATCGCCGGCGTCAGTAAGATATTCAAGATTGGCGGCGTTCAGG
>JAEEGH010030822.1_pt1 | contig 10404 bp, 8 predicted proteins | sample 9134181 | NCBI WGS metagenome assembly JAEEGH01 (sample SAMN16246544, study PRJNA631951) | gut metagenome | biome: gut microbiome; feature: rumen; material: DP-attached | host: Bos | place: Iran: Karaj | collected 2018-10 | reverse complement strand
CGACAAAAATTCGAGTGTCAACCGACAAATGCACGGGCGGCAATTAGCGGAAAACCTGACGCTGGCCAGGGGAGGAAAGACGCAGCGGACGCCCGCTGATGCGAACGCCCGCTGGATGAGTCATGCCTCGGACGGCAGACTACTCGACAACGACCTTGTAGAACGCGCCGTCGGGCTGGGTGCCCTTGCCATCCCAACGCGTCGACCAGTTCTCCGGCTTGCCGGTGAACGTGCCGTCGCCTGCGCCAAGTTCCGTCACAGTGCCGGACTTGAAGTCGGGCGTCGTGGACCTCAGGATCTTGAAGCTCCTGTAGTTGGAGCCGAGTCCGTTGAACTCAATCGACGGCACCGAGTCGAACGAGAACGACGTGATCTTGAACGGCTCGGTTCCGTACGGATCGACGCCTGTATGGTAGACGTCGGCCATGGTGTAGCCCGGGATGCCGGTCTGGGCCGCCGCGTTGCGCGGCAGACTGTTCTCGTCGAACCAGGCGTTCGGCACGCCGCCCGTAGAGCCGTTGGCGGACGAATCCTCCGACGCGTACTGAAGGGTCGTTACGATGAGGTCGTCCGCCTTCGTTCCGACTAGGCTGATCTCGCTGATGGTGCTTGCAGTGCAGGCGATGCGATGCCAGGCGCCGCCCGCGACATTGCCGTCCGGATTGCGGTATCCGTAGTCCGTCGTGCAGATCGAGCCGTTCAGCCTGACGCGGGCGTAGCCGCAGACTCCGCTGTAGTCGACCTCGATGCCGACGCGAACCCACTGTCCGTCGGCGAACTTTTCGCTAGAAAGCGGCGTCCATCCGTTTCCGACGACTCCGCCCTCGTTGCGAGCGTGCCAGACGCAGAGCTCGCCGTTCGTGTCCGCGGCGACGGCGATCTGGACCCCGCTGCCAAGGTCGAGGAGAGGCTCGCGGGAGCGGCGGATCTCGACCATCACGTCAAGCTTGCGATTGCTGTTGGCCGCGTTCGCATCGGCGGGAACCGTGCGCTTCGCCTCGCCGTCCGCGTCAAGGACCTTCGTATGCGCCGCGTTCTGCATGACATATCCGGTCGCAGGAGGCGTGTAGTCGTTCTGGACGATCTCGCCGTCGCCAGTCCAGCCGGCGACCTCGCTGCCGACAGCGCCGACCGCATATCCCTCGAACGTGTCGTTGAGGAAGATGTCGCCGCCCGCAACTCCGGCATTGGAAGTCGTCCAGGTAAGCGTATCGTCGGCGCCGACCGTGAAGGAGGCCACCGAGCCCGCAATGTTGTTCTGGTTGTGGGCCGGCAGACTGTAGGTCACATTGACCACCGCATCGCTGCGGTTAGTGTATCCCCGCGAATCGCATCCGTCCCCGAGAAGCGCGACGTCAAGCGGAGTTCCGTCAATGAAGCGGTAGTTGTTGCCGACAATCGACGGAGTGCCAATGCCCGACTCAGGAGCGTTGAAGTTCAGTGTGCGGATGTTCAGGCCAGTAAGCTTGAGAGTGTAGATTCCTTGATCTCCACCCGAGCCACCGTCGCCGACAAGAACAAGAGTACACGAACCGTCATCAAGTCGAGGGCCGAGACATATGCCCTCATAGTTCGGCAGATCACGCCCATGATGATACTCCCACAACCGAGTCTTCTTCGTTCTAGTGTATGTGACACCCTCGGCCTTTAGCGAAGGAATTGATGAGATTTCAGTTGCACCCGAGAAATCAACTTGATATATCCGAAGTTGGAAATCAGGATAAAAACCTCCTTCGTAGCAGCGCCTCTCAAGCGTAAGAAGAGTGCCATCAGGAAGTGCGCACAAACCCGACACACCGCTCCTCGTCACATAATTAGTCGTTTTTGTTCCATTACCATTATCTTTTATGCTGCTCCAATCAGGATCTGTCCCCACAGGCTCCGTCAAATAGGCCCACTGACCGTCTGGTGTCCAGTTGTCGGTGACCGACTCACGCGTAAAACGTGTCAGACGGACCGTAGAACCCGATGTTTTAGTCGCCACCGATCCAACTCCAGGAAGCATGTCGGCATCACACTTAAGGCCCTCTTCGTTGCAAGTCCACATCGTCTTGCCGTCGCCCGAGATTGTAAGCGCTTCTAGGCTGAAGTTGCCGTAGTACTGCTTCATTATGCTCGGTACTGGAGCCGAACGAAGCAGATTGCCAGTTGCCTGATCATATTCGCGTATGAGCGCACTCGTCTCCTGAGAAACCCACACCTTCCCAGAAGCAGGGTCATACGCACAACCCTCCACGTCATTACCGCCGGACATGGCAACACCCGTCCCAATTGTTATTCCGGATGTTGATAGTGAACCATTGGAACGGTCGATTGCAAGCGTAAGAGGATACATCTTGTTGTCGGCGTCGTCCACAGCGTAGAACAGATTTCCGCCGGCATATGTTATGCCGCTAATCTGCACTGCCCCAGAACCACTGGGCCTCTCTACTTGCGACACTGTCGAGATCGACAACGCACTTGCATCAACTGTTGCTAAGCCGCATAAAAGCGCAGCAGTTGCCAACTTGACTCTTTTACTCATTATTGCTCCTTATTTTAGTAGAATCCCCTGAAACTAACCGATAAGATGAATGAAGACGCTCATCGTGATGCCCACGAGCGCGCCTATTACGCCGCCCCAGATCGTGATGCCGCGAAGCTCCCTGTTCGCGACCTGGCGCGTGAGAAACTCCATCTTCTCCTCGTTCAGCGCCATGATGGAGTCGTAGATTATGTCCCAGATCTTCGTCTCCTCCACGATGCTCGGGAGACGGTTCGAGAGGTATGCCGTAAGCTGGTTCGCGCAGCTTCTTGCTATGACCGAGCGCACTTCGTCGTTGAAGACCGAGCCCACCTGCCTTAGCGCGTCGGCCTCGGCAAGCACGAAAGACGGAAGAAACGGACGAAGCCCGCCGGCGATACCGCCGGCGAGCGTGCCAGCCCGCGAGAAAACGTCGTCGATCTCGGCGCGGATGTTCCTTTCGAAGACCATCCGCACCGTCGGGCTAGTGATCCGCGCGACGATCTTCTCGGAGGACATGAGCTCGCTGCTCACGACCTTCTGCACAGATTCGGCGATCGCCTACTTCTTCTTGGTGAACACGGTGGCGAAAAGCCACCGTATCGCGAGGTCGTTCGTACCCGCGCCGATGGCGAAGCCGACCGCGCCCTGAAGGACGGTCTGTGCGAGAAACGTCATTTGGCGTCGGCGGCCTTGGCCTCGTCGTCCTTCTTGCCGGCGGCGACAGGCGCATCCTCCGCCGCCGAGAAGCCGAGGGCCTTGGCAGCCTGGACGAGACCTTCGTCGGAGCTCGCTATGGCGCACCTGACGCCGTGGATGGTCTCAAGCTCCTGCATCGTCGCGAGGTGGATCGCCTGAAGCGTTCCGATGGAGACGGGGAACGAACCCGCCGCGCGGCGCATGATCTCGTCGGTGACGGGAACCTGCACTACGGTCGAGCAGACGGTCTCGATCCACGAGCCGAGACGAGCGCGGCCCGCGTCGTCGAGCTTGCCGTTGAGGCGAAGGAGATTCGCCGCGCGGAAGCACTCGGTGCGCATGAGGACGCTGGCGTACGCCTTGTCCCACTTGCCCCAGAATTCAGACGCCTGGCCGACGCCGAGAAGACGACGGATGACGTACGTCGAGTCGAGATAGACGGTCATTACCGCTCCCCCCTTTCCTTCTGCATCTCCTTGAGCGGATCGACCTTGAAGCCGAAGCCGCCGATGTCCTTGAGCACTGAAAGCGGAGCCGTGGGCTCCTTGACGGGAAGCCTGGAGAGAACTCCGTCTTCGCCGAGCAGGCGCGCGACAATGCGCTTGTGGCTGGTGATTAGCACCTCTTTTCCCTGGCGGGCCAGACCAAGATAGTGGCAGAGCTGCTGCTTGAATGCGGCCGTGCTGACTTGTTCAATCATGATGGACATATTATAGACATTTTATGTCCACTTTGTCAAGCGCCCCTGTTCGCCCCTTTTCCGCAGGCTGCGAACTCATGTGTCTACTTATGCACGATGCTCGGCTGCGAGACACATCCCGCCGCCGAGCATCGACCTTTGCGTATTCCGCCTATGACGGAATCACTGGACCATCACCGTGCGCTGTTCGTAGTGGCCTGGCTGCCACACGCGCACGACCGAGCCGTTGGGCTGGACCTGGTCGACGTACCGGCCTTCAACCCAGACGGACTGCGTCTGCGCAACAGGAACGGTCTGGACGACCGTCGCCGCAGGAGCCACGACCGTAGGCGTGGTCACGACCGCAGGCGCAGACACCACTGCAGGGGCGGTTACCACCACAGGCGCAGGAGTCAGCGCATCGTAGACAAGGCTGCCCACGACTCCGCCGACGAAACCGGGCCAGAAGCCACGACCGCCGCGACCCCAGCCGCTATGGTGATGGTGATGATGCCCGCCGTAGTGGTGGATGGCGGGACCGCGATGGAAGCCGTGGCCTCCGTGATGCCCGTGGGGACCCGCAAATGCTCCGAGCGCCAAGGCCGCCATCCCGAATGCAACTATCAGTTTCTTGTTCATTTTCTCGTCTCCTTTCAGTCTTGTTCGCCCGGGACCTTCCCGCGCTACACTAAGCTAGGGGGGAATGGCGCGCGTTTCTGACAGAAATTTTCGTCCGACGGACACAAAGGCCCGTTATTTGCCGAAACCGGCCTTTCTAAGAAGAAATCTCGCTATTTTGCTGGGCCAGTGCTGCGATTCAAGATGGAGAACGGGCAGCTCCGCAATCCGCAGCTCCGGGTGCGCGCCGAGCCAGACGTCGAGCAGCCTTTCGGCCACAAAGCCGAAAACCCTCGCATCGTAGGGCGAATAGCCGGAGATGTCCAGCCTGCGCTCAAGCTCGAAAAGGACGTCGAAAAGCCACTCGCAGTATCTGTCGAAAAGGCGCCTGCCCATGACGAACATGTTGAAGCGGTGTCCGCCGCGCGACTTCATGGCGCGGTCGAACGCCGCAACGCAGTCAGGATGCCTCTCCGACAGTATGCGCCGCGTCTCGTCGAGGTCGACGGCGTTGTGCGCGTGAGCGTAGTGGGAGTAGGTCGTCTCCACGAAATAGCAGCGGCGCTTCGGCAGTATCACGTCGGCGCGGCCGAGGAGCGACTCGAGTTCTGCGCCGCTGGCTATTCCGTCCGCTCCGCGGAAGTGCCGACGGTAGTGGACGAGGCCGACGGCGTCGGCGCGCAGGTTCTTCCACGCCCAGTACAGCCCCGTAAGCTCGCACCAGTTGGCGTTTTTCGCGCTTATGCTGTCGCCTTCGTCGTCGCGGGCGAAGCCGATGGACGGCTTGCCGGCTGCGCCGACCTGAAGCGGAAGGTACGCAGGGTCCTCCGGCATCCTGTACGGCTTGTGCGCCGCGACGACGACTTTCAGGTCCATCGGGCCTTTCCCGAGGCTACTCCACCGTCACCGACTTCGCGAGGTTGCGGGGCTGGTCGATCTCGCAGCCGCGAATGCGGGCGACGTGGTAGGCGAAGAGCTGCATGGCGACCACCGACACCACAGGCGCGGTGAACGGGCTTGTGCGCGGCAGGAATATCGCGTCGTTGCAGTGGGCGGCCGCCTCTTCGTCGCCGCGTGTGACGATGCCAATGACGGGAGCCTTGCGGGCGCGGCACTCCTGGACGTTGCCGACGGTCTTCTCCTTGCCGGGGATGTCGCAGAGAAGCGCGACGACCGGAGTCTTGGCGCCAAGAAGCGCGATCGGACCGTGCTTGAGCTCGGCGGCCTGGTAGCCTTCGGCGTGGACGTACGAGATCTCCTTCATCTTGAGCGCGCCCTCGAGCGCCGCAGGATAGAGTATTCCGCGCCCGAGGAAGAACATGTCGTCCACCTTCGCATACTTCGCCGCGATGGCTGCGATCGCGTCGTTTTCCTTGAGCACTTCGGACACGAGGTCTGGCAGGGAGGAAATCTCGTTGCAGAGCCCGAGGCCCTCCTCGCGCGAAAGGCGGCGCGTGCGGCCGAGCTTGAGCGCCATCATCGCGAGCACCGTCACCTGGGACGTGAACGCCTTGGTCGAAGCGACCGAAATCTCCGGACCCGCGTGCAGATAGACGCCGCGCCCTGCCTCGCGCGCGATCGTCGAGCCGACGACGTTGCATATCGCCGAGACGAGCGCACCCTTGCCGATGGACTCGCGGACGGCGGCGAGAGTGTCGGCCGTCTCGCCGGACTGCGAGACCGCAATCGCCCAGTCGGACGGACCGATTATAGGGTTGCAGTAGCGGAACTCGGCGGCCTGCTCGGGGGACGTCGGCAGGTCGGCTAGCGCCTCGAAAAGGTACTTGCCCGCCATTCCGGCGTGGAGAGAGGTGCCGCAGCCGATTATGACCGCTCGGCGAATCGACGCGAGATCGCGGGGAGGAAGGCCGAGGCCGGCGAGAATCGCCGTGCCGTTCACCGTGTCGAGACGGCCGCGAATCGTGTTGCGCAGGCTCTCGGGCTGCTCAAAGATCTCCTTGAGCATGAAATGCTCGTAGCCGCCCTTCTCGACGGACTCCGCGTCCCATTCGACGGCCTGGACGTCGCGCGAGACTGGCACGTTGTCGAGGGTGTAGATGTCGACGCCTTCGGGCGTCACGCGGGCCACGTCACCGTCCTTGAGGTAGATGACCTGCCTCGTGTGCGCGACAATGGCCGAGACGTCGCTTGCCACGACCGTCGCCCCGTCGCTCACGCCGATGACAAGAGGCGAGCCCTTGCGCGCTACGATCATCTCGCCGGGATGGCGCTTGGAGATCGTCGCGATGCCGTAGGTGCCCTCGACCTTCTTGAGAGCCTGCGAAACCGCAGAGAGGAAGTCGCCCTTGTCGAACACCGCGACGAGATGCGCCAGAACTTCCGTGTCGGTCTGCGAGACGAACTTGCAGCCCTTCTTCTCAAGCTGGGCGCGAAGCGCCGCGTAGTTCTCGACGATGCCGTTGTGCACAAGCGCGAGCCCGCCGCCGTCCGCGACGTGAGGGTGGGCGTTCTCGACGGTCGGCAGACCGTGAGTCGCCCAGCGCGTGTGCGCTATGCCAATCGTAAAGCCTTCCTGCTCGGCATCGGACAGCGACTCCTTGAGCAGCCTGTCCAGCTCTGCGACCTTGCCGGTCTTTTTGAAGACCTTGATGCCTTCCTTCGACTCCAGAGCCACGCCCGCCGAGTCATACCCTCGATACTCAAGCCGCCTGAGACCGTTCACCAAAGGCGCGCACGCCGGTTTGGTCCGGCTTGAGAACCCCACAATTCCGCACATCCGTGTTTTTCCTTTCGCTGTTTTTCAGCGTATTATACCATACTTTAGGCCTGATTCAGCTTCGCATGGTACTCTTGCAGCGTGCAGACTGACATCTCCCCGAAGCGCATGTAGTCCTCGAGGCCCCTTACGGACGCCTCGAAACCGGCCGCCGTCGTGGTGACTGGGATGCCGCGCGCAATCGCCGCGGAGCGCATTCTGACGTCGTCCTCCATCGCCTCCGCGCCCGGCTCGGACGTCGAGACGATCCACGCCACGCCGTTCTCCGCTATGAGGTCGAGCACGTTCGGCCGCCCCCTGCTTATCCTGTAGATCGCCTTCGAGCGGACGCCCGCCTCCCAGAGCTTCGTCGAGGTGCCGCGCGTCGCGTAGATCGAAAACCCCATGTCCGAAAGGCACTTCGCGAGCGGCACGACCGTTGCCTTGTCCTCGTCCCTCGCCGAAAGGAACACGCTTCCGCCGGAAGGAAGGCTCGAACCCGCCGCGAGCTGGCTCTTGAAGAACGCCATGTCCCTGTCCGCGTCGATGGACATCACCTCGCCCGTAGACTTCATCTCCGGCGTGAGCGTGACGTCGACGCCAGGGAACTTCACGAACGGGAACACCGCCTCCTTCACGCACGTGTACGGCAGGCGCACCTCGCGCGAGAAGCCGATCTCGTCCAGCTTCTCGCCGACCATGCAGCGCGACGCGACGCCCGCGAGCGAGACACCAGTCGCCTTCGAGATGAACGGAACCGTGCGCGACGCGCGGGGATTCACCTCGATCATCCAGATCGTCTGCCCGCCAGGCGCCTTCGCGTCGCGGGTCACGGCGAGCTGGAGGTTCATGAGGCCGATCACGCCAAGCTTCTCGGCGAACTCCTCCGAAAGGCGCCTTACCTCGGCAAGCGTCTCGGGCGCAAGCGAGACCGGCGGCGTGACGGACGCCGAGTCGCCGGAATGGCAGCCCGCCGGCTCGACGTGTTCGAGAATCGCGCCGATCACGGTCTTCTCTCCGTCGGAGACGCAGTCCACGTCAAGCTCTATCGCGTTTTCGAGGAACTTGTCGATCAGAATCGGCTTGCCCTTCGACGCTTCGACCGCCTCGCCCACGTACCGCCCCAGGTGCGTCTCGTCATGGACTATCGCCATGCCGCGTCCGCCCAGAACGAAGCTCGGGCGCACGAGCACCGGATAGCCGATCTTCGCAGCGCTTCCCGCCGCCTCCTCCACCGAATGCGCGATTCCGCTCGGAGGCTGCCTGACGCCGACTTCCGCGGCAAGGTTCTTGAAGAGGTCCCTGTCCTCGGCGGCGGCGATGCTCTCGGGCGAAGTGCCGATGACGTTCGCCCCTGCCGCCTTCAGGCGCGCCGCCAGGTTTAGCGGAGTCTGCCCGCCGAACTGCACGATCACGCCGTCGCAGCGCTCGCGGTCGTAGACCTCCATTACGTCCTCGAACGTCAGCGGCTCGAAGTAGAGCCTGTCGGACGTGTCGTAGTCCGTCGAGACCGTCTCCGGATTGGAGTTCACCATCACCACTTCGTAGCCGCGCTTGCGAAGGGCGAAGGCGGCATGGCAGCAGCACCAGTCGAACTCGATGCCCTGTCCGATTCTGTTCGGGCCGCCGCCGAGAACCATTATCCGCTTCTTGCCGGCGTCCCCGAGCGCGTTTTCGCCGCCCTTCGCGGACGCATCCGCGCCTGTCTGCGAATAGGTGCTGTAGTAGTAGGGCGTCTTCGCCTCGAATTCACCTGCGCAGGTGTCCACTTCGCCGAACTTCGGGCGTATGCCGAGGGCCAGGCGGCTCTTGCGCACGGACGCCTCGTCAGCGCCCGTCGCCGCGGCGATTTCGGCGTCGCTGAAGCCGAACACCTTGGCCTGGCGCAGAATCTCCGCGTCAAGCGCACCGCCGTCCTTCGCGGCGCTTTCGCGCATAAACGCCCTGAACGCGTCGATCTCCTCGAGCTCACGTCTGAACCACGGGTCGAACGAAGCGACGTCATGTCCTTCCAGCGGCGCCTCGAGCGAACGGACGGCCTTGAGATAGGCCTGCTTGAATGTGCGCCCGATGGCCATCGCCTCGCCGACGGACTTCATCTGCGTCCCAAGCCTGCGGTCGGCGCCCGGGAACTTCTCGAACGTGAACCGCGGCACCTTCACGACGACATAGTCGAGCGCCGGCTCGAAGCAGCTCGGCGTCGCTCCGGTGATGTCGTTGCGCAACTCGTCCAGCGTGTAGCCGACCGCCAGAAGCGCCGCGATCTTCGCAATCGGAAAGCCCGTCGCCTTCGAAGCCAGCGCCGACGAACGCGAAACTCGCGGGTTCATCTCGATCACGACGCGCCTTCCCGTCGCGGGATTCACCGCCCACTGCACATTCGAGCCGCCCGTCGACACGCCTATCGCCTCAAGCACCTTCAACGAATCGTCGCGCATCGCCTGGTATTCGCGGTCGGTAAGCGTCTGGATCGGCGCAACTGTTATGGAGTCGCCAGTGTGCACGCCCATCGCGTCTAGGTTCTCGATGGAGCAGACGATGACGCCGTTGCCCTTGCGGTCGCGCATCACCTCCATCTCGTATTCCTTCCAGCCGACCAGCGACTCCTCGACAAGCACCTCCGAGTTCAGCGACGCCTCAAGCCCGCGGCGCACAATCGTCGAGAACTCCTCCGCGTCGTGCGCAATGCCTCCGCCGGTTCCGCCAAGCGTGAAGCCGGGACGTATCACGAGCGGCCACGAGCCGATCGCCTCCGCCGCCGCAAGAGCCTCCGCAAGCGAATGGCACGAGACGGAGCGCGGCATGTCCAGCCCAAGCCCCTGCATCGCCTTCTTGAAGAGCTCGCGGTCCTCGGCCTTCGCTATGGCGGCGGCGTCCGCGCCGATCATCTCGACGCCGTAGCGACCCAAAACGCCGCGCTTCGATACCTCCATAGCCGCATTCAGGGCCGTCTGGCCGCCCAAAGTCGCAAGAAGGGCGTCGGGACGCTCCCGTCGGACGATTTCGTGGATTGTCTCGGGCGTTATCGGCTCGATATACGTCCGGTCCGCCATGTCCGGATCCGTCATTACGGTTGCTGGGTTCGAATTCACCAGCACAACCTCGTAGCCTTCCCTCTTCAGGACCTTCACGGCCTGTACGCCGGAGTAGTCGAACTCGCAGCCCTGACCGATTACCACCGGTCCGGCA
>JAEEGH010030816.1_pt1 | contig 10406 bp, 7 predicted proteins | sample 9134181 | NCBI WGS metagenome assembly JAEEGH01 (sample SAMN16246544, study PRJNA631951) | gut metagenome | biome: gut microbiome; feature: rumen; material: DP-attached | host: Bos | place: Iran: Karaj | collected 2018-10 | reverse complement strand
ATCGCCGATGTCCCCCCCGACGCCAAGGAACGCGCCGTCCGCGACGCCCGCGCCTCCGGCGTCACCCTCATGGTCGGCGACGGCATCAACGACGCCCCCGCCCTCGCCCGCGCCGATGTCGGCATCGCCGTCGCCTCCGGCACCCACGTCGCCTCCGACGCCGCCGATGTCATGCTCCTCCGCTCCCGTCCCCGCGACATCCCCGCCGCCATCCGTCTCGGCCGCGCCACCCTCCGCATCATCCGCCAGAACCTCTTCTGGGCGCTCTTCTACAACGTCCTCCTCATCCCGCTGGCCGCCGGCGCCTGGGAACCCCTCCTCGGCCTGCGCATGCACCCCGCCCTCAGCGCCGCCGCCATGGGCCTCTCCAGCCTCTTTGTCGTCTCCAACGCCCTCCGCCTCGCCCGCTTCGACCCCTACGCCCCCTGACCGCCCATCCCAAAAATCCCGAGCATCCCAAAAATCCCACCCAAGGTCCTCCCCTCATGCGCATCCTCATGATCTGCCACGGCAACATCTGCCGCAGCCCCATGGCCGAACGCCTCCTCCGCCATCTTCTCGAAGAGGCCGGACTCGCCGACCAGGTCCAGGTCGACTCCGCCGCCGTCAGCTCCGAAGAGCTCGGCAACCCCATCTATCCCCCCGCCCGCCGCATGCTGGAGGCCCACGGCCTCCCCTCCGGCGGCCACCGCGCCCACCGCGTCTCCTCCTCCGAGGCCCGCACCTACGACTGGATTCTCGTCATGGACGCCGCCAACCTTTCCGGCATGCGCGCCATCCTCGGCGCCGCCCCCTCCTCCAAGCCCGTGGTCTGCCGGCTCCTCTCCTTCGCCGGCGAGGACCGCGACGTGGCCGACCCCTGGTGGACCGGCGACTTCGAAACCGCCTGGGCCGACATCGAAAAAGGCTGCCGCGCCGTCCTCGCCGCCCTCCGTCGGCAATTATCGCCCTCCACCTGACCTTCTCTTGCCCCCCTCCGGAGGGGGGTGGCGCATAGCGCCAGGGGGAGAACGCGGCGCGGGCCTCTCGCCCGCGCTGGGGCCGCTTGTTCCGCCGTTCGATCGACCGGGATTCCGGTTTTCCGGCATTTCGGCATTCCCCCCCTTGCGCCAGATGTTCGCCCAGGGCTCGCTCTGCCCTCCTCCCACCTCTTTTGACGCTCCTGCCTCCCCTGCTGGGGGCGCGGACGGCCCGCCCGCCGCTGGTAGGGTCCGACCGCCGGGCGGACCGTTCTGGGGGGCCGCGCTTCGTCGCGGCCGTGCGCAAGGCACGCCCCTGGATCGTCCCTCTTGTGTCCTCCGGCCACGGCCCGGATGACGCAGGGCCCTCCCCTGAACGCCCCCCCTCCCGCCTCTAGAACCGCTGCGGCACCGTCGCCGTCGGCCGGTAGGTAATGTGGAAGTTCGACTTCTTTTCCGCCTGCTCGAACCAGCTCTTCAGGCCTTCGGCGGCACGCCACAGGTCATTTTCGGCGACCAGCGAGATTCCGGTGGGAATCTCGGCGATCATCCCTTCGAAGAAGCTGCGCAGCAGCTCCGACGTCAGCTTCCCCTGGTAGCACAGCAGCAGCAGATTGCCCTGGTTGTTCACCGCCGACAGCACGTTGCAGCTCCCGCCTTCCTCGTCCGAGTACTTCAGCACCGACGTCCCGGCCCACCAGACCCGCTGCTTCTCATAGATGGCGATCTGCTTGACCGCAAACCAGTCCTCTTCGAGCCACCGACGCACCACCTTGGGCGTCTTCGGCGTGATGAGCTGGCGCGGATTCCGGCTCGTCAGCCCCATCGCCGCGAGAAACCGCTTCGCCGTCCGGTGGCAGATCGTCTTCCCCAGCCGTTTCTGGGAGAAAGCCATCATCGACTTCCCCGACCACAGCGAATACGACAGCCCTTCCTGCTTCGGCGTGCTCTTGGAGAGGGCCTCCCACATGACCGCCCAGTCCTTCTCGTTGAGGTTCTTCGTGAGCTTTTCCTTCTTCACCCGCTTAGGCGGCTCGATGGCGGCCTCCCCCTCCGCGGCGAACCGCTGGTAGACCCGATGCACGAAAAGATACGTCAGCCCCAGCTCGGCCCCGGCATGCGACGGCCGCACATGCGCGACCCATTTCTCGTACAGCGTCTTCCTGAGCTCACGTTTCTGCTCGTCGGAAAGACTGCGGTAGGAAATGCGCGGAACCTTGGGCTTGTTGTTTTTCATGTCGGGGTCATCCTTGCTCTGGACCTGGTGGATTCGGAACGGCCGCCTTCGCCCGGCCGTATCCCGGCGGCGAGGCGCGTTCCTTCATCCTACTCCGCCCCTTCCCCGATGGAAAGCCCACAATTCAATCTTGCGCGCTTTTGTCAAGGCCTCCCCGCCGCCCCCCCGCCCTCCGCCTTACTTGACAATCGCCCCGGACGCCAGATCCCCGTCCACGGTCACCAGCCGCAGCCGCTCGCCCAGCGAGGCCGCCAGCAGCATGCCCTGGGATTCGACCCCGCGCAGCTTGATGGGCGCGAGGTTCGCGACCACGACCACGGTCTTTCCGATCAGCTCCTCGGGCTTGTAGTAGAGCGCGATGCCGGCCACGATCTGCCGCCGCTCGGTCCCCATGAGCACGCCCAGCTTGAGGAGCTTGACCGCCCCGGGAATCGGCTCGGCGCTCATGATCTTGGCCGACCGCAGCTGGACCTGCGAGAACGTTTCGTAGGTGATGACGCCTTCGGGATTCGCCAGCGTCTTGTCGGCGCTATCGGCCTTGTCCGCCGCCTTGTCGGCCTTCTGGGCCGGAGCCGCCGCCGGCGCGGGCTTGGCCGCAGCCGCCGAAACTTCTTCGTTGGGCCGGGGCGCGTCGATGCGCGGGAAGAGCGGCGACGGCGCGGCCACGGCCGTCCCGGCGGCCAATACGCCTGCGGTCCGCAGCTCGGAAATCGCCGGATGCGCCGCCGTTTCGGCGTCCATCCCCAGCGCCACGCGCAGGTCCGTCATCTTCGCGGGCATCACCACGGAGAGCAGCGCGGCGGACTGCCGGAGGACTTCCGCGGCGGCATAGAGCGTCGTGCCGAGCGGCGCAAGATCGGCGGCGCGCGCCTGCGTCCAGGGCTGCCGCGCCTCCAGGAAGCGGTTGGTCGCCCGCACGGTTTCCATGACCGCTCCGATGCCGTCCTGCAACGCAAAACCTTCCGCCGAGGAAATCATGGCGTCGGCCGCGTGGAGGGCCGTCCCCCAGAGCTCGGCGGCGGGCCCACCCGCCTCGAAGGCGCCCGCTTCCGGGGCCGGAATCTTCCCGTCGCAGTACTTCCGGGTCATGGAGAGCACGCGGTTGAGGAGGTTGCCCAGGTCGTTGGCGAGGTCGGCGTTGTAGCGCCGGATGAACGCGTCCTCGGTGAACGCCGCGTCCTGCCCCATCGTCATCTCCGCCATCAGGAAGTAGCGGAACGCATCCACGCCGTAGCGGTCGATCATGTCCATCGGATTGACCACGTTGCCGAGCGACTTCGACATCTTCGTGTCCCCCGCCAGCCACCAGCCGTGCGCGAAGATGGTCTTCGGCATCGGCAGCCCGATCGCGTGGAGCATGCAGGGCCAGTACACGCTGTGCGTCGTCAGGATGTCCTTGCCGATCAGGTGCACCGCCGGCCAGAGCTTCTCGAACCGCTCGGTGTCGCGCCGATACCCCACCGCCGAGATGTAGTTCACCAGCGCGTCGAACCACACATACGTCACGTAGTCCGGGTCGAACGGCAGCGGAATCCCCCACGACAGCCGCGACGCCGGCCGCGAAATGCACAGGTCCTGCAACGGCTTGCGCAAGAAGCCCAGCGTCTCGTTCCGCCGGAAGTCCGGCTGGATGAACTCGGGATGCGTCTGGATGTACTCCACCAGCCAGTCCTGGTACTTGCTCATGCGGAAGAAGTAGTTCGCCTCGCGCACCCGCTGCACCGGACGCCCGCACAGCGGACATTTCCCGTCCACCAGGTCCTTTTCCGTGAAGAACCGCTCCTCGGGTACGCAGTACCACCCGTCATATTCGTCCCGGTAGATCTCCCCGCGGTCGTAGAGGTCCTGCAAGATTTCCTGCACGATCTTGTAATGCCGCGGCTCCGTCGTGCGGATGAAGTCGTCGTTGCGGATGCCCAGCCGCTTCCAGCAGTCCTGGAACCGGACCACCGTGTTGTCCGCGTGCTGCTGCGGCGTGATTCCGAGCTTCGCGGCCGCCTCCTGGACCTTCTGCCCGTGCTCATCCGTGCCAGTCAGGAAGAACGTCGGGTGCCCATACAGCCGATGTACCCCGGAGAGGACATCGGCGAGCACCGTCGTGTACGCATGTCCGATATGCGGCTTGTCGTTGACGTAGTAGATAGGAGTGGTGACGTAGAAGGATTCGTTCATGGGATATCTCCTGGACAACCCCGCGCCCGGCCCCCTGGCCGACGCGGCGTGCGCAAACCTTACTCCCCCCTCGCCCCGGAGAAAACCAAAAACTCCCCCTCCCCCCCGCTTTTCCCTCTCCGCCCCCCTCCGCTCCTCTCCCCCATCCCGGCTGCGCGGGTGCCCCCCCCGCAGTGCCCCCCCCTTTCCCCTCCGCTCCCCCCCGTCTCCCCAGTCCCTCCGGTCCCAGATTCCCCTCCAACTGCCCCTCAATCGCTGTGATTTTACGGTAGTTTCAAGCATTTTTCACAACTTTTGCTTCCCCAGCCCCCCGCCCCTCAAAAAGTGGAAGTTCGTACCTTTTTGGTTGCTCCCCACCCCCGTCCCTGCCATACTCGGCGCGTCATGCAAAAGGTAGCGCCCGTCTTCCCCCTCCATCCCGGCTGGTTCCCCCGCGCCCTGCCCGACACCCCGCCTCCCGACCGCGCCGCCGAGTCCGCCCCCCCGCTTTCCGGCCGTCCGCCCCTCTTCGTCGAACGCCACCTCCAGGCCATCTGGTACGACGACCGCCTCCGCCCCGCCCTCCTCGCCACCCCCGACCGCACCCCTGTCGCCGTCCAGCACCCCGGCGAATGGAACACCGGCCCCGGCCCCGACTTCCTCAACGCCACCCTCCTCGTCGGCCCCGACCGCACCCCCCTCCGCGGTGACGTCGAAATCCACGTCCGCCCTGCCGACTGGACCACCCATGGCCATGCCGCCGACCCGCGCTACGCCCACGTCGTCGCCCACGTCACCTACTACGACGCCACCCTCTCCCCGCCCCCCGGCCTCCCCACCGACGCCCTCCAGCTCTCCCTCCGCGCCCCCCTCGAAGCCATCCCCGACTTCGCCTTCGACAACATCGACCTCCTCGCCTACCCCGTCGGGGCCCGCGCCACGCCGCCCCCCTGCCAGGCCCCCATGCTCGCCCTGCCCCCCGCCCTCCGCGGCACCATCCTCGACCGCGCCGGCGAAACCCGCCTCCGCCAGCGCGCCGAACTCCTCGCCCTGGCCATGCTCGACCGCGGAATCGACCAGATCCTCTACGAGGAAACCATGGCCGCCCTCGGCTATCGCTGGAACAAGGCCCCCTTCCGCCTCCTCGCCCGCCGCCTCCCCCTCGCCACCCTCCGCCGTCACGCCGATGGCTCCCCCCTCCGCGCCTACGCCATCCTCATGGGCCTCGCCGGACTCCTCCCCGACCCCACCCGTCCCCCCCGCCGCGCCCCCTGGGACGAACCCACCCGCGCCTTCGTCCGCCGCTGCTGGGACGCCTGGTGGCCCCTTTCCGACCTCCTCGCCCCGCTCTGCCTCGACCCGGCCAGCTGGAACCTCGCCTCCATCCGCCCCGCCAACCGCCCCGAGCGCCGCCTCATGGCCGCCGCCGTCCTCTTCGCCCCCGCCGAAGGCTTCCCCGAGCGCCTCATCGCCCTCGCCCGCGCTTCCGAGCCCGCCTCCCTCCCCGACCTCGCCGCCTGGTTCGACCTCCCCGACGCCCCCTATTGGCCCTACCGCCTCTCCTTCTCCACCCCGCCGCTCTTCGCACCCGTCTCGCTCGTCGGACCCGCCCGTGCCCGCGCCCTCGTCGTCAACCTCCTCCTCCCCGCGCTCGCCGCCATGGGGGCCCCGCCCGCGCTCTGGAACGCCATCACCGACGCCATCCCGCCCGAGGAGACCAACGCCCTCATCCGCGCCACCGCCCTCCGCCTCCTCGGACAGGACCACACCCCGCGCCTCTACCGCTCCGGACTCCGCCGCCAAGGACTCCTCCACATCCACCACGCCTACTGCCTCTCCGACCGCTCCCGGTGCGCCGAATGCCCCTTCCCCGCCCTCCTCCGCTCTCTCGCATCCCCGGCCGCCCATAACATATAAGGAGAAACCATGACCACCCCCATCTTCCACAAACGTTTCGCCTTCCCTCCGTCCGCCCGCGACGTCAACGACCACGTCAACAACGTCGAATACGTCCGCATGCTCCAGGATGTCGCCACCGAGCACGTCGACGCCAACGGCTGGCCCATGGCCCGCCTCTTCGAGCTCGGCTGGACCTGGGTTGTCCGCTCCCACCACATCGACTACCGCCATCCCTGCCTCCCCGGCGAGCCCATCTCCCTCTACACCTGGGTCCACGACTTCCAGAAGATCCACTCCCTCCGCCGCTACCGCTTCGTCCGCGAGACCGACGGCCTGATCCTCGCCGAAGCCGAAACCGACTGGGTCTCCGTCGCCATCCCTTCCGGCCGCCCCATCCCCATCCCCGCCGACTTCCTCACCGCCTTCCCCCCCACCCCACCCGAGGCCGCCCGCCTCCTCGGCGCCGAGTTCCGCCAGCACTAACCCCATTTTTTGTCGATATTATCGATTTTATCGAAATTTTCGATATTTTCGATTCCATCCCCCCAACAGGGGGACAGGCAATTAGTATTCCTGACACCATTCTCCGCCCCCCCCTCGTGCCCCACGTCTGCCCCACCTTTTTTCCGCTGGACACCCCGCCCGCCCCCACGCTATTCTCCGCCTTGACAACCCTAGGGGGCCCTCGCCCCTGACCGTCCAGCCGAAAGGAGCCAGCCATGGCCTGTTTCATCGTACCTGTCACCGAAGCCGTCGTCACCACCACTCTCCAGCTCGTTCTCAGCCGCCGCGCCCACGCCGAGGGGCAGCCCGAGGTCCCCACCTTCGCCGAAAAGCTCGGCTGGCTCAACAAGATGCTCTGGGGCGGCTCGGCCCTTCTCGCCTTCGAGCACATCTGGCACGGCGAGGTCACCCCCTGGTTCCCCTTCCTCACCGCCGCCGCCGACCCGGCCGAAACCCAGGAAATGCTCCACGAGATGGCCACCAACGGTGTCCTCATGGCCGTCCTGGTCACCGCCGTCTGGGGCGCGATGCTGCTCGCCTCCAAGCTCCTCGAACGCCGCTCCGGAGCCGCCCCGGCCCCCGCCAAGTAAGGGGGGCCCATGACCCTGCTACTCTGCACCTTCGCCGCCATCGCCGCGACCCTTGTCTGGTACCTCGTCCCCGCCCGCCGCGAACTCCGCCTCGGCCTCCTCCCCCTCATGTTCTGGGGCGCATCCCTCATGTGGTTCGTCGACGCCTTCATGGAGTACCGCGAGCTCGGCGCCGACTACTTCGCGCCCGCCGCCCCCGACATGCTCAACGACGCCTTCCTCGGCGCCTCCGTCATCGCCCTGGGCCTCGTCATCTGGCTCGTCGCCCTCCTCCTCCGCGATCCCCGGCACGTCCTCCGCGCCCGCGCCTGAGCGGAGCGGAGCCCCCCCCTCATCTCTGTCGTTTCTGTCGTCTCTGTCGCCAGAAACGACCGAATCGTCCGAATCGCCCAAAATCCCCACCGCCCTCTTGTCGGCTTGCCAGGCCGCAGTCGTTTTATAGGCCAAATTGCTGTGATTTTACGGTAAATTGCAAAGAATTTTGCACATTCTGTTTTGCCACCCTCGGGGGGCAGTTCGGCCCCGGCCGCTCCCTCTCGGGCCTCTCTTTTCGTGTTTCCGGCCGCGATTGGGATTGCGAAGGGGGGGGGCGGAGGGTAGGATGCCCCGCGGACGGAGAGATGGCGGAGTGGTCGATCGCGGCGGTCTTGAAAACCGCTGACCCGCAAGGGTCCGGGGGTTCGAATCCCTCTCTCTCCGCCATTTTTGTGCCCGGCGGACATCGGCCGGGGGCGGTTATTTCCGCTTCTGGGGCTTCCCCTTGGGGGCGGGGGTGCGGACGGGGGCGCCGGTGGAACCGGTGACGGCGTCGTCGGGGGCGTCGGCCTGGCCGTCGCGGAATTTCATGGAGACGAACTTGGAAATGCCGCGCTTTTCCATGGTCACGCCGTAGAGGGCGTCCGCCTTGGCGATGGTCTGGCGGTTGTGGGTGATGACGAGGAACTGCGTATGGGGCAGGAAATCGTCAAGCATGGAGAGGTAGCGGGCGATGTTCGAGTCGTCAAGCGCGGCATCCAGCTCGTCGGTGAGGCAGAAGGCGGACGGCTTGACGCGGAATAGCGCGAACAGCAGGGACAGCGCGGTCAGGGTGCGCTCGCCGCCGGAGAGCAGGGAGACGGTCTGAGGCTTCTTGCCGGGCGGCCGCGCGATGATCTCGATGCCGGACTCGAGGACGTTGGCCTCGTCGATCAGCACCAGATTGGCCGATCCGCCGCCGAACAGCTTCTTGAAGAGCTCCTGGAAGTTGGCGTTGACCTTCTCGAAGGTCTCCTTGAATAGGGATGTCGTCGTGGAATTGATCTTGCGGATGAGGTCCGTGAGCCGCGTCTTGGCCTTGGTGAGGTCGTCGTTCTGCTGGTTGAGGAAGGCGTAGCGCTCCTCCAGCTCCTGGTTCTCCTCGATGGCGACCAGGTTGACGGGGCCCATCTCGGCCAGCCGCGCGCGGAGGTCGGAGACCATCGTCTCCAGGACGGCGGGGGTCGGGGCGGGCGCATCGGCGGCCCAGGCCGGCTCGGATGCGGCCTTGATCTCGTCCGGCCCGGCCTGGTAGTCGGCGGCGAGGCGGTCAAGCATGTTCTGGCGGTGCATGGAATGCTTGGCGATGGCCATGTCGGCGTCGGAGCGGGCGGTGCGGGCGTTGTCGAGCTCGGTGCGCTCGGTGCGGAGGATTTCGTCGCGCTGGGCGAGCTCCGACTGGCAGGATTCGCGGCGGGCGCGGGCGGCGTCGAGGTCCTCCTTGCGGGCGCGGGCGTCGGTTTCGAGGCTGGCGATACGGGCCTGGGCCTCCTCGGCGGCGGCGGCCAGCGAAGCGATGCGGGCGCGGTAGGAGTCCACCCCGGCGGACCGCTCGGCGATCAGCGTCTCGAGCTCGCGGATCCGCGCGTCCAGCGGCGCGGAAAGGGCCTTCAGCGACTCGCGGCGCTGCTGGAGGGCCGACAGCGCGACGCGCGCCTCGGTTGCGGCGTCCACGAAAGCCGCCCGCCGCTCTTCGAGCTCGCGGAGGGACTGCGCGGCCGTCTCCGAGCGGGCGCGGTTGTCGGCCATCCGCGTACGGAGGTCCTCCAGCGTGGCCTGCAGCTCGGCGCGGCGCTTGGTGCCGGAGGCCGTCTTCTTTTCCAGGGCGTCGAGCTCCCACGTGATGGTTTCGACGCGCTGGCGGGCCTGGCGGGCCTCGCGGTTGACGGTGTTGAGCTCGCCTTCGACCAGCGCGAGGTCGCGGCGGTGCGTATCGAGGGCGGAAGTGGCGGCGGCGATGGCGGCGTGGGCGTCGGACTCGGCCTTTTCGAGGTCGGCGACGGCTTTTTTGGCCTCTTCGAGGGCCACCTTCTGCTTGGCGAGGTCATCCTGCCACTCGGCCAGCTGGTGGGCGAGGTCCATGGGGTTGGATTCGCCGGCCTTTGGCGACCACAGCTCGACGGCGCCGCCCGGACGCAGAACAATCCCTTCGGGTGTCACAAATGTCCACTGCGAAATGCCTTCCGACGCCCCGGAGACCACCGTTTCGAGGCTGGCGGCATCCGTAAGCCATACGCGCCCCAGCAGCCGCCCGAGCAACGGAACGAGCGGCGCCGGCGCCTTGACGTAGGGCAGCAGCGGCTCGCCCGGCAAATCTGGCGGATTTCCGGTCGAATTCTTCGATTTTTCGCTCTCCGGAACCTCTGCCGCGAGCAGCCGGACGGCCCCGCCCTTGGCGGCGGCCAGCGCGCGCGCGGTGGAGAGCGCGGCCGACAGATCGGAGATCAGAACCGCATCCAGCTGAGCGCGCAGGACGGCCTCCAGCGCGGCCTTATGCTTGCGGTCGGCGCGGATCTTGTCCGCCAGCGAGGCCAGAACCGCCGCCGGATCGACGCCCGGGACCTTCGTGCCGTCGAGGAGCTTGCGGGCCCCTTCCGGGAAGCCGCGCGCCTGGGCCTGGGTCCGGGCCAGCAACGCAACCTGCGCCTCGCGGGCGGCGACATCGTGGGAGGCCTTCGGTGCGGCCCCGCGGGCGGCGACGAGCGCGGCGCGGCGTGCGTCCTGGGCGGCGCGCAGGGCGGTCAGGGCGTCGGTGGCGGACTGCACGGCGGC
>JAEEGH010030811.1_pt1 | contig 10407 bp, 7 predicted proteins | sample 9134181 | NCBI WGS metagenome assembly JAEEGH01 (sample SAMN16246544, study PRJNA631951) | gut metagenome | biome: gut microbiome; feature: rumen; material: DP-attached | host: Bos | place: Iran: Karaj | collected 2018-10 | reverse complement strand
CCTGCGGCCGCAGGCCGCTTCCAACGGTGTGTTCTCCTATCATATCTGGAAATTCGTCAACAAAGTCGCGAAGGAAATCCGCAAAACGCATCCGAATCGTTACATCGGCTGTCTCGCATACGAAAAATATTGGCAACCGCCGGAAGAGCTTGATTTCGAACCAAATGTGGCGGTCATGATCTGCCATGCACGCAGTTCCATGACGGATGAAAAGGAAAGCGAAGAGTTCTGGAAAGGCGTTGATGCATGGTCGAAAAAGTCTGGCCGATTGTATTTCTGGGATTGGTATTTGACGCATTGGCCGCCGACGGATTCTCTGCCGATTTTCTATTCGAAGACCATCGAACGCGAAATCCGCAAGATGGCCGCAAATCCGAAAATATGCGGCGAATTCATCGAATCGGAGAACTTCCGCAACGCCTTCCCGTTCGGTCATGAACGCATTGGAATGCCTGGAATGCAGCATCTTAACTTGTATTTGACGGCGAAGTTGGAATGGAATCCGCAGTTGAACGTCATGGATATTTTGGATGAATATTACCGTCTGTTCTACGGCCCTGCGGAAAAGCCGATGAGCGGTTTCTGGGAGCTGGCTGAGAGCATGCGCGACCAAGCCATTCTGGCGAAAAACAGCGCGCCAGACAGCATTTTCACCAGACAGATCTTGTTGGTACTGAATGATTACCTGCAACAAGCCATGAAAGCTGTGCCACAGGATTCCGTCTATGCGCGGCGAATAAAAGTTATTAATGACGAATTCCAAAAAGGCGCGAAACGGCTGACGAGCATGGCGGCGGCAGGCAAATCGACCTTCAAGGTGCGGCCTGTCGAAAACATCGCCGATCTGGACAACCAGACGCCGATGCGTTTCTACGACAAATTGGCGGATTTGAGCGAACCTCCGACATGGCTCTACGCGGGCTACAATCGCCGCGATCTGTTCTTCAAGTTCCTCTGCTATGAACCGAATATGGATAAAATTCAGGCCGATGTCACGGAAAATGACGAAGGACGGATATGGGACGACGACTGCGTGGAACTTTTCATCTGCCCAGATCCGAACGATTTCGACAAGGCGTACCATATATTAATTAATGCAGGCGGCGCTGTGATGGACGGCATGCAGACAAGTGCCGCGACCATCGACAAGACATGGCAGTCACAGGCCCGTATCAACGTCGTGAAGGAAGCGAACCGCTGGATTGTGAATGTGTCGCTTCCTTTTACGTCGATCGACGTAAACGATGTGAATTTCACGGGGGACATGGTCGTGAATTTCTACCGCACGCGTGTCGCGGGTGGCCGTCCGACGCCGTTCGTCTGGTCGCCGACTGGCGAAGCGGCGTATTTCGTGCCTGGAAAATTTGGAAGGATGACGTTTGTTAAGGCTGAGTAATACAAGTCTAACAAGTTTCTAACCTATTGCAACAGAAAATGATTTGCAGTGGGGATGTCTTGTGTCAAAAATATTTTTGATAGAATAATTGAAAAAATCTATCAAACATATATAGTAGTATTCAAATAGACTGAATTGGACATAAAGAAACATAAAGGATGAATTTTGAAATACAGTCCACAGGACATAGAAGCATATCTGCATGATGTGAAAGAAGCAGTACAGGAAGGGCGGTATCGATTGGATTTGAACACAAGACGTCAGGACAATCGAAATCTCTTTCTTGAGTATATTCTTGACATGCAGATGGTTGAGAAAATCTTATTGTCATTGTCGCCATGGAATTTCTCTGAAGCTGTACAAAATCGCCATGAAGGCTTTGAAGATGAAATGCTGTTCATCTTCGGAAAAACGGTGAAGCTGATCCAGCGTTTCGAAGAACGGGAGGAAAACGTTCCTCTGTACATCAAAATCAACAAACTGACGGAAGGGTTTGTCATCATCATATCATTTCACAGGCAAATGATGAGACTGAAGCTTTATTTCGAAGATAAGGAGTCGGGACAATGAATAAACATCGGGATTTTTGCGTCACATGCCGTAAGGAGACAGAATATCAGTTGCGTATGAGCAATTTGCGTAAACGCATCCGTGGAAAGGAACATGATTTTTCAATCATTTCCGCCATTTGTAGCATATGTGGCTCCGAAATGGACATACCGGGTCTTATGGACTTGAATATCAGGCGAATAGACGAACAGTACCGTCTGCAAGAGGGGCTGGTTTCGATTGAGGATATTCGCAAACTGATGGTGCTGTATGACATCGGTAAGACACCGTTGTCATTGGCGTTGGGGTTCGGGGAAGTCACATTGCCACGATATTTGTGCGGCCAGATACCTTCGCGTCAGTGTTCGAAAATCATCGGACAGGCGTTGGAGTCACCAGATTTCATGAGAAACTGCTTGGAGAAAAATCGTCAGGCAATTGGCGAAACAGCTTTCAAAAAGTCGATGGCGGCATTGAAGCGTGTTGAACGTCTGTTTGAATTATCAGAAGCCATGTTAGGTTGTATTTCATACATATTTGCTCGTTTGGAGGAAGTTACACCCTTGGCATTGCAGAAGTTGCTCTATTATGCCCAAGGGATTTATCTTACAAAGTATGATGTGCCATTGTTTGAGGAAGACTGTCAAGCATGGGTGCATGGGCCTGTCTATGAACAAGTCTATGGCATGTTTCGTGATTTCAAATTTAATCCAATTGATGATGAACGCTTTGCCGTGTTGCGGGGGCGGTATGCCAGTTTGAAACGGGAGGCTATTTCCGTGTTGGATACGGTGTTAGGAAGCTTTGGACAGTATGGCGGCAAGCTGTTGGAAAGCATTACGCATCAGGAAATACCGTGGCTGGAAGCGCGTCAGGAGGTCGATGCATGTGAAAAGTCACAGAATATCATGGAGAAGGATGCCATCAAACAGTATTTCCTCTCAGTTAAGGCCAGATATGGCATCGACTCCATAGGTCAATTGAATCAATATATTGAAAGCCAAAGGGATACGCCTTGATAGAGGCGAAAAAAACGCCTTCCGTGTCGGTTTCACGGAAGGCGTTGCGGGTGGACGGCATGGTTTTGGCACGGAGAAAGGCAAAGGACTCGATGCTGTGTGAATGCGTCCACCGCTGATGGTTGTTCCTATTGGAAGGCTGATTTCCTGCCGATTGAAGTGTTTGGGCTTCAAGTGGTTCTGCATGAAATCAGTGGATATTCGAAAATAGCCTAGCCTAATCAAAAGTTGAGAATGTCGCACATGAAAAAAGAGAACAGATTTTTGGAGGAGTCCCTTGATTAGGCTAGGCTGTTAAAAAGAAACATCAATCTAAAAGAAAATGGAAGAGAGCTGGACGGCTTTTTGACCGTCTCCAAAATTAGCTTTGACTAATTTTATTGGGAACATCTATGAAATGGCATGGATTTTGATAATTGCAAGTCGGTTCAAAGAAAAAATTAGGTTAAACTAATAAAAAATCTTCCGTGGGCAATGAAAAACAGACGGGAGGTTGGGGAAAATTGGTTAAAAACGTCTTCTGATCACATGGTGGAGCAGGGCGATGACAAGCAACGCGCAGGAAAAGACGATGATGCACTGGTTGCCGGGCAAATCGAAATGAAAGGCCGCTGCAAGACCGCCAATTGTTGAAATCAGGCTGCTTAGAATCGTCAAGGCAAGAACGACATGTAACCGTTTGGAAAGCAACAGGCCAATGGCGGGCGTGACTGAGAGGTTGCAGAATACGAGCAGCGCGCCGCAGGTCTTGCCTGCGGAGGAAATGGCGACGGCCAGGCAGATGAAGAAGGCGATTTCCAAAAGGCGCACTGGCAGGTTGAGAATTTGCGAACAGTTGCGGTCGAGAAACACATAAAGCAACGGCTTGAGAAAGATGAGTCCAAGCAGGAAGAGGGGGAGGTGGACGGCCGCCAGCAGAGCGCAGTCGTGGCCGGAGGCGAGCAGGAGGTCGCCATATAGGAGGGCTTTGATTTCCAAAAGGCCCATGCCTGAACGGGAGACGAGCAGGACGCTCAAGGCGGATGCGCCGACGAAGACGGCTCCAAGCATGGCGTCTCGTGGAATCCGCTGTTGCTCCCAGTCGCGTGACAGCAGGAGGACGGAAAGGAGGCTGCAGGCCGCCGCGCCGCCGAAGGCGGGAATGCCGAGCAAAGAAGCCGCCGCAATGCCGCAGGCGGAGCATTCCGACAGGGCGACGCTGATGAACACCATCCGTTTCAATAATACGAAAACACCGATGAAACCGCAACTTATGGCCACGATGCAACCACACAGCACGGCGTACGGGAACATGCGGCAGACATCAATCAGAGATGAAAGAAGGTTCATTTCAAAGTTCCTCCGTTGAGACGTTTCCAGGCTTCTTCCGACGGGCAGAAGACGGCCTGATGCTGATTGACAAGACAGACTTGCGCGGCGAGTCGTGACAAGTCCTCCAGACGGTGATGGGCCATGAGAATGGTCTTCTGTTGCTTCCTGTTCAATTCGAGAAGCAACGAAAGGACCATTTCCTCCGATGCGGCATCCAGCCCGGCCATCGGTTCGTCCAGAAAAATCACGTCTGCTCCGCCGACAAGGGCTCGTGCGATGAGCGTCTTCTGCTTCAGGCCGCCTGACAGTTCGCCGAAGGTTTTTCGCTGATGCTCCGTTAATTTGAATTGCTCCAAGATGCTGTCCAGACGTTGTTCCAGTTCTTTTGACAACCAGCCCAGCAGGCCGGTTTCAGGGTACAGCCCCATGGCGACAATCTGCCGCACGGAGACAGGAAATATTGCGTCAAGCACTTGCTGTTGCGGAACATAGCCTGGACGCTTCCCGCCGAAATCATGATGGATGACACCATGTTTGGGCGACAGAAAACCAAGCATGGATTTGAACATGGTGGACTTGCCTGCACCGTTCGGGCCAACGAACGGCAGGAGGACGCCGCGGTCGATTGTCAGATTGACATGGCTGACGACGTCGTCCTGCCCGTAACCCAACGTCACATCCACATATTGGAGGACGGGATTGTTCATGTGTTTTCCTCCTATTTGGCCAATGCGTCGCCGAGCTTGGCGACGAGATTGTCCATCATCTCGAAATAGTCGTCACAGCCGTCGCCGCCATTGACGCAGTTCGGGCAGACGACGATTTGGACACCCATGCGGGATGAAAGCAGTTGCGCGGCCTTTAAAGAGTAGAATGGCTCCTGCAGAATGACGCGTACGCCTTTTTGCTTGAAAGTATCCACCAGTGACAGCAAGTGCTTCGCGCTCGGGGGGATGCCAGGCTTGGGCTCAAGTTCTCCCGCCAGCTGGAAATTGAAGCGGTGCAGAAAATACAACCAGCTGCGGTGATAGGTGGCGATGGGAGCGTTGCGGAAAGGCGCAAGGCGGCCTAACCAGCTGTCACTGTCCGCCTCAAGCTTGTTGTCCTGCAAATACTTGTCAAGTTCACCACGTATCGTCATCAACCACAACTTTTCACCGGATTCCGCTTTTCCGACGAGATTTTTGCCGAACATCCGTTCATCCAGTTGTTGCTCAAAACGATGGAGATTCGCAGTGAATGTATCCTTGTGTTCGGGAAACAATGTTATGAGCCGTGTCGCGATATTGTGGGCGATAATGCGGCCGTTCAGTGGATCCAGCCAATAGTGCGGATTGCCCAATGGATGGACATCACCTGCTTCGCGTCCGACATGGGCGTCTGGAACATCCAGTGGATCAACGCCTTGTGAAACATCCAGATGGCCAGGGGCACCGACTTGGATGCGGCGGTTGCGTGAATCACGCAGGACGGCGCTTTCCCAGCCGATTTCCAATTCCAGACCGATGCGAATCCACATGTCCGCTTGGCGTGCTTTGACGACGAAACTCGGCCGCGATGTGAGATCGTGCGGATCTTCCTTGCCTGTGGTCAGGCTGGTGACTTCCGCTAAATCGCCCGTAAGCATTTGGGTGATGGATTTCAGATCGGTCGTCGTGGTCAGAATGCGGATGGGGGCGGCGTGAATACAAGAAGCCGCCAGCAGAAGACAAAGAAAGATTATATTTTTCATGGTATTTTCCTTTGAAAAAATTGGAATATGAGAAGGTCCCGCCGGAGCGGAACCTTCCCGCCATTGTGGTCCCGCAGGAGCGGGACCCTCCCGAATTTTAGAAATCATGAGCAGGATGGCTTCCGAGACTGATTTGCAGCTGGAATGTGAATTCCCATGCCTTTTCACGCTCTTCTTCCGTGCTGTAGCTGTGGCGTGCGACTTGGAAACGCAGCATTGAGTATTCGGAGAGTTTCCAGTCGACGACGCCTGCCATGCGGTAACTGCTTGGGGCGGACCAGCTTCCTTCATGCGGATCTTCGCATTCATTGACAAGGCCAAGCTGTTCCCAACGTGCGCCTACGCGCCAACGCGGAGCGATGCCGTAGAGGGCCTGAATGTAGTAACCGTCCTGCTTGTTTTCGTAGTGGTGACCGTTGTTCAGGAGTTTCATGCGGCTGTCGCGGTAGAAGTATTCGCCTTGCAAGGTGATGTCGCCCATGCCGTGGGAGCCGTTGGCGGAGTATTTATAGACCCAGTCGATGCCGTAGAGATAGTTGCGTCCGTCAAAATAGTGTTCATGCTCGTCATGCTCTTCGGCAAGCTGATGGTGGGCGGTGGCGAAATTGAGCCCGAACTGCATGGCATGCTTGTCGCCGAGATCGGGGGCGATTTTGATGAAGGATGTGAAGAGGCGCGGATCGTCATGGTCGGGCAGTTCGTCGCCGCCGACATGGTTGCTGAATTTTTCGTTGTCGCCGTTGCCGAGTTCCGTTCCGAAGAGGAGGTAGAACGGCGTGGGGGCGAGCCATGTCAGTTGGACGCCCTTTTCACGCAGGCCATGGTCGCCGAAGAAGGCGTCATAGACGAGCGGGATGTCCGCGAAGTCCCAGTTGTGGCTATGCTGGCGGTTGATTCGGCCGATGCCGCTCATGATTTTACCGCCGCTCAGCGTCAGGCCATATGGCAGGTTGGTGGTCTGGATGACGGCTTCTTCGATTTCGACGGATTCTTCGTCTTCGAAGGCGAGCGTCGTCCAAGCGCGGAAGTACGGGTCGACTTCGGCGGAGAGGCCGAGTTCGATGTGGTGGAGGTTGAAACCGTTTTTGTCGCCATGATGGTGGTGATGGTGGCCTTCCTCTTCTTCCTCTTCACCGTGGGAATGACCAAATCCGGACATCTCTTCACGGATGTGGGCCAGCTCTTCCTTGGCATTATCGTGGTGGAAATTCATGTCGATGATGGCGGAGATGTCGAGATTGGCATTTTTCGAAACAGGGGCGGCCCACTGTTCGACCTTGCCTTTCAATTGTGTATAAAGATCGCTTTTCTCGACAACGGCGGGAACGGACGGGTTGTTGGCCTGTGTCTGGGCCGTGACGGCGGGAGTCGCGACGACGGTATCGGTGGCGGTTTTCTTTCCTTTCAGTTCATCGATTTCAGCCTGCATCTGGGCGATGCGTGCATCATACAGTTTGCGCATCTCCTGCATCTGGGCTTTTAGTTCAGCGATTTCCTGCGCGTTGTTTTGGGTGCCCTGTGCGAATACGCCGCAGGACAGAAGTATGCCTAAAAGGCACAATACAAGTGTCTTGTTCATTATATTTCTTCCTTGCAAATCAATGTGACATTAATACGGCGGACGATTGCCATGGGCGCAATTCACCCGTGGTTTCAAATCATCCATGAATCGTTGCAAGGAAGAGGGTTACGGTGCCTGAGGATGAATGGGCAACGCTATGCGTGCGATAAATTCACACACGGGTTCCCAATTGTGCGGCAACGTGATTTTTTCCGCCGTAGCCCTGAAGTTTGGCTGGCTGGTGGCGAAGACATGGTTGAAGGCATTCTGGCAGATGGCGCAGTGTTCGTGGTCATGCGAACCGACGGCTTCCGGCTGCTCGTGGAGATGCGTCGCATCCTTCACATGGCAGTCCAGATGGCTGACATCATGCTCCTCGACATCCAATTCATGCCAGAATGGGATGGCCATGTTGAAGAGACAGACATACAGCATGAGAAGGCTGCGCAGCCATGCCTGCCAGCCTGCCATGGATGAATGGGATGTCTCAGATGAATGCTTCATGTTTTTTTAATATATTGGATGTTTTGCTTATGTCAACAAACATTTGTCTGACATCTGACGTCCGTCGGCGAAGATGGAGGTTTTTTGTTGGGATTTGCTGGAAGGCCTGCTATATTTTATGAAAGTCTATTTCACTGTAAATTTGATTTGATGTTAGAAAGGATGCTGAACATGTTGAAGAAAACAATCGCGTTGACGGTGTTGCTGATGATGGCCTGCGGGCTGATGGCGCAGGGTGTGAGCAGGCAGTACAAGGATGTGGACGGCGACGGTCTGCCGGAAGTGATTCTGGAGAACGAATATCTGCAAGTCATTGTGATGACGGGAGAAATGCCGAAAGTCATTCCGGATCCCGTCGAACTGCCAGACGGCCGGAAAGTGCCGTATAAATATGGCGAACGTTTCGCGCGCGGCGGCTGGATCTACAACATGATCTTCAAGCCGACGAACCGCAAATGGTTCATCAACGACATCACACAGGGCGAACACCGCCACGGCATTCCGGAGGAATTTGAAATCACGGAGCGCATGCGGGAGGTCGAGCCTGGCTTCTATGAGGCGATGAAACCGTCTGTCGGCACGGGCATCGGGCCTGGTCTGTGTTTCCGTAACACGTTGAAGGACATGAAGATTCCTGCGTGGGGCATGAAAGAGGAAATCTTCGCGGACGGTGCATGGAAGGCCGTTGGAAAGGATGTGACTACTCCTGCGGCTGGTTGGCGGTTGACGTTCACGCATGCCATCGACACGGAATTGGGCTACGGTTGCGCTTACACGAAGACGTTGACGCTCATGGAGGGCGAATCCGTTCTGCGGTGTCGTCGCGAACTGGCGAACACGGGCGAAAAGGAATTTTCGACGTCGTTCTATACGCACGGTTTCTTCTCACAGGGTGAGACAAACGGCCTGCTGGACGGCAACTGCTGGAGTGTCATTCCGCTCTGTCCGCCGAATGTCAAAGGTTCGCCGTTCCCGAAGGATCAGATCGACGTGGAGCGCGGTATCATCCATGCGACGCGGCCTGCTTATTATTGGGGCGCAAAGAGTTATGATGAAGTTGGCGGTAGCTGGCATGCCTGCGGCAACGACAAGACGAAAGACGTCTTTCTGACGGCTGTTGACCGCAAGCCGGAATTCTTCCGCATGTGGAACTGCGACATGACGTACTCCTACGAGCCGTTCATGGTGTTCGACCTAAAGGGCGGAAAGAAAGTGGTTTGGAACACAAATCGCGGCGTCGGCAACGGTCTGACCAGTGTGAAGGCATGCGGCGAAGGCGGTATGCTGGACTGGGATGTGACGGTGAACGAAAAAGGCGCGAAAATCCTGAACATCCGTTTCCTGCCGTTCAAGGCCATCAAAGGCGGACTGACCTTCCATGGCACGATTTCTGTCGGGCCGACGACGCAGACGTTCGACAGCGTCATGAAAAACGGCGAAATTTCTCCGACGCAGCCATGGCTCTTCCCGTTGGAACTTTCGCCTGCTGTGGCGGATGCGGAAGTTGCTGAAATGCACTTATATGTGACAGAAGAAGGGCAATCGGCAGGCAATCTGGCGAATGCGGATGGCCATTATCGCATGGCTTTGAAGCCGCGCACGGCGTGGGATGGCGACGGCAACGGCGCGAAAGGCGTGATTCTCGCGGAGACCAGCAAAGATGATAGCGGTGCATGGAAATACAACATGAGCACGAAGTTCGCGAAGGACTATCTGGCTGGAGCGGGTATTGAAATGTCGTTGTCTTCCGCCATGGAAGATGGTTCAGAGCTTGACTGGGCGAATCTGAAACTGGTGATTCTTGCATCCCGCCGAATCAACATCAAGATGCTGCGGAAACTGGAAGATTTTGTGCGGCAGGGCGGCTCGGTCATCGTGACGGGCATGATCGACTTCCGGCAGTTCGAACTGTCCGATCTCCTTCCTATTAAATTTATCTACGGTGAAAGCAACACCTACGCGTTGAATCCGCGTGATGGCACGCTGGAGTTCATGGTGCAGGACGACTACCGCTTCCAGTTGAAGGCGGTCGGCGAACATGAAATCACAAAAGGCCTGCCGTGGTATCCGGAAAGCTACCAGAGCGTCGGCGCGTTGCAACGTGTTGTTCCGAAGGAAGATGCGCAGGTCGTGTTGAATTTCACGCCTGGCCCGGGCATGTCCGATGCGGGCAGCGAGTTCCCTGCGTTGGTCTTGGGCAAATACGGCAAAGGAAAGGTGGCGTATTTCGGCAGCCCGATAGCATGGGGCGGTCATCAGTCCAACTGCATGTGGGGACGTCTGGGCGAATACCACCAGAAGTTCTTCGTGCAGATGGCGTTGTGGGCCATTAAAT
>JAEEGH010030809.1_pt1 | contig 10408 bp, 7 predicted proteins | sample 9134181 | NCBI WGS metagenome assembly JAEEGH01 (sample SAMN16246544, study PRJNA631951) | gut metagenome | biome: gut microbiome; feature: rumen; material: DP-attached | host: Bos | place: Iran: Karaj | collected 2018-10 | reverse complement strand
AAATATCATGAATCAAAGCGGCCCCTCTGCAGAGTTTTCTGCGGATGGGCCGTCACCTGCATTTGGGGATATCGCTTCTTCCATGGAGGAACTGGCCAAACTTGCAAAAGCCTGTGACATGGAAGTGGTGGGAAGTGCCATCCAGAATATGGACCGCCCCAATACGGCATTTTATATCGGCCCCGGCAAGGTGGAGGAGATCGCAGAGGAGGCGGCATATTTACATGCTGACCTGGTGATCTTTGATGAATCCTTGTCGCCGGCGCAGCTGCGGAATCTTCAGCGGGAACTCCGGCTGCCGGTCATGGACCGCAGCACCCTGATCCTGCAGATCTTTGCTACCCGTGCAAGAAGCCGGGAGGCCAGATTACAGGTAGAAGCGGCGCAGCTTCAGTACATGCTTCCCCGTCTGGTGGGACTGCACGATGCCCTAACCCGTCAGGGCGGAGCCAGCGGTTCCATGAGTAGTAAGGGTGAAGGTGAAAAGCAGCTGGAACTGGACCGAAGACGGTTAGAGCAAAGACTCCATGCCCTTCATCGGGAATTAAAGGAAGTGGAGCAGGAACGAAGAACCCAGCGCAAAAAACGTGCAGAGGGCAATATCCCCAGGGTCGCCATGGTGGGATATACCAATTCCGGCAAGTCTACCCTGATGAATACCATGCTGTCGCTGTTTTCCGATGATCGTAAGGATGAGGAAGCTTTAAAACAAAAGCAGGTGATGGTCAAAGACATGCTCTTTGCCACCCTGGACACCACGGTGCGCCGGATATCACCGGAGGGGTATCATCCCTTCCTGTTATCGGATACCGTTGGTTTTGTAAATAAACTGCCCCATCATCTGGTGGAAGCCTTTCGTTCCACCCTGGAGGAAGCAGCCTCGGCGGATGTGATCCTTCATGTGCTGGACTGTTCCGACCCCATGTGGCGGGAACAGAAACTGGTGACGGAAAAGACCTTAAAGGAGCTGAAAGCAGAGGGGATCCCGCGGATCCTGGTCTTTAACAAGTCGGATCTGCGCTTTGCCCAGATAAGGGAGGAAGGAATGGGAGAGCAGGTGCCCTACGGCAAGAGTGAACGTGGGGTATTTATCTCCGCATCCCTTAAGGAAGGCATGAGAGATCTTTTGGATGCCATTGAAGATGCTCTGGCGCAGCGTTATGCACAGGCGGATTTCCTGATTCCCTATTCCGCAGGGAATGTGGTATCCTATCTGAAGGAAAATGCCAATGTTTCCGTAATGGAGTATTTACCGGAAGGCGTTCATATCATTGCAAGCTGTCGTAAGGAAGACCTGGACAGATATGCGATGTATCATATTTCAATCTAGGAGGTTTTTTATGGCAGTGGAACTCATGGAAACAGGCTGTTATCTGGTAAGCGGACCGGATGGACAGAGCCTGGTAGCAGCAGATGACCCCGGAAAGCTTGGTGCACTTCTTTCTTCCCAGGGGATCGCAGCAGACGGTATCACCTCTGAGAGTGCAAAAAAGAACACCATGGCTTATGGGATCTTACAGGCGCACAATACCGGAGATTCAACCAGAGATCTTCGCATCCGTTTCGACAAACTGACAAGCCACGATATCACCTTCGTCGGGATCATTCAGACGGCAAGAGCATCGGGGCTGACCAGATTCCCCATGCCCTATGTCCTGACCAACTGCCACAACTCTCTGTGCGCGGTAGGCGGAACCATCAATGAGGATGATCATTTATTCGGCCTGACCTGTGCAAAAAAGTACGGCGGAGTCTATGTGCCCCCTCATCAGGCAGTCATTCATCAGTTTGCCAGAGAGATGCTTGCTACCGGCGGCGGAATGATCCTGGGCAGTGATTCCCATACCCGTTACGGCGCTCTGGGAACCATGGCAGTAGGAGAAGGCGGACCGGAGCTTGTAAAACAGCTTCTGGGACAGACCTATGATGTGCAGATGCCCGGCGTTGTAGCCGTATATCTGACCGGCGAAGTGATTCCCGGTGTGGGACCGCAGGATGTGGCTCTGGCCATCATCGGCGCTGTATTTAAAAAAGGCTTTGTAAAAAATAAGGTCATGGAATTTGTAGGTCCCGGCGTTAAGAAGCTTTCTGCAGATTTCCGTATCGGTGTGGATGTAATGACCACCGAGACTACCTGCCTGTCTTCCATCTGGGAAACCGATGAGACCATTAAGGAGTTCTATAAGGTCCATGGAAGAGCAGAGGATTATAAGGAACTGCATCCCGAAAGCGTAGCTTACTATGACGGTGCGGTAGTGGTGGATCTGTCGAAGATCCGACCCATGATCGCCATGCCTTTCCATCCCAGCAATGCCTATACCATTGAAGAAGTGAACGCCAATCTGGAAGATATCCTGGCGGAAACAGAAGAAAGAGCAAAAATTTCCTTTGGAGATGCTGTAGAATACCATCTGCGCGATAAGATCAAAGACGGTAAATTTGTTGTAGACCAGGGAATCATTGCAGGCTGCGCAGGCGGTGGATTTGAAAATATCTGTGCGGCTGCGGATATCCTTGACGGACGTTTTATCGGCAACGATGCCTTTACCTTAAGCGTATATCCCGCATCCATGCCCGTTTACATGGAGCTGATCCGAAACGGACAGGCAGCAAAGCTTATGGAAAGCGGTGCAGTACTTAAGACCGCATTCTGCGGACCATGCTTTGGCGCCGGAGATACCCCTGCCAACAATGCCTTCAGTATCCGTCACTCTACCCGCAACTTCCCCAACCGGGAAGGCAGCAAGGTACAGAACGGTCAGGTGGCTTCCGTGGCACTTATGGATGCCAGAAGTATTGCCGCTACCGCTGCAAACAAGGGCGTCTTAACCCCTGCAACGGAATTTGACGGATCCTTCCATGCATATCCCTATCACTTTGATTCCAAGATCTACGCCAACCGTGTATTTGATTCCAAGGGCGTGGCAGAGCCGGAGACAAAGATCCATTTCGGACCCAATATCAAGGACTGGCCCAAGATGGTAGCCCTTACGGATAATCTGCTGTTACAGGTGGTTTCCGAGATCCACGATCCGGTCACCACGACGGATGAGCTGATCCCTTCCGGTGAAACCTCTTCCTATCGTTCCAATCCTCTGGGTCTGGCAGAGTTTACCTTATCCCGTAAGGATCCTGCATACGTAGGCCGGGCAAAAGCCATTCAGGAGCTGGAGAAAGCCAGAGAAGCCGGTGAGCATCCCTGCCAGATAAGAGAAGAGATCCATGAGGTAATGGGTACTATTAAGGAGACCTTCCCGGATACCAGCAAAGACAATACCGGCTTTGGTTCCACGATCTTTGCCGTAAAGCCCGGAGACGGTTCCGCCAGAGAGCAGGCAGCCAGCTGCCAGAAGGTTCTGGGCGGATGGGCCAACATCGCCAATGAATATGCCACCAAGCGTTACCGCTCCAACCTGATCAACTGGGGTATGTTACCGTTCCTGATCCCGGAGGGAGAACTTCCCTTTAAGAATCTGGATTATCTCTTCTTCCCCGGAATCCGTAAGGCAGTGGAAGAAAAGGATAAGGAGATCAAGGGTTATACGGTTGATACCCAGGGGAAAAAGCTTCGGGAATTCACGGTTACCTTAGGAGATCTGACCGACGAAGAACGCCGGATCATCTTAAGCGGCTGTCTGATCAACTATAATGCCGTAAAATAAAAAACAAGGTTAAGAAATACCGTATTTTCTCCGATATAAGAAGTGCAGGATGAAAATGACCAGGGATGGTTTGCGTAGGATACGCATACCATCCCTTTTTTATCATCTGCAAAATTATTATAAGGAGGGAAAGCTTTGCGTATTGATTCCGCAACGGTAGGAATGGAATCCGCTCGTATGTGCACCAGAGTCTCCTATTATGGAGAAGCCAGTACGATTTCTGCCAGGGAAGGGATCAAAAACGCCGAAGGAGCATTAGAAAACAGCGGCTTTTTCGGTGATCACCTGCTGAGGGGAGAAGACCCATCCTCAGCGCAGCTGTTTGAACGGGAGAACAATCCGTTCTCCAAAATCCTGACAGACCCTGAGGATGTGATGGAGGAGGATCTGACAAGCGATGACCTTTTGCAGAACTGGCAGCAGAAAATGCATTCATCGCAGGCAGTACAGGTATCCGAAACCCAGCCCAGTCTGTCAACCTATCGCCAGTTTCGCATTGCCTGCCTGGAGTTTCTTCTTCGCATGCTGTTCCGGGAAAAAACCGGAAGAACAGAATATTCCGGAGATGACAGCTCCATAAACGGAAGTATTGCTGTTTCCGGCGGTGAGGGTACAACCTATCAGGGATATTCTCTGATGGATACGGTAACCATGGTATCTGCCTACGAGGAACAGGAAGAAACGGCAGTATCCATGGACGGCGTGGTAAAAACCAAAGATGGGAGAGAGTTAAGCTTCCGGATGGATGTTACCATGAGCCGAAGCTTTGAAGAGTACTATGAGGCCACCTACCAGAGGCAGGTGATCCCTAATCCGGATCTCTGTGATCCACTGGTGATCAATCTGGATACGGATGTGGCATCCCTGCAGGATCAGACCTTCTACTTTGATCTGGATATGGACGGAGAAGAGGATAAGATCGCAAGACTCTGCGAGGGAAGCGGTTTCCTGACACTGGATAAAAATGACGATGGCGTCATAAATGACGGATCGGAATTGTTTGGTGCAAAAACCGGAGATGGTTTTGCAGAACTTGCCCGCTATGATCTGGATGGTGACGGTTTTATCGATGAGGATGATCCCATCTGGGAGAAACTGAAGATCTGGACCAAGGATGCAGACGGAAAGGATGTACTGTACACACTACGGCAAGCCGGTGTGGGTGCGATCTTTACCGGTGCGGTTTCTTCGGAGTTTGCGCTCCATTCCGATACCGATCATGCAAAACAGGGAGTGATCCGGAAAACCGGTTTCTATCTGACCGAACAGGGGGAAATGGGAACCGTTCAGCACGTGGATATCGCGCTCCAATAGGAACTATGCTATAATTAAAGCCGCCGAAGCCTATGCTTCGACGGCTTTTTATTTGGGAGTAGAAGGATTTGAAAAGAGCAATCGCGCTTATTCTTATCATGACGCTGGGGCTTTCCCTTTTATCCGGCTGCGGGAGTACGGAGATCTTCACGGAGCAGGAGGCAGTGGTGGAAGCGGACGGTGTCGATCGTATGGAAGAATCCCCTGTTATTGAATATACCGTGCCGAAGAGCATGCCCCGCATTCTGACCGATCAGGAGGGATACCTGAAGGATCGGGTTAAGATGGCCATTTTTGTGGGAACCGACGTGGATTCTGCATTTACGGTATGCCGCGTGGATACGGGAGAAACCGTTTTTACCGGAACACTGGAAAACAAGGGTACAGATGCTTCCGGAGAGGATAATCTCTATTACGGAGATTTTACGGACCTTACCGAGGATGGGACCTATTATATCCACCATAAGCAGCTGGGCAGCTCCTATGTCTTTTCCATAGGAGAAGGAGTCTATAACGAGCTGTTGGTCCGTCTTCATGGGAAAGTGACGGATTTCCTGGATACGGAGGATACTTCGGAGGACAGCTCCGGAGGCCTCATTATCAAGGACAAGACCAGACGCAGCACGCTGGATCATTGTAAGATGGCACTTACGCTCATGATGACCTATGAGCTGTACCCCTCTACCACTGATCTGCTAAACGGAAATACCTCCAGCAGCGATTCAGTACCACCCGTTATCTTACAGAACCTGCTTTCTGTCATCAGCTTCTTAAGCAAGATGCAGGATCCCGGAACGGGAGGGGTTTGCGCAGGTGTCTTAAAGCGTCCTTCCGGAAAGGAATATGCTTTCATCAAAGAAGAAGTGGACTATCAGGCCACTGCCTATTATGTGGCGGTAATGGCCGGTTTTGGATATCTGTATCAGAAATACGATTATTCCATTGCCAAGGGCTGCCTTCAGGGAGCGGACAGGGCCTGGAAGTATCTGACCCTCCACGAAACAGAGGTGGACCCTGCGGATTACTATATGGCGGCTGCGCAGATGTATCGCACCACCGGAAGCAACAAATATCGGAAAGTAGTCGATGAATTGGAAGAACAGTTGTTATCAAACGATATGGAAGGTTCTTTCCTGTATGGCTCCTACTTTTATCTGATCACCAAGAGTAAGGTAACCATCGATATCTGCAGCGAACTGACCAAGCATCTCATGAGCCGTGCGGAGAAGATCGCAGGCAATATCCAGGCTTCCCGGTATACCACAGAGACCGCCTTATCGGCCGATACCCTGGATACCATGCTGGAAGATATGCAGATCATGGTGATCGTAAACTACACGATCCCCAACTATGAATATGCTACGGTGATCGAAAATCAGCTTCACTATCTTCTGGGAAGAAATGAAAATGCCCTGTGTCTGTTGGCGGAGGAAGGTTCTGTCAGCGTCGGGACGTTGGATGACATAAATATAGGCGCAGATCCTATGCGTATCGCACAAACCTGCGCCATTATCACCGAAGTCATTGGACAGATGAAAGAAGCATCCGCCCTTAAAAAGTGATCTGCTGGTTCTTTATGTAGGTTTCCCGGATGATGTTCATGACTCTGGCGGGAATCTCTTTCTTTTCTTCTCTGGAAAGCTCTGCGGTCTCAACAGGAGCGCCATATTCCAACACGATGTGAGCGGAGCGGATCCTGGGGAACTGATTCTCAAACAATTCTTCTGAATGATTGATGGTTACGGGAATGATGGGACAGCCGGATTTCTCGGCAATCTTAAAACTTCCGGCATGATATTCGATCAGAGGGTCGTCTGTCTTATTCCGGGTTCCTTCCGGATAGATGAAGACGCTGATCCCGTTCTTGATATGATCGATACAGTTAAGTACCATCTGCATTCCGCTTCGGATATCGTCCCGGTCCAGGAACTCGCAGTAGAGATGACGCATCAGTAAGGAGATCACGGGAAGCTTCTGATTTTCCTTCTTGGAGACAAAGCCGCACAGCTGCTTCATCCTGCCGTAGGTGATCACGATATCGAAGATGCTGCGGTGGTTACCGATAAACAGCACCGCACGGTCTGCAGGAATGTTCTCTTCCCCGATGACGGTAAGTTTCGCGCCGCTTAGAAAAGTTACGCAGCGAAATCCCCAGGTAACAAAGGAAAATACCATCTTATCACAGGCTTTTTTATGAAAGAGGCCGATGAGCGATCCCAGTAACAGGACCAAAATACTGAAAAGAAGGTATACAAAGAGAAATAAAAATTCTAAAATAAAACGAATCATGCAGCAGGTACCTTTCTGAATTTATTCATCCCAATTATATCCAAGGCATCCTGCAAGCACAAGCGACAAACAGGAGGAAATGACACTCTTGGAACCGATTAAAAATGCTCTTTTGATCCGATCCGTACGGGTAATGGACCCTGAAAGTATGCTGGATACCGTTACCGATCTGCTTATGGGAGATGCTAAGATCCTGCATATCGGCCCTTGCACGGAGGAAATTCTTAAGGAACAAAATATCCATCTGTCCACCCTGCAAACGATGCAGGGAAAAAATCTGGTGGCAGCACCGGGCTTTGTGGATGTCCATTCCCATTTCCGGGATCCCGGGTTTACCTATAAGGAGGATATCCACACAGGAGCAGCTGCTGCAGCGGCCGGCGGCTATACCGATATCGTGCTCATGGCCAATACCAATCCTACGGTGGACACGGTGGAAACGCTGGAATATGTCCTTAACAAAGGAAAGGAAACGCCCATACACATCCATTCCTGCGCCACGGTCACAAGGAATATGGAAGGCAGAGAGCAGACGGATTTTGACCGCCTTTTTGCTGCGGGCGCAGCCGGTTTTACAGATGACGGCAAACCCATCATGGATGATAAACTACTGGAAAAAGCCATGGCAGACGCTGCCAGACTGGGGGTTCCCGTGTCCCTGCACGAAGAGGATCCTGCCTATATCACCTTAAGCGGCATCAATCAGGGAGAGGTTGCAAAAAAGCTGTCTCTTGGAGGCGCTGACCGTTTGGCGGAAGCTTCCATGGTAGAGAGAGATATCGTCATCGCACTGAAAACCGGCGCGATCCTGGATATCCAGCATGTATCTGCAAAGGAAACCGTGGAACTGATCCGAAAAGCAAGGAAACAGTCCCGGAATATTCACGGGGAAGCAACGCCCCATCATTTTTCGCTTACAGAAGAAGCAGTATTAACCCATGGGACCAACGCCAAGATGAATCCGCCTCTTCGGTGTGAGGAAGATCGCCAGGCAATCCTGGCAGGTATCGCTGACGGAACCCTGGATCTTATTGCAACGGATCATGCACCGCACAGCAAAGAGGAAAAAGACCGGGAATTTGCCAAGGCGCCCAGCGGCATTATAGGGCTGGAAACCGCATTTTCATTGGGGATCACCAATCTGGTCCACCCCGGCGTCATTGATCTCATGACCCTTATAAAACGGATGTCCCTTGCCCCTGCACAGCTCTATAAATTAAATGCAGGTTATATAAGAGAGGGAGGTCCTGCAAATGTGGTGCTTTTTGACCCTGATGCAAGAAAGACCTATTATACCTTCCAATCCCGGTCGCAGAACACACCTTTTGCAAGAATTCCTCTATTTGGAGAGGTTGAGTGCACAATTTGTGACGGAAAAATTGCATATGTCAGAACAATGGAGGCATGAAGTGTCAAAAAAGAAGGAAATTTACGGCGAGGTCGTAGAACAATTTAAAATTTCTGACGGTATCTACAGCATGTGGATCCGGACCGAAGAAGGGAAGGTGGCCGGAGCCGGTCAGTTTATTTCGATCTATACCGATGACCCTTCCATGTTACTTCCCAGACCCATCAGTATCTGCGATCATACAGAGGATGCCATCCGCATCGTCTACCGGATCTCCGGCAAAGGTACGGAGAAACTGTCCGGGAAAAAACCGGGAGATCCCATCCGTTTTCTGGGGATTCTGGGAAACGGATATGCGGCCAAAGCCGAAGAGGAAATAAAAGAAGCCGAAACCATCGTACTAATGGGAGGCGGCATCGGTATCCCGCCCCTTCTGGGCCTGGCAAAGTATGTTAAGAGCCTGGGAAAAGAAGCCGTAGCCATCATGGGCTACCGGGACAGCAACCTGTTTTTACAGGAAGAACTGAAGAAAAATGCCCGCCTGATCATTGCAACGGAAGACGGATCCATCGGTACAAAAGGCAATGTAATGGATGCCTTAAGAGAAGAAAAAATTAAACCTGGAATTATTTTCTCGTGCGGTCCAATGCCCATGTTACGGGCAATCAAGCACTATGCGGAGGCAGAAAATATCAAAGCTTTTCTGTCTCTGGAGGAGCGTATGGCCTGTGGTGTGGGAGCCTGTCTTGGCTGTGTCTGCAAGACGACCGGGGAGGACCATCACTCCCATGTGAATCTGGCAAGAGTCTGCACCGAAGGACCGGTTTTTGAAGCAAGGGAGGTAGAGATCGGATGAATTCCAGCGTGACCATTGCGGGCGTGACCCTCAAAAACCCGGTCATGACCGCCTCCGGAACCTTTGGCTCCGGTATGGAATACAGTGAATTCGTGGACCTGAACAGACTCGGTGCCGTGGTGACAAAGGGCGTAGCCAACGTGCCCTGGCCCGGAAATCCCACGCCCAGAGTGGCGGAGGTTTACGGCGGTATGTTGAATGCCATCGGCCTTCAGAACCCGGGTATTGATACCTTTATGAAAAGGGACCTTCCTTTTCTTGAACAGTTCGACACAGGCGTAGTTGTTAACGTCTGTGGCAAGAGCATCGAAGATTATCTGGATGTGGTGGAAAAGCTGGGGGACACCTCCGTGGATCTGTTGGAGATCAATGTTTCCTGTCCCAATGTAAAGGAAGGGGCCATTGCCTTCGGACAGGATCCAAAGATGCTTACCGAAATTACATCAAGAATTAAGAAAATATCCAGAAAGCCCATCGTCATGAAGCTCAGTCCCAATGTGACGGATATCGCGGAAATGGCCAGAGCGGCGGAAGCAGCCGGGGCAGATGCCATTTCCCTCATCAATACCATTACGGGAATGAAGATCGATGTGGAGAGAAGAAAGTTCGTACTGGCCAATAAGACCGGCGGTCTTTCCGGACCTGCCATCAAGCCTGTGGCCGTAAGGATGGTGTATCAGGCATCCCATGCGGTAAAGATCCCTGTCATCGGCATGGGTGGTATCGCAACCGCGGAGGATGCTCTGGAATTTATCCTGGCGGGAGCAACGGCGGTTGCCGTGGGAGCCATGAATTTTGTGGATCCTTATACCACGGTAAAAGTTGTGGATGGCATTGAGGATTACATGAAGCGCCATGGGATTGAAGACATCAGGACGTTGATCGGAGCCGTGGATGGCTGAGCCGCCGGCGGTTACGACTGTGGGCAAGCAGGAAATG
>JAEEGH010030808.1_pt1 | contig 10408 bp, 6 predicted proteins | sample 9134181 | NCBI WGS metagenome assembly JAEEGH01 (sample SAMN16246544, study PRJNA631951) | gut metagenome | biome: gut microbiome; feature: rumen; material: DP-attached | host: Bos | place: Iran: Karaj | collected 2018-10 | reverse complement strand
CGCCAAACTTCGTTGTCGGCCTTGACGGGCGACAGCCCGCCTTCGTCCTCCGCCTCGTCTGACACGATTTCTGCTCGCTGCTCGATCCTAGATTTCTATCAGGTATTAGTATTAGGACCCGGTATCCTTGGATACCGGGTCATTCTCTTATATGAAGCCTGGTCCAAAACACTAAATGCGTAATAAAAATTATATAATAAGCTTGACAAAGTAAATCTGAAGAGTTATAATAAACACGACAGAAGGAGAGGTGTATGGCAAAGTGAAAAAGACGCTGTACAGTCTGCTGCTGGATGAAGATGTGGTCCGAGCCGTGGATCAGTTGGCCCATCGGCGGGGCTGCAGCCGAAGCGCGCTGGTAAACCAGCTTCTTGCGGAGCAGCTGGATCTGATGACGCCGGAGCGCCGCATCGCGGAAGTGCTGCGCGCGATGGAGACTTTGTTTCAGCCTGACCCGGATCTGGTGCCCATGTTCAGCCCCAATGCCCTCAGCATGTCCATGAAAAGCGCACTGGACTACAAATACAGGCCCACGGTGAAGTATGAGGTAGAGCTCTACCGCAGCGGTGAAAACTCCATCGGTGCATTGACCGTATCTTACAGGACGCAGTCTGCGGAGCTCTTGGCGGCAATGGAACGTTTTTTCAGCCTGTGGAAGCAGCTGGAGAATGCTTACCTTGCCCCAAGGCTTGGACATGAGATACCAAGCGCTATTTATGACGGCCGCTTTGTCCGGAGTATTTCTGTTCCCAGTCGGGAGTGCTCGGCAAAGGAATTGGCGGAAGCCATCTCCGATTATGTTCATTTGTTCGACAAAGCGTTGAAAGGCTGCCTTTCCGGCAGACTGAGCGCTGCCGATGTCGAGGGATTGTACGCTGCCCATATGCAGGGCAGCAGGCTTTTGATTTAAGGAGGTGTCAATCATGGACAGCAACAAATACACCCAGAAAACGGTGGAGACCCTGAAAACCGCCCAGAATCTCGCGGAGGAGAACCACAATCAATATATCACGCCGGAGCACATCCTCTACGGCTTGCTCGATCAGGAAAACGGACTGATCCCTTCCCTTTTCAATAAACTCGGTGCGGACAACGACGCTATCCTGGCGGAACTGAAAAACGAAATCGACAAGCTGCCCAAAGTGGGCGGCGCGGACGGCAAGGTCTACATCTCTCAGGAAACGGATCGGGTGCTGCGCGCTGCTGAAAAAGCCGGCGATTCCATGCATGACGAGTATCTGAGCGTGGAGCATCTGATGCTGGGCATTTTCGCCGCGCCGACGGCGGCGATCCGAAGGATCCTCAGCGACCACGGCATCCGCAAGGCGGCCTTTGCCGAAGCCCTCAGCCAGGTGAAGACGTCCCCGGTCACCAGCGACAACCCGGAGAGCACTTACGATGCATTGTCCAAGTACGGGACGGACCTGGTAAAGCGCGCCAGGGAGCAGACCCCGGACCCGGTCATCGGCAGGGACGCGGAGATCCGCAACGTGATCCGAATCCTGTCCAGAAAGACGAAGAACAACCCCGTCCTCATCGGCGAACCCGGCGTCGGGAAGACTGCCATCGCTGAGGGCCTTGCCCAGCGTATCGTCCGGGGCGACGTGCCGGAGGGACTTAAGGACAAGTCCATTTTCTCCCTGGATATGGGCGCATTGATCGCAGGAGCAAAGTACAGGGGCGAATTCGAGGAACGACTGAAGGCCGTTCTTGAGGAGATCCGCAAGAGCGAAGGGAAGATCCTCCTGTTCATCGACGAGCTGCACACCATCGTCGGCGCGGGACGTACCGAAGGCAGCATGGACGCGGGAAACCTCCTGAAGCCCATGCTGGCCAGGGGCGAGCTGCACTGCATCGGCGCAACGACCCTGGACGAGTACAGAAAATATATCGAGAAGGACGCTGCCCTGGAGCGGCGCTTCCAGCCCGTCATGGTGGATGAACCCACAGTGGAGGATACGATCTCCATTTTGCGAGGCCTCAAGGAACGGTACGAGGTGTTCCACGGCGTCCGCATCCACGACAGCGCCCTGGTGGCCGCGGCCACACTCTCCAACCGCTATATCAGCGATCGCTTCCTGCCGGACAAGGCCATCGACCTGGTTGACGAAGCCTGCGCCAAGCTGCGCACGGAGATAGACTCCATGCCTTCCGAGCTGGATGATGTGCGGCGGAAGGTGATGCAGCTGGAAATCGAGGAAATGGCCTTGAAGAAGGAGACGGACCAATTGTCTCAGGACAGGCTGACCAAGCTCCGCGCCGAACTGGCGGAGCAGCGGGATACCTTCAACGAGATGAAATCCCGCTGGGAGCGGGAGAAGGACAGCGTAGAATCCGTCAAGACCATCAAGAGTGAGATCGAGCGGGTGAAGGGCGAGATCGAGAGTGCCCAGCTGCGATACGAATATGAGACGGCGGCCAAGCTGAAATACTCCGATCTTCCCGCGCTGGAGCAGAAGCTGAAGGAAGCGGAGGAGGCGGGGGAATCCAAGAAGGAAAGCCTGGTCCACGACACGGTGACGGAGGAGGAGATCGCCGATATCGTTGCCAAATGGACGGGCATCCCCGTTTCCAAGCTGATGGAAAGCGAGCGGCAGAAGCTGCTGCAGCTGGACAAGGTGATCCACAAGCGGGTCGTGGGCCAGGATGAAGCGGTGCGGAAGGTAACGGAAGCTATCCTCCGTTCCCGTGCCGGCATCGCCGACCCCAACCGGCCCATCGGCAGCTTCCTGTTCCTGGGACCCACCGGCGTGGGCAAAACGGAGCTGGCCAAGGCCCTGGCGGAGTGTCTTTTCGACGACGAGCACAGCATGGTGCGCATCGACATGACCGAGTATATGGAGAAATTCTCTGTCAGCCGTCTGATCGGCGCGCCTCCGGGATATGTGGGCTATGACGAGGGCGGTCAGCTGACGGAAGCGGTCCGCCGGAAGCCCTACAGCGTGGTGCTGTTCGATGAGGTGGAAAAGGCCCATCCTGACGTCTTTAATATTCTGCTTCAGATCCTGGACGACGGCCGAATCACAGATTCCCAGGGCCGCACCGTGGATTTCAAGAACACGGTCATCATCCTTACCAGCAACCTGGGCAGCCAGTATCTGCTGGACGGGGTGACGGAAGACGGCTCGATCAAAGAGGAGGCCATGAATGCGGTCATGGGCGAGCTTCGCCGCTGCTTCCGCCCGGAATTCCTGAACCGGCTGGATGAGACCATCTGCTTCCGGCCTCTGACGAAGGAGAACCTGACGGGGATCATCGATATCCTGACGGAGTCCCTGCGGGCGCGCCTGTCGGAGAAATCCCTGGGCCTGGAGATCACAGACGCCGCCAAGAGCTATGTCATCGACAACGCTTACGATCCGGCCTACGGTGCGCGGCCCCTGAAACGCTTCCTCCAGAGCAGGGTAGAGACCCTGGTGGCACGGAAGATCCTTGCAGACGAACTGAATGCGGGGGATACAATCACCATCGACGTATCCGGCGGCCAGCTCATTTGCAGATGATAGGAAGCAACCATAACCCCGGCGGGAGCTCCTGCCGGGGTTTTCCCCTGTCTCGCACTTGCAAAACGGGCAAAAAGGCGGTATAAATAAGGAAAGAACTCGGATCGGGAGGAATGACCATGTATCAGGACGGTAAACTCTGGATCGCAAGATCCGTAAACGGCGAAAAGGTATGCATCGAACCCGACAAGGCAAACCGGCACGGCCTCATCGCCGGCGCCACCGGCACCGGCAAAACCATCACCCTCAAGGTCATGGCGGAGAGCTTTTCCGACATGGGCGTACCCGTGTTCCTGGCAGACGTCAAGGGAGACCTGGGAGGCATGATCGCACCCGGACGGGATACGGAGGATATGCAGAAGCGCATCACCCGCTTTGCTATCGAAAACTGGAAATACCAGGCTTATCCCACCCGCTTTTGGGATGTTTACGGGGAAGGCGGCCACCCGATCCGGACCACCATCAGCGACATGGGGCCGCTCCTCATGGCCCGTGTGTTGGGCCTCAACGAGACGCAGACCGGCGTTCTCAACATCGCTTTCCGCGTAGCGGATGAAAGCGGGCTGCTTCTCCTGGATCTGAAGGATCTGAAATCCATGCTGCGCCTCATTTCCGAGCAGTCCAAGCAGCTTAGCCTGGAATATGGCAATATCGCGCCGCAGTCTGTGAGCGCCATCATCCGCGGCCTGGTCGCCCTGGAGGACCAGGGAGGAGATCTCTTCTTCGGTGAACCTGCTTTTGAAGTGAAGGACTGGATGCAGACCACCTACGACGGCCGCGGCTGGATTAATGTCCTGCACTGCGTGAAGCTCTTCCAGCATCCGGCCCTCTATTCCACCTTCCTTCTCTGGATGCTCTCCGAGCTCTACGAAAACCTGCCGGAAGCTGGCGACCTCTCGAAGCCGAAGATCGTCTTCTTTTTCGACGAGGCGCATCTCCTTTTCAACGAAGCGCCGAAGGCGCTGCTGCAGAAGATCGAGCTCATCGTGCGTCTGGTGCGCAGCAAAGGCGTCGGCGTCTATTTCATCACCCAGAGCCCCACAGACCTGCCCGGCGACATCCTGGCCCAGCTGGGCAACCGGGTGCAGCATGCCCTGCGGGCTTATACCCCTGCGGAGCAAAAGAAGGTAAAAACCGCAGCGGAAACCTTCCGCCCCAATCCGGCGTTCAAGACCCTGGATGCCATCATGGAATTGGGCACCGGCGAAGCCCTGGTTTCCTTCCTCTCACCGGACGGCAGCCCTATGGCGGTGGAACGCAGCTTTATCCTGCCGCCCCAGAGCCGTATGGGCAGCATCAGCGAGGATGAACGGGCAAACGCCCTTTCGCAGGACGGCATAGGGGACCGCTATGATGTAGCGATAGATCGGGAGTCTGCCTATGAGATCCTGGCCGCCCGCGCGGAAGAACTGCAGGAGGAGATGGAGCGGGAGCAGGAAGAACAGCAAGCTGCCAAGGAAGAAGCCGCAGCCCAGAAGGCAGCGGAAAAGGAAGCCGCCGCTGCCCGGCGGGCCGCGGAAAAAGAAGCTGCTGCGGCTCAGAAGGAAGCGGCAAGGAAAAAGAGCCAGACCCTGAAGAAGGCGGAGCGCATCACTACAAATGCGGCCAAGAGCGCCACCACCAGCGTCATCAGCAGCACCATCCGCCGTCCCACCGGAAAGAATCTGGGCGTGGGCAAGCGCGCGGCAAACAGCGCCTTCAACAGCATAGTCAACGGCGTAGGGCGGGAGATCAGCGGCAGCATCGTTCGCGGCATCTTTGGAACTCTGATTAAGAAATAAACAACCGATCATAAATGCCGCCGGGATCGTTCCCGGCGGCATTTCGCTATCGCTATGTTATTCTTTGCTGCGGTCCCAGTCCTCTTTCAGGCCCGGCGGTGTGGTCTGCTTTTCGTAGACGGGGTTATAGGTGAGGCTACCGAAGAATTTGAGCGCTTCCGCCCGTTCCTTGCGCTTCTGGGTGATGGGCTCATCGGGGATGGCCCGCACCTGGGCGTCGTTGCGGCACTGGGCGCCGGCCTTGAATTCAGGATGGGTCCAGATGAAGATGTCGCCCCGCTGCACGCCCATGATGACGCGTTCGCCCAGCTCGTCGGGGGTCATGAAAATGTCGGTGAAGTCGGGGAAAGCAGGCATCTTCGGGGCCTCCTCGCCTTCCTTGCGGGGAGGGGGAGCAAAGGGGACTTCACCCTTGTTCTTGAGAGCATCGGGGCGCACGGCGGCGGAGCTGATGCCCAGCTGACTGTTGGTGGGTCCCGGATAGAGGACGCTGGCGCCCACGTTGGTGCCCTGCAGGTCGGCGGCGCAGCATTCCATCAGGCCGCTGACGAAGAACTTGGTGGTGTTGTACAGCGCACAGCCGTCCACGGCGAAGACGCCGCCGGTGGAGGAAGTAGAAACTACGTGGGCTTCCTCGCCGTGCTTCAGCATCCTGGGGACGATGGTTTTGATGCCGTTGACCACACCCATACAGTTGATGCTCATGATAAAGTCCCAGTCGTTCCAGGTGGAATCCCATGCATTCCGGCCGGCGGACACGCCGGCGTTGTTTACCAGCAGATGGATCTTCCCATACACTTCTTCCGCTTTGTCGGCAGCCTTTGCATAAGCTTCCCGATCCGTCACGTCCAGGGGAATGGCAGTGGCGTCATAGCCCCGTTCCTTATACCACTTCATGGCTTCCTGAAGCGCATCCTCCCGCTTGTCCACGATGCAGACCTTCATGCCGTGCTTGGCGCAGGCATGGGCGATGCCGCTGCCGATGCCGCTGGCGCTGCCGGTGATGAATGCAACCTTTCCTTTGAAATCACTGATCATGATAATCCCTCTTTCCTTGTTTATTCTGCTGCAATAATGATAGCAAATGACGGCAGGAATTGCAAGAGTTTCACAAAACAATAGCTGCCTGCAGGAAATCGGAAAAAGAACTTGACAAAAGAAGAAAATCGGGTATAATTACGAATGTTCGCCAGAGAAGCGATATAGCGGGATTGTGTAAGGGTAGCACAGCGGACTCTGACTCCGTATGTGAGGGTTCAAATCCTTCTCCCGCTGCCATATCGAGTGGTAATAACGGATTTCACGTTGTTACCACTCGATTTCTTTGCCTTTGTCTTGCAGGTCATCGGCCTGCATTTTTCTTATGCGAGCTTGGGGATATACTCCACATGTTATCCTGATCCATCCAGCATTCTTTACTGATAACGGGCGCGTCTGCGGCGTCAAGCCGGCCTTGAAAGGCGGCGCGATGCATGGTAGAGTTAGATAAACAACATGCGCCGTGTCCCCTCTGTCGATCCGGCGCGCAGGAAAGGATGATCCCCCATGCAGGAACGCTATCCCAATCTGTTTTCCCCCGTGAAGATCGGCAATGTCACACTGAAAAACAGGGTCGCCATCGCTGCCATGGGCGGCACGAATCTGCTGCTCCCCGGAACGGGCGAGTTCAACCCGCGTGTCCGGGACTACTACCTGGCCCGGGCGAAGGGCAACGTGGGGCTGATGATCCCCGGCGTCACCTTCGTGCATACCGGCGGCTGGCTGTATCATAAGGAGGCTGTCTTCCTCGGCCCCGTGAAGGACCTGATGGAAGAGATCCACGCATACGGCTCGAAGTTCTTTTTCCAGCTGGGCGCGGGCTTCGGACGGGCCGAGCATCTGCCGGAGGGAGACCTGGACGCGGACTTCCGCGCGGGGCTGTTTTCCGCTTCGGACGGGATGCCCAACGTGTGGCGGCCGGAGATCCTGCACCGGGGCCTCACGGTGGAGGAGATCCATGCGTTTGTGGACGCCTATGGGAAATGCGCGCTTCTGTGCAAGGAGGCAGGCATCGACGGCGTGGAGATCCACGCCGTCCACGAGGGCTATACCCTGGATCAGTTCGCCACCGCCTGCACCAACCACCGGACCGACGAATACGGCGGCAGCCTGGAGAACCGCTTCCGTTTCGTCACCGATGTGATCCGGGAGATCAAAAGGACCTGCGGCAAGGATTATCCGGTAATGGTCCGATACAGCGTAGCCAGCAAGATGCGCGGCTTCAACAAGGGTGCTCTGCCGGGGGAAGCCTATGAGGAATTCGGGCGCAGCCTGGAGGAAAGCCCCGCCGCCGCCCGGCTGCTGGTGGCCGCCGGGGCGGACGCGCTGAACGCGGACAACGGCTCCTATGACTCCTGGTGGTGGGCCCACCCCCCGGTGTATATGCCCCAGCACTGCAACTTCCCGGAGGTCGCCTATCTAAAGAAATTTGTGGACGTGCCGGTATTCTGCGCAGGACGGATGGAGGATCCCGCCTTCGCGGACAAAGTCATCGCCGCCGGGGAGATCGACGGCATTTCCGTGGGACGCCAGTTCCTGGCCGACCCGGAATGGCTCAACAAGGCCAGAGAGGGCCGGGAAGCGGATATCCGCCCCTGCATCGCCTGCCACAATGGCTGCTTCCCCATGGGCGGCATCCCCAAGCCCGGCAGCAGCGGAAGGCCCACGGCCCACTGCGCCCTGAACCCCGTCACCTTGGAGGAGCGGAACTGGGTGCTGACCCCTGCTGAAACGAAAAAGCGGATCGCCGTGGTGGGCGGCGGCGTGGGCGGCATGGAATGCGCCAGGATCCTGACCCTGCGGGGCCACAGCGTCACTCTCTTTGAAAAGGCCGGCGTCCTTGGCGGGGTGTTCATCGCCGCGGCCGCGCCGGACTTCAAGGAAAAGGACAAGCAGCTGCTGGCCTGGTATCGGCGGCAGCTGGAAACTCTGGGCGTGGATGTGCGTCTGAACACCCAAGCCGGTCCGGAAGACGTATCCGGATATGACGAGGTCATTGCGGCGACCGGTGCCAGCCCCCGGAAGCTGAAGCTCCCCGGCCTTGAGGACCCCCGGCTGATAGAGGCTGTGGAGTATCTCACCGGCGTGAAGGAAGCCGGGGAAAAGGTCGTGGTCATCGGCGGCGGGCTCACCGGCGTGGAAATCGCCTACGATCTGGCCCTGAAGGGCAAAAACCCCGTGATCGTGGAGATGCAGAAGGACATCCTGCTGGTTCCGGGGCTCTGCGCCTCGAATTCCAACATGCTGCGGGAGATCATCCGCTATTACGACATCCCCGTGTATGTGAACACGACGTTGGTGGGGGTGAAGGGGGAGGGCGGCTTCCGCGTCCGGGTGAAGAAGCAGGATGTGCCGGAGGAGACCCTGCTGGAAGCGGACAGCTGCATCCTCAGCGTCGGCTACGTTCCATCCCGGCAGCTGGCCGACGATCTGCTGGCGAGCGGCTTCCCCGCGGAAAGTCTCCACATCGTTGGCGACGCAAACAAAGTGGAGAACCTGATGAACGTGATCCGGGAGTCCTACGAGCTCTGTTACAAGATGTGACGAAACGACACAGATCTTCCCCCGCGCGTTTGCCGCAGATCCTGCGCACAGGCGAGCGGGGACGCAAAGCCGACGGCGCCCCTCATTCCGGAAAAGGCTTTTCTTCGACAATAACTGCCGGGATGGGACGATGCTGAGTTAATCGAAGAGCCCGGTTTTGGATATCCTAAGCGGCCGTCTGTGTTTGGCTTTGAAAATCAAATCCGTTATTAACACTCGGACCACGTCGCCGCAAGCTTCCTTTTGCTTGCGGCGGCGCTTTTTTTCGCCGCCGTGCGCCCGTTCCGCTGCCCCGCCTTTCCAAACCGGACCCGCTGTGCCGGGCTCCGGTCCGGTTTCGGGGACGCAGCGAGCCCCTTCTGAAAGCTCGTATCAAAACGCCTGCTCTTCATATTTCATAAGAGCAGGCGTTTTCCGGCGCTTATCGCAGGTTGTGGCTCTGATCCGTCCAGCGGATGGCTTCCGAAGCCGGTTTTCCGTTCTCCCGGCTGTTTTGCTCCTGCACCAGCTGCCGCAGACCGTCCATGCGCTGGTCCAGCTCAGCGCTGAGGCTGGCGCAGGTATACAGCTCACGCTGTACGCTGTCGGCCAGGTCGAAATCTTTCTTATACCGAAGCTGATGCTCCAGCGTCGCCCAGAAATCCATGGCAAGTGTGCGGAGCTGGATCTCCACGCGCATGAACTTCTTTTCGTGGGCCAGGAAAATGGGGACGGAGACGATCAGGTGAAGGCTGCGGTATCCGTTGGGCTTCGGATTTCGGATATAGTCCTTGCGTTCCAGAAGCTGGATATCGTCCTGCTGCATCAGCGCTTCGGAGAGCATATGTACGTCTTCTTCAAAGGAGCAGATGACCCTTACGCCTGCGACGTCGTTCAGATTGTCTTCAATGGATTCCAGAGACAGGGGAAAGCCCCGCCGTTCCAGCTTATCCATGATGCTGGGGAGCGTTTTCAGCCTGCTTTTGATCCCTGTGATGGGATTGCGGTCGTATTGGAGGGAAAACTGCTCGTTGAGCACGTTGAACTTGGTGACGACGCTCATCATGGCACAGCGATAGTAGGACATCAGCTTGTTCAGCTCCTGCATGCGCTCCATGGAAAGCTCGACGGTGTCGCTGCCCAGGAACTCCTGCAGGCTCCGGCTGAGGAAGCTGCGATCGGTATTCTGAGACATAGCGCTGCACCTCCTTGCAACGCTATTCTACCCTTTCTCCCGAGGGAAGTCAATCGGCGGAAAACGTCGGAAGGGCAGAAGCGCACCGGGAGGGAGTGCGGCGCATAGGATACGGCGGAGCCGAACGGCTCACTCATCATCGGGAGACTGCTATGGCAACCTTCAATAACTATGCGACCCTGTCCTATCGCGGGGGCAGTACGGTTTCCAATCTTGTCACGGGAGAGATCGTCGAGGCCCTGAGCCTGACGAAAACCGCAGTCACGGACAGCTATACCTCCGGCGGACAGGTGACCTATGCGCTGGCGATCGTCAATTCCGGCGCCGGTGACGTCGACGGCCTCACCGTCACCGACAACCCCGGCGCC
>JAEEGH010030804.1_pt1 | contig 10409 bp, 4 predicted proteins | sample 9134181 | NCBI WGS metagenome assembly JAEEGH01 (sample SAMN16246544, study PRJNA631951) | gut metagenome | biome: gut microbiome; feature: rumen; material: DP-attached | host: Bos | place: Iran: Karaj | collected 2018-10 | reverse complement strand
GTGGTTTCGAAAGTCCCTTCGACTCCGCTCAGGGACCGTCCAACAACCGCAGTGTAAAAAAAAGACCGCGTATAACGCGGTCTTTCAACACATAGTCTCGACCTAAAAACTACTTGCTCTTATGTCGATTACGTCTAAGCATCTTCTTTCGCTTATGTGTCGCCATCTTCTGGCGCTTTCTTTTCTTTCCACAAGGCACGATGGCACTCCTTAAAACTTATATAAGTTTTTACATTATGCAGAAATCCAGCATTGATGTCAATAGCAAGTCCCAGTATTTTTTAATTATGGTATATAATACATCTGTGAATTATTAGGCACAACATTCCAGCTTGAACCGTCTTTTGTGAAAGTTAAATCCCATAAATCTGTATTTTCCATATAATCTCCATCAACAGCACTGGTAGAATAAAAGAAACCAAAGTCACCGTATTGGTTACTACAATCAGTAAAATCCAGATCTGGTACATAAATTGAAGTAGGATCTATATCTGTTGCAGAAGAGAAACGTTTTCCTGTGATTTCTATAGAATTTTGAGAATTCGCTGAGAATTGAATGGCAACATAGGCACCATCATTTGCCTTTATTAAGATAATAGGACTTTCATTTTCTTCATAGTTATTAAAATAAACTACATCACTATTTGTCGCTTGCATTTGACTTTCATAATAAGCAATAAATGCACCGCTTGTTATTGCTGCCATTGTCAGATTATTTACAGCCAGTACACCATAATTTGTACCTATAGCTCTTTCTATTTTATAAGTAGATTCATCTGTTAAAGAGAATTTTGAAAGCATTGAAGAGAATGTATCTGAATTACAATTTGTTCCTTTCTCAAAAACTTTTGTACCAAGAAACAATGTTTCAGGAGTAATTACACCTATTTTTCCAGTATGGGTTAATTCACTATCAATTTTAATTGTTTTACTGGATTTTATATAAATATCATTTTTACCAATTCCATTACTTCCACCAACTCCGTAAGGAATATATGAGTTACCGCTTATAGTAAATGATTTATCTATATAAATTGCTCCGCCTTGAATTATGTCGCTGTTAGTTGAATCAACTAAGTTATTTGAGATTTCGCCACCTGTCATTGTAAAGCTTGCAGCATTTTCCCAAAGTGTAACACCTGCTCCACGGCCCACATTTCTGTTTGTGGCTTTTACCGTATTGTTACAAATTTTTCCGCCGCTCATTTTCATTGAGCTTAAATTGTTAATCCAGACTCCGGCTGCACTTGCGTCGGTAGTTCCATTTATTTCACCATAAGAGATTTCGCCGCCAGACATTTCCATAACAGAGCTATTGTCGAGCATTACATTAGCAGCAATATCTGTAGTCTTATTTTTTGTGATTTTGCCTGATTTTACAGTAAGTTTTGAATAACTTACAAAAACTCCAGCCCCTCGCAGGTTATATCCTAAATCATGTTCAGAAATTTCTCCGCCCATAAGAATAAGTTCGGCAGAATTATCAGAATATGAAGCAGAACCAATATATATTCCAGCACCGCCATAATCATTACCATTGGTAGTAGTAATTGTGTTTTTAGAAACAGTTGAACCTGTATTCATTGTGAGTTTGGAATTATTTCCATACAGATAAATTCCACCACCTTGATAGTAAGCTTTATTTTCTGTAATTAATACTCCATTTTCCAGAACTACATCTGCACCATTACTGATATATAAGCCCCCACCATATGAAGCAGAACCATTTGTTATCTTGATGTTTTTAAGTGTAACGGATATATCTTTTTCTATTCTTAAAATACTGCCAGATGAATTTCCTTTTAATATATCTACATCAGAACCAGACACACCTTCAATTAAAATTGAATCTGCACTTATAGAACTACCTATTGTTGAAGTGCCATTTACGGTGCCACAAACTCTTATTGTGTAAGCAGTTGAAGAGGATGTACAGACTGAAATCGCATCATTCAAGCTTGTATAAGGCTTTGTGATTGAACCATCTGCTGTATAAGATGCCGGTACTGTTATATCTGATTCATAAGGTCCAAAATTTTCACTACCCTTTACCCATAATTTAACAAAATCTCTGCTGATGGTAACAGAGTAAGTTCCTGCAGTATTTCCATCTGGAAGATACCAGGTATTTGTTGTAAGTCCTGGCCATACATTTATCTGCTGTATTATAAAGTCGCGGATTAAACCGTCTTTTTTGATAGTGAATTTTGCATCGTAAGTACCTGCAGCAATTCCCGCAGAAGTTGTTTTTATTGTACAGGTGTTTGATGAGCTTTGGACTTCTATAGCCTGCCCTGAGCCGGAAGCACCACTTACAACCATTTCAGCTGAGTTTATTACCTGACAGGAAACAGTATAATCAGTTGGAGCTGAAAGAGTAAGATTAATATTCCCTTTTACAGTGCTTGAATTATAAGATTTAAAATAAACTGTTTTTTCAATGTCTGAACCAGGAGTGGTATAAGAAAACTTTTGAGTACCGTAAAAAAGTTCTTTTCCACTTGAATTACAGATATAAAAAGTAAATTCTGCTGGTTCACTGAAGGTAGATACAGCAATGCTAAAGGAAATATTACCTGCAGCAAAATCGTAGGTACCTGTTACGTCCTCATCTAATACCGAAGAAGTTACCTTAAAGGTGTAGCCGGAAAAGGAAGAAAAATCAGGAAAAGCAGAACGAGAAGATTTTTGACTATTAAGATTTTCGTTTCCAAATCTTGGAGTAATTACAAGTTTACAAAGGCTTGAATCCAGTTTTTGATTATTTGATGAATCTGGTGACAAAGCAGAATTAAAAAACTCACAGGAAGAAAGTGAAAACAAGAGAAAAACAAGGACTATTGCAGAGATTAAAAATGAGAAATGTCGTTTTTCGTAAAATCTGTATTTCATTTTCTATTCCTTACAACTAAAACTCTCTGACACAACAAACGTGTAGGGTTCCAGTCTTGTTGTAGACGTTAAATTGCGCATAGTTGAAATCGAACAAGACGGCATATTTATTGCTGGCCGCATATTGTGATGATGTCCAGTAATAGAAATTTTCAAAACTATTTCCGCCTAGATCTGTACTTGCAGTATCTATATCAAAGGCTTTACCTGAACCTTTACCATTTGCATAAATCTGAAAAAGTTCCGCTATACTTGGAAGGTACCATCCATTTTCATATTCTGTACCACTTACCTTGCTACCTGTAATAGCCTTGTAATTCTTTCCAAAATAGAATGCCGGGTAATTTTCTGCAGTTGATATATCATTGACACCTTCAAATGCGGCAATTTGCTCAAGGTTATCGCTACCATCTTTATCATCAGTAAAGGTGTATGCCCCTGCACTTCCACTTGCAGGACAAGTTATTGAAGTAATTTTGTTATCATTGGCATCTGCGCTTTCTGTACACCATGCCAGTTCGTCAGCATGCTGTAAGCCTACACCAAGAGTTCGTACTGTTGTTGTATCATCTCCACTGTTAAGCCCTGTTCCAGTGTAGAAAATCAAGGCAATAGCGGCAGCTTTCTTTTTATTCCTGTTTGTTTCATTTAGAGTCTTAAAATCAGAATAAGACATTGCAGATCCATCATTAAATACAATATCACCAACAACTTTTGCTACGTCAGGTGTTTTATTTCCAACCCAGGTTTGTTCCGGCCAATAGTCGTAGCTGTATGCAGTTGTATCATCTACTTTGACGTTGAACTTAACGTAGAATGGAGTGCCGCTCGGAGCATCCAGATATGACGGATAAGTGAAGCTTAAGCCTGTAGCACTTGTAAGAGAGTATTCTGTAACTAAATCTGAACCTTCATAAATGCCTACTGTTACAGAATTAAGTGTACCTGCTGTTGTTCCTATACTTAATGGGTTTTCATCAGTATCTTCAATTATAATAGTAATATTGCGACTTGTACCGTTTACTCTCTGTTTCCACTTACAGATATAATTGTCCGGGAAGCCTGGAGTAACTGTTAATGAAACAGGATCCAAAGCCCATTTAGCATAAAGATGAATCTTATTGTTTGCATCGGCAAGTTCTATGATGTCAGAATTTTCTGTGAGCTCAGTTAATGGATCTCCTGTAAATGAGGCATTATCATACCAGCCTTCAAGATGCATATAATCTTTTGTTACCTGAGTTGCAGCTGGTAAAGTTGTTTCTTCGGTTACTTTATAAGTTGTAGCCGCAGTTTCAGGATAACCTGATACAAAGGCACCATCATCAAGTTCATATACAATCTGATATGTTATCGGTGTCCACTGAGCAATGTATGTTCTGTTTTCTGCAGGGAAGGTTTCCGGAAGGTCTCCTATGGTTCCGTCGCTTGAATTCTTCCAGTTTTCTAATGAATAACCTGCCTTCTTAATTCCTGTAAGAGCAGGAACAGCAGTTCCATATTTTCCAGTTTGTGTTTTAAGAGCGGTTGAACCAGATATATTTCCACCATTAAGGTCATAAGTAATTGTAAATTCTTTTCTATTATATTTTACTGTTGTAATTGTTTCGCCGTTATCATTTATTGTCTTCTGGGAAACTGGGGTTATTGCTTCAAAGCCATTTATATCAGAAGGAAGAGTTACACTTCCAGAATATGATGCATCTGTTAAAGGCACAGCCTGTGTCGCATCCCCAACAAGTCCATAATAAAGCTCTGTGCAAGTGTCATTTACATCATATGTCAGTGAGTCAGCTGCATTTTCAAATGAGTGTTCTACACGATAAGGAGTCTTCCACTTTGCATACAGGTTAAGATTTCCTGTAGTTCCTTCTGAAATTGAAGTTATAGGTTCTCCACTATAATCTGCATTCTTATACCAGGCAACAAACTGATATGCAGCAGAAAGACTTGCAGACATAACTTTTGTTCTTGCTGGAGCAGAAAGATTTATAGGAAGAGTATTTTCTGTATAAGATACAGGGTTTGATGCAGCATTTGTTCCATCCGGATTATTTCCACAATGATAAGTAATATAATAAATTTCTGAAGCAGGATTACTACAGAAGTAACCATCTACTGAATCAGTATTTATTTTTGCATAAGTTTTATCCATGACATTTGTAGAAGACCAGGTAAAGCCCTTCTCACCCTTAAGCTTATTACTGCAGGATGCAAACATATCTGTAGAATTTTCAACTGTATCTGTAGTAAATGCAGACGAAACATAGATTGCTTCAAGATTAATATTACCAAAGAACATCTGAGACATATTTGTAACAGCCGAAGTATCAAAGACAGATATTTCAATTATCTGCATAGACTGGCCCATGCTCTTAAACATGCTGTTTGAATCTGGCCTCATCTTAAGTCTCTTTGGGCCGTTGGTGTAGCCGTCTGCAAAATACTTAATACTGTGTTCAGCAGAATCATACCATACAGGTACACTTGTTCCTGTATCAAGATATTGACTGATTGTTATTGAATCATCTGGAGCTGTCAGGCTTGCAACTATTCTTTCTGGATTTGATGTCTGCCAGGTATTGAGAGCTGCATTAAAATCAGGTCCTTCCTTAAGTTCAATTGTAAATAGCGCATAATATTTTAAAGGTCCGCTGCTTCCTGCCGGAATTGAAGTTTTAACACTTCCTGTAAAAGACGGATTATCATACCAGCCTTCAAAAATAAAACCTGCTTTTTGAAGATCTGGAAGAGCAATTTCTCCAGAATGCATTGAGTAATTCTGCTGCAGGGTACCAGAAACAGGACTTCCGCCATCTGAATAATATGTAATTGTATATAGATTATTAAGGTCTATTGTACGGGTAGCAGAACTTATAAAGCCGTTTCTGATTCTTATTAATTCATAATAGGTGTTAAGAAGAATTGTTTTTGATGAATCGCCATAGAATTTTATCTCAATAAAATATGTTCCATCTTCAAGTCCTTCTGAAGAATCATGTAGATCTCTTATATATTGAACATAATGATTTCCACTTGTTCCTTGAATTGCAAGATCTTCTGAAGGGGTAATTACATTACCAGAATGTTCATTTATTAGAGAAAGTTCTGCAATTGCTGCTTCCTGAGGGAAAGAGATTTTCAGATCTAAGCCGCCATAAGAAGCATCTGTATAAAGAGTAAAAGCAACAGGACTGATCTGGGCAAAATAGATTTCTGCATACTTAGTATCCTGGAAAGTACAACCGTTACAGGTAGCCGTCAGTTTAAAATAACCGGAACAAGGTTCAAGAGCAACATTTTTGATTTTTGAAGCATTTGCCCAATTTGCAATTTCTTCGTATTCTGTTTCTCCATCATAGAGAACGCTTAAATGAATATCTGTAAGATTTGAGGTTGAAAGATCTGGAAATACCGTTCTTGATTTCAACTGATCTTTTAAAACTATTTTAAGATATCCTACAGAAGCTTTTTTTTCTTCCTGTTTGCTAAATGAGTTTTCACAGGCAGTAAAGGTAAAGGCTGTAAGTACAAGCAAGGCAAGAGAAAGTTTTTTGATGATTGATTTAATCTTTATATTCTTCATACTTCTCTCCGCCTATTCCTTTGTAATCTTTCCGTAATATGAATACCAGTTTCCGTATGAGTCTTTTGCCTTTAAGTAAAGATCATGGATTCCAACATAAAGAGAGCTTGTATCAACTTCAAGAATATTACCGGTTGAAGATTGTGTACTTCCATCAAGAGTCCACTGATAACTTTCGTAACCTGGGTCTGCAGTAAAGATATAAGTAGAACTACTCTGAGTTACTGTTACAGAAATATCCTGTTCAGGATCTGCATAGAAGGAAATGCTTGCATCAAAATTTCCTGTGGTTGAACCGCCTTCGGTGAACTTAGCATAAATCCAAATATCAGGATCCAAACCAAAGGTATTCTCATTTACTATTGTTGAGAAGTCATATAGCTTATATGCATAGTCTTGAGTTGAGTAATCCCATTCTTTAATATACCAGTTATCAAAGGTATAATCTGGACGAACAGGATCAGTTGCAGGTCTTGGGATTGCAGTATTGTAATCAATTTCACAATATTCATATTGATATTGGTATGTAAAGCCAGAAGGGTCTGTCTCTTCACATAAGAAATGAACACTGTATGTTTTAGCTCCCCAAACCGCATATAGGGTTATATCTGAAGTTAGTTCGTAGTATGATAAACCACCTGAACCATTGTTATAATTACCCCATGGATTAAACTGCATAGAATCGACTGTAGCAGATGCAGAGAAATCAAAACCCTTAATTTCATAACCAGTCTTATTCCAGTCGTAATAAATCCAGTTCCAACTATATTCATTAAAGTAACGGCCAATAGGAACATGAGCTCCTTTACCATAATGAACCTGTCTTGTTCTGTTCTGGGCAATACCAGGAATATTGCAGTTTTCTTTATAAGTAATTGTAATTACATCAGTAGACCAGACTGCATACAAATCAATATCTTGAGTTATGTTTATAATATTATTATCAAAATAGTAATCAGGGGTTGTAGCAGACGCAGATTTAGCCCAACCTACAAAGCCATAACCGCTGCGTTCTCCTCCAAAACAATAATCTTCAATATATACATCACTGAATACATCATAAATACAATTTGAAGTCCTGTTAGTACCATCATTACTATGATAAGTTACTGTAATCTGCTCTACCCATTTTGCGTAGAGGGTAATATTGATCATGATTGGCTCGTTATAATCAAATGGTAGAGTACAGTCTTCGTCTAAATACCAGTCGCGGAAAACGAACTTTGGCTTTTTCAGATTCTCGTTCCATTTTACAAAATCTTCAGATGGAACTGTATAACCTTCCGGTAAAACGTAAGGTTCAAGCTGAACATCACAACCTGTAACAAAGGTAATTGTGCATTTCTTTTTCCAGACTGCATAAAGGTAGGCTGGTTCAGGACTCACATTTATAGAAGAAATGTAATCTCTTTCGTTCAGGTAATAATTTGAAGGCATTTCTGTAGAATCAGTATTTGGATTTTTAAGATACTGCCAGCCGACAATCATAGTTTCTTCATGAAGGAATTCCGGGAAATCTTTTGAAGAAACAGTTTTTCCGATTATGTAGGTTTTATCGATGTGCTGAGAAGATTCATCATCATATTCAAAAAAGGAAAAGCTTGTTCCAATATCATCTGAAATGATTTCTTTCAGCTTTTCATTAAAAAGAAGATTATCACAGGCAGTAAAGGAACTTATTATAAGGCAAAGGAGAAGAAATAAGGTAATGCGGATTTTTGATTTGTTTTTGCTGATTGAAAAATCTTTCATTCTTCTACCTCCTTGTTTAGAATCTTAATCCCAGACTTACATAGGGCGTTAGAAGTCCCATATTCATATCCGGAATAAACAGATGATTATAATCTGCACCTAATTCTATAGTAATAAGGCGTGTAGGAACAAAAACTACAGAAAAACCTCCGCCTACTGTTATAAAGCCGAAGTTTCTTATTGTATCTTTATTATTATCATCTGTATCATCGTAATAGTCAAGATTTTCATTGATCAGCACTATACCAGCCCCGACCTTAATTTGCAGCCAGAACTTTTCTGATTTGAGTTTTAATCTGAGGGCTAAATTTTCCTGAAGGAAGAGCATTGAGAGATTTAAATTAAAATATTGATTTGAAGAATTAAATCTTGTTGCCATTGCATCAAACTCCATTCCAAAACGAAGAATGTTGTTATGGAATGGAAGGTATGAGAATTGTCCGTTGAGGTTTGGATTAAACTGGGAAGGTGTCATATAATCACTAAAGAAATCGCCGTCATATAAAATAAAGGAAAGACCAGCTCCGGCTGCAAGGCCAAACTTGCGGTCGTAATTTTCCCAGGCTTTTCTGCGTTCTTCTTTTTTCTGCTTTTTAAGTTCTTCTTCCTCTTCCGCTTTTTCCTGGGCAAGCCTTTCTGCTTCTGCCCTCTCCTCTTCTTCGCGTTTGAGTCTTTCTGCTTCAAGACGTTCAGCTTCTTCCTGAGCAGCGATTTCTGCCGCTATGCGCTGTCGTTCTTCTTCCTCAAGGGCAAGGCGTTCTTTTTCTTCCTGCTCGGCTTTTTCAAGAGCAAGGCGTCTTTCCTCTTCTGCCTTTTCTTTTGCAAGGCGCTCTTCTTCTTCAGCCTTTTCTTGAACAAGGCGTTCTTCTTCCAGTCTCTTTTGTTCTTCTTCCTCACGGGCTTTTCTTTCCGCTTCCTCTTTAGCAAGCCGCTCCTGTTCAGCCTTTTCTTTTGCAATGCGTTCTGCCTCAAGCCGCCCTTTTTCAGCCTTCTCAGCCGCAATCCTTTCCTGCTCCGCCTTTTCACGTGCAATTCTCGCCTGCTCTTCCTTCTGGCTTATAACTTCAAAATCCTGCCAGACTGTTGAAACAGATTCACGACCAAGAAGGTCGTAGGCTGTAATGCGGCACTTGTATTTTCCGTGAGTTAAAGAAAGCTCAACAAAGTTATCTGGTGTGGTAATTGTTTCAATTACTTTTCCAGAGCTGTCTTTAATTTCTACTTTATATTCTAAAACGTTAGGATCGGAACTCCAGGAAAGCTTTTGAGTAAAGGTCTGGGCAAAAAGGCAAAAGCCACCTGCAAAAATCAGGCAGAGAAAAATAATGAGACGTTTAAACTTAAAAGAAGAAAAAATATTACTCACTATATAACCTGCCAGTTTTTTCTGTTTGTATCTTTTTTGGAGCTTCAAACTTGATTGTAAAGTTTGCCTTTGCCGGTTCTGAACGGCGTTCTTCAAATCCGTCTTTTGCAAAGCCGTATGCGGTTACATACCATTCAAACTCACCTACATCCAGGCTTGAAAGCTTTTTAAAGCGAACCTTTGTTCCTTTTATATTCTTTTCTGAATAAACAGGAACAAGACTGCCATTACGTTCTTTTCTATATAAAATAAAGCTGTATTCTGTTGCTTCCGGTACAGCCTTCCACTCAAAAGAAATTGAACGGTTTTTACGGAGGAATTTTGCATCCATTACAAAAGCCTTTGAAGGGTTCTGAAGATTTGGAGAGGCAAGCTGAATAACCGGAGTGATTGTAAAACTTCTTGGTTCAGTATTCAGAGGAATGCCGTCTTTTGAACTTGCAACAATCTGCCAGGTGTAAGAACCTGTTGTAAGGCGTTCCAGAGAAAGAGAGCTCTTTGTAACTTTTGTTTTTTCAACAACTTTGAGAGTTCCATCACTCTGACGTTTTTTTAATACCAGCTCCGCATTAACCGGAGCATCACTTCCGTTTTTCCAGGTAAAGTTTACAGGACTTCTGAGCGCTCCAAGTCCGTCAATCGTCTGGTTATTTGCAGGAGTAAGGGCAACAAGTGGTGTTGGAGTTCTAACAGAAAAATCAATTGTTTCAACAGGACCTGTTCTCAATGCAGAAATTTCTGTCTGCGATGCAACAGCCTGGATTCTCAATGTGTAATTATCATCTGGTAAATTAAAGCTTGCAGAAGAACCTG
>JAEEGH010030803.1_pt1 | contig 10409 bp, 9 predicted proteins | sample 9134181 | NCBI WGS metagenome assembly JAEEGH01 (sample SAMN16246544, study PRJNA631951) | gut metagenome | biome: gut microbiome; feature: rumen; material: DP-attached | host: Bos | place: Iran: Karaj | collected 2018-10 | reverse complement strand
CACACTCGCCCCGAAAGCCCAGGCAAATGCCCGATAGAAACCGGCACGTACGGGACCCAGGAAGGCCTGGATGAGTTCGTAGCCGGAGGAGTTGCTCTCACGATAGATGAGTTTGATAAGTAGTTTTCCCTGTGAGTAGGTGAGTTTCTTCATACGGGGCTTATATTCCTTCATGATACTCTTCTCCACGAGTTTCATGTGTGCATCCCTAGCTTTCTTGTCTGGCAGTGTCTCCAAGAACTCTGCTGTCTCCATCATGATGGCACGTGCCTCTTTGGCGATAGGCAGTACGATCTTCACGTTCTTCACCAGACGGTTATAGGCCTGCTGTTGTTTCTTGCTGCTGAAGGTGATAGGCGGGTAGACATAGACATTGTTCATCTCCATATACTGGATGCTGTCGCCGTTTTCCAAGACCTTACCCACCTTCACTGTCGGCACGAAGGTAGGACTATCTAAGTCTATATCCTGTCGCTTCTGATCAGTATTCTGCGCATGGATGCCCAGCGTCATCATCAGTACCAGCAGCAATACCAGTCGTCTGATATCCTGTATGATCAGTCCTGCAAGGGTCATGCCGAAGGTGGCTGTGATATGGACGAGAGAGCCTTTAGCAAGCTGTTGGCTGTTGGTTGTCGGCTTTTGGCCTGCCTCATCGCTATAGACACATTGGAACTTATGTCTTGGAAAAGTTTTCTCTTTTTTGAAACGGTTACGGAGGGCACGGGCCAGAGGATCACCCTTTACCTTCCAGAACTCTGCCACCTGTATCTTCGTGGAATCGAGTTTCAGGGCGGCACCCATGGACGAGAACAGTCTTGCTTCCGTTTCACATGCCTTGAGGATGAGTAGTGCCTTATCCTTCAGGGAGTCGATGGCATCGATGATATAGTCGTAATTGTCTAAATCACATTCGTCTGCTGTTTCTTCAGAGAAAGTCTTCTGCAGGGCGGTAATCTCCGCATCAGGGTTAATCTCCAGCAGTCGCTTCCGCAAAGCCTCCACCTTCGGTTGTCCTACCGTCTGTGTCGTTGCCATCAATTGCCGATTGATGTTCGTCACATCCACGCAGTCGAAGTCTACGATGGTTAACAAGCTAACTCCTGTGCGTACCAAAGCCTCTGCACACCATGAGCCCACACCACCTGTTCCGAAGATGATGACTCGTTGTTCACTGATGCGTTCCATCGCCTCTGTACCCAGCAACGCTTCTGCCCGTTGGAAGATTTCCTTTCCCATATAGTATTACCGTAAGGCAAGTGCCTTGTTCTCAGCAGCCTCCATGATTTCACGTTCACCAGGACCTTTATCGTTGATGCCGCAGAGATGAAGAATGCCGTGGATGATGACACGATGCAGTTCTTCGTCATAGTCCTTCTGAAAGAGTTCAGCATTTGAACGTATGGTATCAAGGGAGATGACAAGGTCGCCATTGAGAGTATTGCCCTCGTTGTAGTCGAAGGTGATGATGTCGGTATAATAATCGTGACCCAGATACTGGCGGTTGACCTCCAGGATATGTTCGTCGTCACAGAAGAGATAGCCTACCTCTCCCACTTTCTTGCCATAGGTGGCAGCCACACGACGGATCCAAGCAGTGGTCTCACGACGCTTGATATTCGGGAAACGGACATTCTCGTTTTGGTAGGTAATCATAGACTTATTTCTTTTCGGTTTGTACTTGTGTCATCACACGGAGGAAGTTGCCTCCCCAGATTTTCTGGATATCCTTGTCAGCATAGCCACGTGCCATCAGTCGGCGGGTGAAATTCAGCAACTCGGAAGAGTCGGCAAGTCCACGGATGCCTCCGTCTCCATCGAAGTCAGTGCCCAGTCCGACATGGTCGATACCCATGACCTCAATAGCGTGTTCGAGATGGGCGATGGCATCCTCTATCGTCGCCTCCCCGTCAGGACGAAGAAAACCATGATAGAGGGTGATTTGCATCACACCGCCCTTGGCTGCGAGGGCACGCATCTGGTCGTCAGTGAGGTTACGGGGATGGTCACAGAGAGCACGACAACTGCTATGACTACATACGATAGGCAGTTTGCTAATCTCCAAAGCATCATAGAAACTTTTCTCACTGGCATGACTGAGGTCGACCATAATGCCCAGGCGGTTCATCTCGCGGACGACTTCCTTTCCAAAGGCACTGATACCATTGTGAGTCTGATTTCCCTTCGCGGAGTCGCAGATATCATTGTCGCCGTTATGGCAGAGAGTGATATAAACGATTCCCCTTTCGGCGAAATATTTCAGGTTATCCAGTTTTCCGTCAAGGGCAATACCGTTCTCAATGCCCAGCATGATACTTTTCCGCCCGTTACGCTTGTTCTCCCAAAGATCGTTGGGTGTCCGTGCAAGAGCAAGATAAGACTGATGGCTTGTCACAATATTCTCTATCTTGTCAAAGATACGGTCGGCAAAATCCGTAGGCTGTTCAGTAGGCTGGGGAAGGTATGCCACCATGATAGTAGCATCCTGATGCCCCTCTGTCATCTTATGCAAGTCGACGAGCAGTCTCTCGTCACGGCTTACGAAGTCAACACCCTGTGGAAAGAACATTGGGGTGTCACAATGGGTGTCAAGGGTCATGATGTGCTGGTGCATCATACATGCCTGATGATAGGATGTCGCCTCACGGACAAGCCACTTGAAGATAGGCAGACCGTCGTCAAGACATTCCGGATGCCATTGTACGCCGATGATACTCTTGAACTCACGACTTTCCATCGCCTCAATGATACCGTCCTCCGATTTCGCCACAACGCAGAACTTGTCACCACAGTCACAGACTGCCTGGTGGTGGAAGGAATTAACGTTGAGCGTGGAACGGTTAGCGGTTAACGTGTAGAGTTGAGAGAGGATAGAGTCTTTCTCGATGACGACTTTGTGAGTAGCGACGTTACGGTCTTCTTTCTGGGAGTGGTTGAGGGTGGCGATGTCTGTGATGTCTTGCTTGACCTTTCCACCCAAAGCCATAGCGAGGGTTTGGATGCCCCTGCAGATACCCAAAATAGGAATCTGGCGGTTATAGGCAAGACGGGTGATGAAGAGTTCTGGAAGGTCACGTTCCTCGTTGATTTCACCCAGTTTCGGATCAGGTTCTTCGTCTGCATAGCGAGGATCATAGTCGCCTCCTCCGCTGAGTATCAGTCCGTCAACCATCTCCAGCGTGTTGATGATGACATCCGTATCGGCAAGAGGAGGGATGATGACAGGAACGCCTCCTGCCTTCTCAACCGATTTGTAATAACCTTCAGCGAGTTTACAGGTCAGTTCACTATAATTGCCCGTGATACCGATGACGGGTTTATGGGTTGTCTCAGGAAATGTCGAATAGACATTCTCTGTCAACAGCGACTGCCAGTCATAACGTTTCATAGGCTATTCTTCTATACTGACGGGAATCTCACGCTTAATACTCTGTTCGAGGGAAATGAGTGTCTCTGTAGCCACTACGCCGGGAATATCCTGCAAGCGACCGTTGAGCAGGTGCATCAACTGTTCATTGTCGCGGGCATAGAGTTTCACTAACATGGTGTAGGGACCTGTGGTGAAATGACACTCTACGATTTCAGGGATGTGTTGCAGACATTCTACTACATCCTTATACATAGAACCACGTTCCAAAGTGATACCCACATAGGTGCAGGTGCTATAGCCCAAGCTCTTGGGGTTGACATCAAAGCCACTGCCCATGATGACGTTCGCCTCTATCAGGTGCTGTACACGCTGATGGATGGCTGCGCGGGAAACATTACACTCTGCGGCGACATCCTTAAAAGGGATGCGTGCGTTCTTTGACAGGATATTCAGGATTTTCTTGTCGAGATTGTCAATTTTGTCTGTAGTTGCCATATTGATAATGGGGTCTTAAGTTTACAATTTGTAAGCAAAAGTAGGTAAATTAATCGATATAAGCAACAATTTGCAAAGAAATTTGCAGAAAATTAAACAAAAAGAGCAGATTTTTGTTCTGCTCCCTTTGTTTTTATTTGTCTAAGATGTCCAAAAGTTCGATTTTGAAGATCAGCATGGAGAAAGGTTTGATGTCATTTCCCTGCTGTCGCTCGCCATAGGCCAGTTCCTGTGGGATATAGACCTCCCATATAGAGCCGACAGGCATATAGGTAAGTGCCTCCATCCATCCTTTAATGAGTTGGTTGCAACGGAACTCAGCAGGCTCACCACGCTTGTAGGAACTGTCGAAAACCTTACCGTCGAGGGTACGTCCTTCATAATGTACCTTTATTTTCTGGGTAGCGGTAGGGATTGCTCCTTTGCCTTCCTGAATGACCTTATACTGTATTCCCCCCTTGAGGGTCTTTATATCCTTTTTCTTGGCATTCTCGGCAAGGAACTTTTCCCCAGCAGCCTTGTTGTCACCATATTTCTTCAGTTCCTCCTCGCTCTTGACAGACTGTATCAGTGCTTGTGCCTTTTTATTTGCCTCCTGTACGGTCATCAGTCCGTCCTTGCCGGTAACTCCGCAGATAAATCCCTTCATGAAGAGTTCTTGGGAGATCCTTTGTGTGGAGTCGTTACCGAAAAGATCGCTGTTGATACCCTTGAGCATCCGTCCTGTAATCTGCATGCCAATCTGGGTGCCTGCATAGTAGGCTGCCTTCCGCTTGTCATTGCTGTTGTCAACAGACTCTTTCAAACCTTTAATGAAATCGTCCATGTATTGTGGATCGATATTCAACTGCTTAGTCAGGTAGTCTGTTAAGCCTTGTGTCTGAGTCATACCCAATGTATAACTCAAGGTATCTATACGTGACTGTAACTTCTGTGCACTTATGGCGTTAAAAGAGGCACCCGTCACAAGGACGAGTGCCGCAATGATGATTTTTCTCATAGATTATTTCTTCTTAGGATTCACCTCCAGCAACTCAATCTTGAAAATGAGCATGGAGAACGGCTTGATGTCATCACCCTGCTGACGAGCACCGTATGCCTGTTCCTGAGGAACATAGACTTCCCATACAGAACCTGCAGGCATATGAACGAGAGCTTTAGTCCATCCCTTGATAACCTGATTGCAACGGAACTCAGCAGGCTCACCACGCTTATAGGAACTGTCGAAGACCTTACCGTCGAGGGTACGTCCCTCATAGTGTACCTTTACACGAGAGGTATCTGCGGGAATGGCACCAGTTCCTTCCTTGATGACCTTATATTGGACACCACCATCAAGTGTCTTCACGCCTTCTTTCTTGGCATTCTCAGCGAGGAACTTCTCACCAGCCACCTTGTTAGGACCATACTCTTTCTCCATCGTTCTAGCCTTGATGGTCTGCATCAGCGACTGAGCAACTATCTGGGCAGAGTCTACAGTCATCAGACCGCCTTTACCTGTTGTACCACTGATGAAGCCTGCCATAAAGTTCTTCAGGGAGATCGTCTTGGTAGAATCTTCGCCAAACAACTCGTGGTTGATACCTTTTACCATCTGGTTGCTGATTTGCTGACCAATCTGGATACCAGCGTAATAGGCTGCCTTTTTCTTGTCGTCACCGGCGTTGGCACCTTCGTTAAGTCCTTTGATAAACTCGTCCATGTAGGCTGTGTCAATACCCAGACGATTAACGAGGTAATCTTTCAGACCGTTAGTTTGAGCCATACCAATGGCATAACTGATTGTGTCAATGTCACTCTTCAGGTTTGCCTTGGGAGTGCCCATACCGCAAGAGAACAATGTGACTGCGGCAACTGCTGCAAGAGCAGCAAAAGTAAACTTTCTCATTTTGTTCTTATTGTTTAATGATTAATATCCTTCGTTATTACGTTATTCCGATATAACGTTAAATCGACCTACATCACCTGAATAAGCTCCACATCAAAGATGAGGGCTGCGTAAGGAGGAATAGAGGCACCTGCGCCACCTTCGCCATAGGCAAGACGATAGGGGATGAAGAAACGGTATTTGGCACCTTCCTGCATCAACTGCAGACCTTCCGTCCATCCGGCGATGACTTGCTGGAGTCCGAAGACGGCAGGCTCACCGCGCTGGACACTGCTGTCAAAGACAGTACCGTCGATGAGGAAACCTTCATAATGACACTTAACAGAGTCCTTGGCAGAAGGTTTCTTACCGTTACCTTCCTTTAACACCTGATACTGAAGACCACTGGGCAGTGTGATGACACCGTCCTTCTTGGCATTCTCAGCAAGGTATTTCTCACCAGCCTCCTTATGTACCTTTCCCTGTTCGGTACGTTGTTTGTTGATTTTCTCTTCCTGTGCGGCAAAATACTCCTGCACAATCTGCTGGGCATCACGGTTGGACACCTTTAATTCATTGCCTGCTATCACATCCTTGATAGCAGTAGCAAAATCATCGATATTCAGCTCTGTGGCTCCCATCTGTGCCAACTGGCGACCAATACCTAAGCCCAGAGCATAACTTACCTTATCCATTTTTCTCTATAATATAAAATATGTAACTCTATTTATTGATCTTCTCTCTATATTCGGTAGGACGAGGTCCATACACGACCTTACGCTCCTCAAATTGTTTTTGATAATCCTTGAAACTGCTGATTTGTTGTTGCAGGTTATGGATCTCACTCTCCAAGATAGCATTCTTCTCTTGGAGTTGTTTGATTTCCTCCTGAGCTGCATTATAGTTTTTCTGGGACACACAAGAACCAAAGCCCAAAGTCACTATAATGGCAGAGAGCACAGCATTAATGGTATGACGAATCCTTTTCATAATTCAAGAATTTTTGAATTTGGGTGCAAAATTAGTAGTTATAATTGAATAATCTCTTAAATAAAGATTATTTAACCATCTTATCGGCATTATGAATACGTTTTAAATGACAGAGAATAAGATTGCCCTCGCTGTCTCGGAGATGCATACCATTACCGCGACAATAACGCCAATAGCGACATCTTTTACATTCATCCTTACGCATCCACTCGCGGTGGCGGTAGGGAGCATAGCGGTTTTCCCAAACCTCCATGAAGTCGTCCTCATAGATATTTCCCTGTTTATAGTCGGCACGGATACTGGCACAGGCAGCAATAGAACCGTCAGCCATGACAGAGCCTACCGTCACCCCAGCCTGACAGTCGAAGAACATCTCGCGGACTTCTCCCTCATAGCGTCCAAGGAAGCCTTCACACCCGTAGGAGGCATTGATTTTCCCTTCCTGACGGGTCAGGCGGATGAAGTCGAGCATTCCCCGATACTGCTCATCACTGATCTGCATCATCGGGTCGTTGGCGGCACGTCCTACGGGAAAGATAGAATAGATACGCCAGTAGCCGATACCCTTGCTGATAAGGTAGTCACGCATGGCAGGCAATTGGTCATAGTTATGTTGGTTGACACAGGTGACGACATCAGAGAGGATTTGCGGATGTTGGACGAAGAGGTCCAAGGTCTGGTCGACCATCCGAAAACTCTGTGGATGACGGCGCATCCAGTTGTGACTCTCCTCCAGTCCGTCCATACTGACGGTGATACTGTGCATCCCAGCCTTCCGTAAGGACTCAAAACGTTCTGGAGTCAGGGCAAGTCCGTTGGTAACCATTCCCCAGGGGAAACCACGCTCGTAGATTCCCTGTCCGCATAATTCCAGATCGTCACGTAACAGAGGCTCTCCACCAGTGATGGTCACAAAAACCCGATGAGGGTCCGTCTTCTGGGCAATACTGTCGAGTACGCGGAAGAAATCCTCACGGGGCATGTCTTTTACTTCGGAGAGTTTCCTGCAGTCACTTCCGCAATGTCGGCAACTCACATTACAACGCAATGTGCATTCCCAGAAGAGTTGTCTCAGGGGATGCTCCTTGCGGATGTTCCGACTGATCTGTGCTGCCAGTTCAAGGGCAATGCGCTTGCGGAAGGTCAGTTCACCCATTCTTCCTTTGTGGATTCTCTTTATTATCTTTGGGTAAGACGAGGTTCAGTATGACGGCAAGTAGGAAGACCACTGCGACGCAGTTCTCTGCGAAGACGGTCTGAATCATCTGCGGGAAGATAGAGAACATACCTGCTGCCTGCGTGAATCCAAGTCCCACACTCAAAGACATGGCGACGATAATCATATTACGGTCGCTGAACCCACAGTTGGAAAGCATACGGAAACCGGCAAACATGATAGAGCCAAACATCATGATGGTACAACCGCCCAGTACTGCTTGCGGGATAGTTGTGAGGAGAGCACCCACGGCAGGGAAGATGCCGCCTAATATCATAATACAGGCACCAGTGGCAATAGCAAAGCGGTTGACGACACCCGACATAGCGGCCAGACCCACATTCTGGCTGAATGAGGTGATAGGCGTACAGCCGAAGAGTCCTGCCACACTGCTCACAAAACCGTCACAGGCAACGCTGGATCCCATTTCCCTTTTATGGGTGGTTCTATTCAAGGCACTTGAACACAGCGCACTGGTGTCACCGATGGTCTCTGTAGCAGAAACGAAATAGACGGCGAGGATGGAAAGGAATGCTCCTAAGTTGAATTCCGGTTTGAAGGGCATGAAGTTTGGCAGGGATACAACTCCGACATTTTGCAAGCCAGCGAAGTCGACCATTCCCATGCAGACGGCAAGGATATAACCGGCGATCAAACCAATGAGGACAGACAGGGAACGAAGAAATCCTTTGGAGAATATCTGGAAACCCAGACACACCAATAGGGTGAATGAGCCGACAATCCAGTTGTTCATAGAGCCGAAGTCAGCAGCACCCTGTCCTCCGGCAAACGAGTTGGCACCGATAGGCAGCAGCGAGAAGCCGATGGCGGTCACCACCGTGGCTGCCACGATATGAGGAATCAGTTTGGTCCAGTATCTAGGGAAAAGGCCCAGCAGTCCCTCGATGATACCGCCGAGGATGACTGCGCCCATGAGGACGCCCATGCCCTGAGTGGTGGCAATGGCCAGTGCGGCGGAGAGGAACGTGAAACTGATACCCATGACGATCGGCAGGCGGGAGCCGATGCGCCAGATGGGGTAGAGCTGGATCAGCGTTCCGATGCCGGCGATGATCATGCAGTTCTGTATCAGCGTCGCGCTGACGGCGGAGTCGATGCCTGCTGCGTTGGCAAGGATGATGATGGGCGTGATGTTGGCCACGAACATGGCCATCACATGTTGTAAGCCGAAGGGGATGGCCTGCAAGAGGGGAACCCGCCCGTCGAGTTCATAGATTTTGCTACTTTTCTCCATCACAAGTGCTCTTGTCAGAGTGATACGGTACTCTCAGAGAAGTAATGATCGCGTAGGGGCTTGGTGGTGGCGTTGCCGCGGAGGATGAGCTCCTGCTGGAGACGGATGTCGGCAGAGGAGGCACCCACCTTGACGACGTATGTGCCAGGCTCGATGTTCCACTGGCGGACGCTGCCCTGATGGCTGTAGAAGCCCAGCTGCTCCACGTAGAGGCGCGTGGTGACGGTCTTGGTCTGTCCGGGCTCCAAGGCGATGCGGGCAAAGCCCTGTAGCTGGATGGGACGGATCTGCTGGGCGCTGTCCTTCGGCGAGAGATAGACCTGTGCGATCTCCGTGGCAGCGACACTGCCCGTGTTCTTCACCTGGAAGGTCAGTTCCACAAAGTCGTCGGACGTCTGTGCCTCGCTGTTCACCTGCAGGTTCTGATAGTCGAAGGTGGTGTAGGTGAGACCGTAGCCGAAGGGCCACTGGACTTTGTCAATTGGCAATGAGTTGTAGCAGAGGGGCTCGTTGAGCTCGGCGTTGGGATAGCTGACGGAGAGCTTGGCAGAGGGGGACACCTTGCCGTAGAGGATGTCGGCCACGGCACGACCGCCTTCCTCACCCGGATACCAGGCCTGGATGACGGCTGCACACTTCTCGGCGATGCCGGAGATGACCTGGGCACGGCCACCGAAGACCACGAGCACCACGGGCTTGCCCGTCTTGATGAGCTCCTCGACATACTGTTCCTGTTTGCCTGGCAGACGGAGTCCCTGACGGTCACGGTTCTCGCCGCAGAGCATCACGTTCTCACCCACGGCGGCAATGATGACGTCGGCCTCCTTGGCCATCCTGAGGGCTTCGGCTTTGTCGGCCTTCTCGCCGGAGTCCACCATGCGGTTCAGGAGCGCAAACTCCCAGGCACGCTCGTCGCCAGCCTCGGTGTATTTGGTCTCGACGGTCTCCGTCCAGTCGCAGCCACGGGAATAGAGCAGGTCTACGCCCTCGGGCTTGGCGGCCTCCATAGCCTCGAGCAGCTTCACGATGTGGGGCGTCTCGAAATTGTAGTCTACCATCTTCCAGAAGTAGGACATGGCGGGATAGGTGTAGTCGCCGCACATGGCCCAGATGGAGTTGGCGTTAGGACCAGTGAGGAGGATATTCAGAGGTGAGTTGTGAGAGGTAAGAGGTAAGAGATTTCCTTCGTTCTGCAGGAGGACGACGGACTGGGTGG
>JAEEGH010030801.1_pt1 | contig 10410 bp, 6 predicted proteins | sample 9134181 | NCBI WGS metagenome assembly JAEEGH01 (sample SAMN16246544, study PRJNA631951) | gut metagenome | biome: gut microbiome; feature: rumen; material: DP-attached | host: Bos | place: Iran: Karaj | collected 2018-10 | reverse complement strand
CTATGCCGCAACGGATTCCGTGACAGTTCCTCCTTCGGTGGAGGTTGCCATTCTCGTCAACGGAGGAACTGCAAGCTCCGCAGAGATCTTCTCCAGCGCAATGAAGGACAACGGAAGGGCTGTTCTGTTCGGTTCGACGACCTACGGCAAGGGCGTGATGCAGGTGATTTCCTCCTTCGGCGACGGCTATACCTCAATCACAACGGCAAGCTTCGTCGGGCCTGCAGGAAAGACAATCCACGGAGAGGGTGTGGAACCGGATGTTGTCATCGATGAGATTGTCGTAGAGGAAGAGGAAATAGAGGCATACACGGAGCTTCTGAACAGCAAGGCAGCAGAGAAATTCGTTGACCAGAATCCGGATTTCACGGACGAGAACGTACGGAAATTCGCACAGGAGCAGGCCGATACGGGACTGAGGGAGATTGTTCTTCTTCTGGTTGCCCGCAATGAGTATCTCTCCAGAATGGACTATGACGACAGACCTCTTGCGGATATCGTCTATGACAACTGCTGCAAGGCAGCGTTCGATTATCTGCAGAGCTATGAGATCGACTACGATGCAAACTTCAAGCCGGCTTCCGACACGTCGGTGAGAGTAGTGAATTTCTAGTTTATCCATCCCTTTTTCTAGTGTGGAACCTGCCTTCGGGCAGGTTCTTCCGTTATAAGAAAATAAAGGGCAGAAACAGAGGCAGTGGGTATTTTTTACACACACTATTGCACAAGTTATGCACAACCCCTGTCAAAGGTACTTTTTATATTGACAGAAACGGCCTAAACGTAAGCTTCCTAGTTTGGTACTAATCATGTGAATAGTAGATTGTAATTGCTTTCTATAAAACAAGTTATATTAATTTGTATTTTTTTGTACCTGTTAAAAAGTTATATAAGAATTATTGCTGTTGTGCAGTTTCGGAAATACTAAAAAAAACTAAAATTACAGGAAGTTATGCACAAGTTATTGACAGCATGATTCAAGGATTGTCTGAACGGCTCCGATTGCGTAAATCGATGCAGTTTCGCATCTTAGAATGTTTGTCTTGAGCGTTACGGCCTTGAATCCGCAATTGAGAAGAAGAGCGCATTCCTCCTCTTCCAAACCACCTTCCGGACCCACTATGATGGCGGTGATTCCGTCGAAGCCCCTGAGGCAGGAAAACAGGTCGCTCTGGTTCTCGGAAAGCCTGACCTGGTGCAGGACTATCCCGAGGTGTGCAAGACCTTCAGAGCGCTTTGAAAAGTCTGCCGGAATATCCTTGAACGGGAGAACTCCGTGTACTTTTGTGGGTACCACGGATCCGCTCTGCTGGATAGCTTCCGTAACGATGGCATCATAGCGCTCAAGGCGGGAGTTTTCCTTTCCTTCAAGATCTGCCACACAGTTTCTGCTTTTCACCAGAACGATATCCTGAACGCCAGCCTCGGTGGCTTTTTTTATTATTTCATCTGCCTTACGGCCCTTGGGAAGGCACTGATAAAGGACTATGGGCTTAAGGGGGCGCATCTGCGGAAGCGCATCTGTTTTCTCTTCCAGCTTCTCCGAGGGAGAGACCGAGAGGATACAGCTTGCCTTTTCGATTTTCTCGATTCTGAGATTCCACAGTCCGCCTTCACGGTCTCGACCCATCAGCTCCTGACCCTTCTTGAGCCTGAGGGCCTTGATCAGGTAGTTGAAATCCTTTCCTGTCAGCTGAAGAGTTGAACTTCTGTCAAAAGTGGCGGGAAGTAGAAAAAGTCTCATGACAAGAGTATGAACCATATCGTATTGTTAAGTAAAGAGAGGTGTTTACCATGCAGATTCCGCTTTCTGAATATCCCAGACCTCAGATGGTGAGAGACAGCTATCTATGCCTGAACGGCGTTTGGAACCTCAGGTTCCTGAGCGACGGAGACAAAGCCCAGACCCAGAGCATTATAGTTCCATATTCTCCCGAGTCGGAATTCAGCGGCGTAGGCAGGACGTTGCAGGAATACGAGACCATGCTTTACAGCAGGCATGTGGAGTTTCCCGATGTGGATTTCTCACAGGAAAGACTGCTGCTTCATTTCGGTGCGGTGGACTATCGTGCAATCGTGTTCATAGACAAGGAACAGGTTGCAGAGCATATAGGAGGATACCTTCCTTTCTCGGTGGAAGTCGACAAGGCCTCCTTTGATCTGGATGTAAGTGTCCAGGATCCCGGAGACAGCCGTGAGATATCCAGGGGAAAGCAGAGCTCCTCTCCCGGTGGAATCTGGTATCCAAAGACGAGCGGAATCTGGCAGACGGTCTGGATGGAGAAGGTTCCCGGAACCTATATTCGGGAACTGAAGATCCTGCCGGATCTGCAGGGCTTCTGGATTACCGTCTGCATGAGCGATGAGTCTGTAGGAAAGGCAGTCCTTTCCATCGACGGAATAAGGCATGAGATAAAGACGAACGAGAAACAATATATAAAGATAGACAACCCGAGACTATGGTCTCCGGATGATCCTTACTTATATAACTTCGATATAAGTGCAGGAGCCGATACAGTACATTCATACGTCGGGCTGAGGACCTTTGGAATAGGTCTTGATAATAAAGGCCATAATGTCCTGCTTTTAAATGATAAACCATTTTTCCATCATGGTCTTTTGGATCAGGGCTATTATAAGGGAGGATACTACACTCCGCAGGATGACAGGGATTTCATCGATGACATCAGCAGGATGAAGGAAATGGGATTCAATACGCTTAGAAAGCATATCAAGGTCGAGCCCCTTCGATGGTACTACCACTGCGACCGTCTGGGCATGCTGGTCTGGCAGGATATGGTTTCCGGCGGAGGACGCTACAGGCTCTCCGTGATAAGTGCGCCGCTTGTGATGGGATCGTTTCTGAAAGACGACAGGTATGACAAATTCGCGCGTGAAGATGTGCATGAGAGAGAGGTCTGGGAAGAGGAAGCCTACGGGACGGTCAGAAACCTCTACAACTGCACATGCGTTGCAATGTGGGTTCCTTTCAACGAGGGCTGGGGACAGTTCGATTCCAAGCGTATTACGGACAATATAAGAAAGATCGATGAAAGCCGCACCATCGACCATGCCTCGGGCTGGCATGATCAGAAGATAGGGGATTTCAGAAGCCTTCATGTCTACTTCAGACCTTATCGCTTCAAGCCCGATAAATTGGGAAGGCCGGTGATTCTCTCGGAGTTCGGCGGCTACGGCATGGAGATCGGACTGACGGAGAAGAGGGCTTTCACCTACAGGAAATACAGAAGTAGGGAAGACCTGACTGCTGCGATAGTGAAGCTCTATGAAACACAGATAATCCCGGCAAAGCAGAAAGGCCTTGCCGCAAGCATCTATACGCAGGTGTCTGATGTGGAACAGGAGGTCAACGGACTTCTGAGCTATGACAGAAAGACCGTGAAGGTCAATGCCGGGGATATTGCACGGATGTCAGAAATGCTTCTGAAGTGCGAGTAATCAGAGACTTTTTCTGTACTTGAGGTTGTTGCTCTCTATAAGTGCCTGATATCGGCCAAGAATGGTATCCATCAGCGGTCCGTCCCATGGAATCGGTATGGTCTCGTAGGCTCTGTCTCCCATGGCCTTGCGCTTCTCCTGCGGAAGAGCGAGGAAGTCTGCGATGGCCTGTGCAACCGCAGGGCTCTCATCCTTGCTGATAATTCCGTTGTCGCCGGCAATGATGACTTCCGCAGTACAGGAGCCTTCGGCTGCCAGGGACGGTGTTCTTTGGGCGGCAGCTTCTCGTACGACCATAGGCGCGTTGTCATAAATTGACGGGAAAACAAAGAGATCTGCAATGGAATAGATGGCATCGAGGCTTTCTGTATCGGTCAGATGACCTGTGAATACCGAAACATCCTCTATGTCCAGTTCTGATACCCGCTCCCTTATTGCCTGTTCGTCAGGACCGCGGCCAGCCATCACCAGCTGGAATGCAGTACCCTGCTTCTTGAGTATGGAGCAGGCTTCCAGAACTCTTCCAAGGTTCTTCTTCCAGCTTATCTGCCCCACGAAGAGAAGCACGGGGACATCGCTTCTGATGCCGTACTTCTGCCTTACCTCTGGTACTCTTGCAACATTGAGGACCCTTCTGTTCGAGCCGTTTGGCATGACGATTATCTCGCCCTTGTAGCCGTACTCACGAAGGGTTTCCCCTTTGCCTTCGTATACGGCCCAGACCTCGTCGCATTTGGAGAAGAAGTCCGCCACGGCCTGTGAACCCACCTTTGCTATGGTCTTTACTCCTGTGAACTGAAGGATATCGTCATAGAATTTGGTATGGAACGATCCGACAATAGGCAGGTGCCTTTTCTTTGCGAGGTTCAAGCCTGCGTTTCCGGCAAAGACCGGGCCGTGGACATGGATGATATCCAGGTCTATCTGCTTCATCCTTGCAATGAAGTGCGGGTCGAAACTGTCCAAGCCGATTCTCCAGGGAATCTTCTTCGAGAGTTCCACCGAGTTGAAGTCAACTATCTCATAGGGCAGGCCGCCGCGATATCCGGTGTTGTACATCGGGGTAATGACATAAACTTCTTCTCCGCGCTTTGCCATTGTTTCCGCATAGGCTTTCATGACGCGGCCGACCCCGTCGAAGACGGGAATAAAAGATTCGCCGAATTGTCCGATTTTCATGTAAATGCCTCGTTAGAGTATTACTGAATTCCTGAGGGTCACTATCATGGCAATGAAACCACCTATGAAGAAAAGGGTGGAACCCATGATGGTGAAGGTCAAAGTGTTCAATATGAATGAAAGGCTGTTGCCTACAATCATCAGCAGGATTGCATAGTTTCTGAGTTTGCCTATGGCAGTAGGTTCCGAGAATGACAGGATCAGCTGCGTAATCAGGGCAACGCTGGAAAGAATGCAGAGCAGCATGAACGGCGCCGTCATCCGCCACACTCCGTCAATGTCCTGGGTCGTGGGCACCAGGATGGAGATGAACAGCACGGAAGCCGTTCCGAGCAGCAGAAAACGCGTTATGGTGCTGTGCTCGTTGTTCTGGTAATGGATTGCATATCCGATCAGCAGGAACATCAGCATGTACTGCGAGAACATCTGGAGTCTTACGCTTACCCGGGGCGGCAGGATGCTGAAGCCTGTCAGTTGCGTGAAGTAGGAAAGGACCCGCAGTTCAGCGACAGTCAGAAAAAACAGCGCCAGGATTATGAATGCGTTTCCGGGATTTATGTTGGACACGCTTGATTTGTAATAGGCCACGGTAACCAGAAGGATCACAACCAGCCTTACGACCGCAGCGATGTACGGATAGCTGTTGTCAACTTCCTCTATGATGACGATTCCGTATACGCATACTCCGATACTGACGGCAAAGCACAGTATCTGAAGAAGGAGTACAAAGACACGGAAGGCTTTGCTGTTCATCAGACGGTGTCCTTATCCCTGATGTAGCAGTCTGCTTTAAGCTGGTATGCCGTGAAGCTGGTACCCAGACCGGAAAGAAGGACGTCGAAAGCAATTGCAAGTCCGTTGAGAAGCGGCAGCAGACCGAGGATGGCAAACGCTTCGCCCGAGACTTTCACATTCAGGATATCGAGGGCGAAGGCCGTGGCAAACAGGACTTCATATCCGGCATGCAGGCAGCTGATGAAGCTCACCAGGGTGCAGGCAAAAGCGACCGTGATTGTCTGACCAAAGGTGGGCAGTGCCCCGCTGGATGCATAGATGAACGAACATGTGCACAATGTGGAAACCAGAGCGGTTCCGCCCTTTGTGATTATGCTGTGGATCGGAAGAGCCGAGGAAACGATGTTCTTCTGTATTCCGAGGTTTATTCTGCAGTCGGTATACAGAGTGGGCTGGCTGAACAGGTAGTTGACCGAGAAGAATGCCGCGACACCGGATGAGAACAGCCTTCCGAGCTGTCTGTAGGGATTTCTCCTGAAGCCTGTGCAGATTCCGTAGATCAATGGGAGCACCAGGAAGATGCCGCCGAAACCAGCTATGCAGAGCAGGACAATGAACTTCCAGGAAACGAAAACCGTTCCGTCGGTCCAAAGTCTGTCGAACCATGTTCCTGCGATGAAGAAGATTCCGATCCACATGAACTGCGCAACCTTCTTTGCGACTCTGAACATGGCTTCGCTGAGGGAGTTGAGGACAATGTAAGCCGGCCTTACTACCTCTGTGGTGGGTCTGATGGCATAGCCGAAGATCAGGGCGACCAAAATGATGGGAAGAAGACAGTCACTGGATTTGATGAAATTCAGAAAAGCATTGATTGACAGAGGATTGGCTGCATAGATCTTGTCCAGTGTGGAGTTTGCCAGTGCGTTGTACAGGGCGCTTGCCTGCTCGGCGGAAGCCGGAGTTGTCTTTGTGACCGGGAATGCCGCAGGGAAGATCCTGAAGAATACGGCAGCGACAACCGCCATGGCTGCAGCGGTGAAGATTGCCCAGAAAAAGGTTGAGAGAAGCATGAAGCTGCCTTGTCCCTTCTTTCTTGAAAGGGAAGCGGTTCCTGATGTCATCGAGAAGAACGCAAGGGGGAATACAAGGAAGATTCCGAGATTGAGAACCACGTTCGAGAGGATGGTCATGCAGGATATGAATGCGGCACTGTTCCTGAGAGTCAGTTCAAAGGCAAGTCCCATTGCGGCAGCAGCCAGATAAGTCAACCATGTTTTCATGGCGTAAATTATATTACTACCGAGAGTATATGTCTAGTAATGGTTTTAGCAAATCAGATTGTCAACCTTATAGTGAGCCTCAGCTCCCTTTCGCAGCCATCTGTCGATTTCCTTCCGGTATTCCAGCTCGTCTTCGGAGGTAAGATTGGCCTTGCTTCCGAGGGCTTTTGCAAAGCATGCAAGGTACATACACTCCTGGAAGGCTTCACCGCGGAACCAGCGGATTCCCTGATATTCGTTTCTGCCGATGAGATCCAGGAAGGTCTTGTCATCCAGAAGGACTCTGATATCCAGATCCTGTTTTGACGTAAGGATGGCACATCTTGCCAGGATGGAGGCATCTGTCTCGAAGAAACGGTCAAGCTGCAGGTGCTGCACGACCTTCACTCCCTCTTCCAGAGTGGCAGTTGCCGACAGGAACGGCAGTGTCAGGAATGCGGAAGCGAAAATCTTCGGCAGATCATAGCCTATAATCATGTTTGCATTGGCAAAGACCGGGAATCTGCATACATCCTCGAGCTTGTTGAGTACCTCCAGGATCATCTGAGGTTTCATGATGTGCAGGTTCAGACCGATCTTGGAGAACAGGGAATCGAATTCTTCCATGTAGGTGTAGCAGGAGCCCAGGGTCTGCATCACATTGCGTCTGTTCAGGGCAGTACCCTTGCCTTCGAGGATGGCCTTGAGATCCTTGTAGAACTTCTGGCCTTTTACGGGTTCCACTGCCTCGAAGAAGGGTCCGAGATACAGCACGCTGATCTCGTGGGCAAGGTCCTGGATGCCGTGGCCCTGATACTTTTCATAGAGCCTCTCATAGACGCCATCGATGTCCTCAACCTCATAGATGTTGGTGAAAACTTTGGTCTCATAGCCGTTGAAGGATACTCTCAGACCTTCTTCGAAGAGTTTTGAAGAGGGGTAGAGATAGGTTTTTCCGTTGTTGAAGTTCCTGTATACCAGGAAGCGTCTTACGCCTCTGCGGAGCCTCAGGCTCTCTGCCAGGGAGACGGTCTCCAGGTGTCTTTCTCCTCCGTCCTTGACCAGCTTGGGCGCCGAATGGTTGATCCAACCCTCCACACGCTCGTACTGGTTGTTGTAGAGCACCATGGTCATCTGGTTGTCGTCGCCGTTGGTGTAGGCGAACACGGATTCAAGGACGTTGCCGTAGCCGTCGTAGACATCAAAGAGCTGGAAGTATCTGGATTCGGAGAAGAGCCAGCGCATCTTCAGCAGCGGGAAGATTCTTCTCTTGTGCTCCTCGATCAGGCCCTCGTTGGGTCTCTCGTCCCAGTATGCCCTCTGGTACTCCATTCCGTACTTTTCCCTGAAGCCTTCGATCTGGCCGTGGCCGAACATCGGAAGACCCGGCAGCGTTGCAAGAAGGGTACATACGCCGAAGTACTTGTCTCCGTCTCCGAACTGGGCGATGGCGGTCTCTTCGTCCGGGTTGTTCATGAAGTTGACATAGCGCTTGAGGATGTCCGGATCGTATTCGAGAGTAGCCTTGATCATGTCTCGGTACTTCTTGTTGTCCTGGTTCTTGAGCATGTGCATGAAGGCGCTGTTGTAGACCCTGTGCATTCCGAGGGTGCGCACGAAGTAGCTCTCCATCATCCAGAAGGCCTCTGCAAGAAGAAGAGTATCCGGAAGCTCGCTCTGAATCCTATCAACGACTTCGCGCCAGAATTCGTTGGGGATGCGGCGGTTGAACTCCTCCACGCTCATGCCGTAGGAGGTTCTTCCGGCAATGTCTCCGCCCGTACCCGGCTTGGGATACCAGAGCCTCTGGATGTGTCTCTTCGCAAGCGTCATGGCAGCATCGAAACGGATGACCGGGAAGTTTCTGGCAACGGCAAGAATCTGCTGAATGACAGCCTCTCTTGTCTGTGGATTGAGAAAATCTAGCTGAGCGGTATCGTTCCAGGGCATCGTTGTTCCGTCATTGCCGTGGAAGATATAGGTGGTTGCACCGGTTCTGGTGTCTACACGGCGGAAGGTCACGGCGGCATCGGTCCTGTTGTAGTAGTGGTCCTCGATGCGGATGTCGATGTCCGGGTCTTCGGAGAGATTCGGACCGTTGTAGGTATATGAGGGGAACGGCGGATAGCTCTGTTGGATGAAGTAGTCGCTGTGGTATTTCATCCAGTCGCTGTCCAGTCCGGTATGGTTGGGAACCATGTCGCTTGCAAGGCGGATTCCACGGGACCACAGGCGGCCCTTGAGGTTGAACAGGGCTTCCCAACCGCCTATGCGGCTTGATATCTCATAGCCCTTGAGAGAGTAGGCCGAGGACTCGGCATCCGGGTTGCCGCAGAGGTTCTTGATCTTCTTGGATGCAGGGCTGCGCTCCCAAAGGCCGATGAGCCAGAGTGCGGTGAATCCCGAATCACGCAGATAATCCAGCTCCTCGTCGGGAATCTGGTCCAGACGGTGGATGTCGCGCTGGTATTTCTTGGACAGCTGGTCCAGCCAGACCAAGGTGCTCTTTGCCATCATTATGACGTTGGGCATCCAGTTGCGGTCTGGAGTGAAGGACTCGATGTCATCATCGCCGAGACTTGCGTAGTCGGGAATCTCCATCGGGCCCGGGCCGCCCTGGAAATGAGGTTTGTCCTCCTCCTGCATGTAGTCTATGCTGCGCAGAAGAAGAGTTGCAAAACCTTCCGGGAGCAGTGTGTCCCAAGGCTCGATTATGTATGCGATCTGTTTGGAAAGCGAATCCGGATAGAGGCGCGCAGGAAGCGTGAGGAAAGAAAACAGGTCGTCTTCCGTCGATTCTGCAAACGATGTGCCCTTGAGATAACTTCCCATGATTGCCGTCAGAGCCTGTGTTCCGTTGGGGAACTTGAGCTTTTTCTGGTCCAGCATGTCGCCCGTGGCGGCTAGGAGGGCTGGGTTTGCCTGAAGGACCTGATGCACGAAGAATGCGCGGACGGTCTCTACCCCATGGATGAAGTGAAGATTGTCCAGACGGGTAGGGAACATCCTGTCATAGAAGGACAGCACCTGCTCGGTATCCTTGTTCTTCTCTGCAAGGACCGAGATCCTTGAGAATGGATCGCTGTCAGTTCCCCTGAGGAAAACGGAGATTACGCTCTGGTAAACAAGATGCAGGACCGCAGAAGTGTACACACGTCCGGCAGTAATGGGATGCTCATGGCTGTTGTTGTAGACCTGAGCGACTTCCTGGGCCTGCCGGTACATCTGCGAGGCGTTCTCATCCGTCTCGAACATGGGCTTTTCATATGTCATCTCCAGACGGCTGGTCTCTGATATCCTGAAATCTCTGTTTTTCATTCCTTTCTCCCGAAAACTAATCAAGCGCCCGAATATTGTAACGCATCTTGCGCTGCGCTTTCCAGTGTAATCTCAAGCTGTTTCTCCTCCAAAGGAGAAAAGCGGGCAAGAACATAGTCCGCAACCTGCATACCTCCCGAAGGTCTTCCGACTCCGATCCTCAGACGGCAGAATGCCTCGGTTCCCAGATGCTGACGCACTGACCTGAGCCCGTTGTGGCCACCCATGCCTCCGCCCAACTGCCTTCGGACTTCTCCGAACGGAAGCTCGATGTCATCATGGACCACGAGTATGTCCGAGGGATCAATGCCGAAGAACTTCGAAGCCTCCTGGACGGAGACGCCGCTCTCGTTCATGAAGGTCTGGGGTTTGAGAAGCACACAGGGGCCGCGTTTTATGAAAAGTGCATGGAATTTGGTCTGCCAGGAAGAGCTTTCACCCATCAGTTTCAGGACCT
>JAEEGH010030799.1_pt1 | contig 10410 bp, 9 predicted proteins | sample 9134181 | NCBI WGS metagenome assembly JAEEGH01 (sample SAMN16246544, study PRJNA631951) | gut metagenome | biome: gut microbiome; feature: rumen; material: DP-attached | host: Bos | place: Iran: Karaj | collected 2018-10 | reverse complement strand
TCCGAAAGCCCAGTAATTTCAAGGGCTTGAGGGCTTAAATTGACCACATTGGCGCCAGGCACCAATGTGGTATAAATAGCGTCAAATTAAGACATCCAAGAAATAATAGCTTATAAATTTATGAGTTGATTATATCAGCTTGGCCGGAAAAAAACAAGACAAAAAGACCTGTGTTGATTTTTATTTCAGGTCCGTGGTAAAATATTAAAATAAATGTTATTAGAAAGACTGTTTCCTATTCCTGAAGTGAGATCGCTTTTTCTGCTTCTTCAAATCGCGTTTGAATTTTCGACCGGGGAGTATCTGTGAACGTGTTAAACAAGCATCTTCAAGGATAGTAACTAGAATGGAAATGTCCGCTGTACCGGAAATGATCCTTAACAAAAGAATTCGAATCCGTCCTATTATAAATGTCCGGTTGGATTGGTAACGGTGTTTGTTTGTTGATCTGCTTTTGACAGCAATCTCCTCATCCGCATCTTCCTTTATGAGTGCAGAAAGATTTGAGATAAGAAGGGTTATATAGAATTCCTGAATTATGGAATTGGCAGTCGCGCCTGAGAATTCTTCGAGGAGACATGTGCTTTTTAGTTCGTGGTATTTTGATTCGACAGGCCATCTCTTAAAGTACAGTTCACGGAACATGTCAGATGTGATATTTTTATCAAAGATGTTTGTGGCAAGGTATTCGGTCTCGCCGGTATCAAGTTTGACAGCAATAACCCTCACGGGTATATCAGAAGTTTTTTCCTTTGCATCACCTTCAAGAACATCCATATGTTCAATGGATTTACCTTTAAATCGGGGGACATTTTTTGAAAGATTATAATTATCCCGAAGACGCATAACACATAGGTGGTTATGATCAGCACAATAACGGAATAACCTCTCGGAATAATAACCGCGGTCAAAAATGATTATAGAATCTTCATATATGTTGAGTTCTTCTAGTTCCTGCATGTGCTTGATTGCCTGTTCGCGTTCGGAGGCAAGGTAACGTGAACATGAAGCATGTATGATATAATCTTCAATGACATCGTATACGACGGAAACAAGTGCCTGGGAATACTTACGTTCCGGAGTATGATGCTCGAACATTTCGCCGAAATAGTCGAAGTTATCTTTAGAATTTGGGAGTTCTATTTTAGAACCGTCGATGGCGAAAATGTGGTAGCCATTCCACGTCTTCCTCTCCTTAAGATTAGCGTAGAAGATCGACGAGGAGAGGGAGAAGAGTTCGAGGAAGAGCGCATGCGATATTCCCTTCCTTGCACGGGAGATAGCCTGTTTGGTTATCTTACCAGGAAAGCCAGTGACATCGTACAGTAAGTCCCGTACGGAGGAAATGCTGCTCTGTAAAGCACTCTTTCCGTTATAGAGCAGAAAAAGTATGACATTGAGCATGGACAGTTTGCGTCTTCGGACAAAGAAGTTGGGAGCTCTGAACGCTTCAAGACGGTCAGGAGTAGAAACAAAATCCTTGATTGAAGAAATGATGAGTTTACAGATATCAAGCTTTTTCATAAAGCACCTCCAATAAGATAAGTATTTACAATGTCTCGAAATGACGAAACATATGCCTTATCTTATTGGCCGCTTTCGCTACTTCAAAAATACAATCAGTCGCGAAAGCGGCCACACATTTGGGGCTGATTGTCAAGTGCTTTATGATGAAAAACTATTAAGAATTTATTAACAACAATAAAAGCCTTGAAGCACAAGGCTTCAAGGCTAATTAGAAGCAATTTGAAATTCCGAAAGCCCAGTAATTTCAAGGGCTTGAGGGCTTAAATTGACCACATTGGTGCCTGTCACTATTAAAAATTTATAAATTTTAATTAACGCTATCTAATAGATTTCTCTTTTATCAGTAAAAAAAGAGACTACCCTAGGCTCGTTTCCATTGACCATTTTCAGTTTTTATCCGTTTTATTAGTATCTGAAATTCAAAAACCATGCTCCTTTGACATCATATAATACCCCAAAGTAATTTCAGCGTACGTATCCATAGTTTCACCAATCACTGCTTTTCTTTGTCAACAAAGTATTTAGCGTGCTAAACAAATTTCTCTCGATTATACTTGAGCCGCACTCGAGTTTTTCACGAACTCTAAAATCCTTTACCCCTTCACCATCGTCCTTATCCGGTATCATCCAGGGTTCGAACATTTTATCAGGGGATGGTATCTTAGTTCTCTGTAAAACCATTATGTTGTATTCCCGTTCCAATGAGAAATTATCATATTTATGGTCTATCTTTCTTCTCCGTCCCGGCGTGATATGCCACGGCCTGCCATCCTGAATAATAATATTTTTTCCATCCACCCTGAAGCTTGATAAATCTTTAAGACATTCAGCTTCATCATCTATACGATAATAATGATTCCTATACAGGGCATACTGAAACGCCTCTTTCGAAAACTCCGTCAGGTTAGCAATCTGATTGATTATAAAATCAGCTTCTGCAAGTCCTTCATGCGGATATATACTCTTTCCTTCTCTCATCAATCCGTATATCCATTTACTGAGCTTTTCATTATGACGGAATCTATATTTCTGAAACTGTGTATCCATTTGTAACGGAATCGGATTTCTCATGTATATACCGTAGCCACTCTGCATGCTGCATCTTCTGAACGGCTGAAACCCTATCGGTACTACAAGGTTATCTATGTCCTTTTGATATAGTGGATGCACCAAGGATTCATGTATGTTTTCACCTTCTTCATTCTGCCCGATTATTTTATCTGTGTATGTAACAAATGCCGGAATATTCAGAGTCCATCGTAACGGCATCTGATAACTTGGCATGTGAAAGATCATCCCGTATTTATGGTTTTCATCTACTTCCGTTTGTTTCTGAGTAAGCGGCAGCCATCTTTTCTCTTTTTCATCCCAGTAGCAACATGCAAAAAACAGAGCTACATTAAAATCGTTTGTTATATCAAGCCAGCAGGTTTCTATCCCATAATGCTGCGCTAAAGGCTCATATAACACATCACAATAATTCCAGTTTTTAACATGTTCAAAACAGTATATAAGACTTTTGAACTCATAAATCCGCATATCTGAGACGAGTCTGTATAATTCTTTATCTTTTTTACTGTTATATTCATTCAGTTTTCTAAGCAGCTTTGGGATGCTGCTGGGATATATCTGGTTTTCTCCCCTAAAATAATTACGCCTATTGGCTTGTTCTATAACTACTCCATGAGGGTAATACACCTTCATCCCGGAAGTCTTTGAATCCCGATACGTTATTTCCATTAAAAAAGCTGCGTTAAAGTCCTTTATCTTTTCGTAGTAGTTTTCCCCACGATATGATGCCTCTGTCATCCTACGGCTTTCTGCTGCTTCTTTACGGTTATCTTCCCACAACTCTTTTACCTGTTTTTCGGTAATGTCATGTATCGTATTGTCTAATTTTTCAAACAAGTAGTTCAAAGATTCACATTCCTTTACTTTTAGACATTGGTGCCTGTCACTATTAAACGGGCATATAAGGTCAATAAGACAATGAAAAGTGCCCTCCCAAGCCCCTCTTAAATCCTGATGTGTGGCTTTTCCGTATCCAGTTTCCTACAAAATTAAGTGCACTGCCTGTTCTGTATTTTTGAAAGATCATCTTCTTACATGCACAGTCGCTCCATTTAGCGTGCTCAAGCCGCTTTTACAACTTTATCATATTCAAATATGGCCACATCTTTTACCATAACCTGAAGACGATCTACTATCTCCTCCAACTTTTCTGCTATTTCATCACTGTAATACACTTCTCCACACTGAGAACAAACAAGCGCAGGTACATTTTTGATAATTATAATGCAGTTGTCAAATTCCTGAATATATGTACGATTTGTTTTAATAACATTTCCTTTACACATTATACATCTCATAATTTCTTACCCCTTTCTGGTTACAAAATCAGCTTCCCATTTATTAGGATCAGGATAATATGCTGAAATAATATAAACCATTTCATCTAACATTCCACAAATTACATGAAGGTATCTTCCCTTTACATTCGCCCCCAAAATCAGACAACTTGGCGTAGGAATATCATCTGGTCGATCCTCAATAATCTCCCCATTTTATATTGCACTGCGAACATCCTCCCTAGATATTTTTCGTTCGCGGAGCCTTTTCATTGCATGATCTCGCCAGACTACATCACCTTGTCTGACATGTACTCTTATCTTCTCTATATCTAAAAAGCCTTCTTCAAAATCCACTGTCCTGTTTTCCTTTCCTTTTTACCTCATACTTAAGCGTTAGTACCGACTCAATGCACGCCTACAGCAACTGTAAAAAGGGTATACTACCCCTATGATTAATTATACAACGAACTGCTTTTTTTTGCAATAGTGGATTATATTATATTTTCCCAAATCACGTAAAAAGGAAAAAGCCTGAATATCTCAAGCTTTCTGATAAAAATTTCTTTAGTTCTGATAGAGTTCACCAAACTTTCAAGATCCATATGTTACTAGATAAAAGGGCTGCGTGTATCATACGGTCTCCTTTAGTTTTCAGTCGCTTAAGCACACACCCCAAGCCGAAGTGATAGGTTGCTCTTTTTATGCTATTTAAGCTTCAGCGCAGTGTAAACGTTAGATGTAATCGTAACAATCACCTGTGCCAAAAGATTCACTGCCTCAAACATAGTAAAACTACGTTCTATCTTCGTTATTATCCTATATAAAGACAACCTCGTAAATAAAAGCTCGCACAAAATATCTGCAGGCGAAATTCAAAACATCCGTTACCATCCCAACAACGCCTTGTTCTTTAAGATATAATATGTTCTTAACCACCCCTTCATACTAGCAGCTCTTACATATAACAGATACTATTATCCATAATCAAATAAACGCTAAATTATCTTTCGCTTAGTTCTCCGTATCATTGCTATACGGTCTGGCAACATTCAATAGCTTCACGCCTTTCAATGCTAGCATATCAAACTTTTCTTTAATACCTCCTGTCAAGACCTGAATATAAAGGGGCACCCACTTTTTCTGTCTTTCCATTGCAAGTATCCTAATCTTTCTCTGTTATTATTCTTGTGATTCGGCTTCTGTTCTCTTCTTTTTGTATATATGTCGTATTACAAGTGCTATAGCAACCACTATCGTAAGTATGACAGAGGCGATTATTACTGTGGCAACCTTATTGTCCGATATTGATTTGGCTAATAAGAGTATCCCCCATAGTCCAAGGGATAGGCATATGTAAATAAAATTAAACATCAGGCTGCCAACCATAGGATCTTCGCCACGATGATACCATCTGCCAGTAATAACATACGATGCTGGCAAAAGAACCAAACCAATGGCCCAGTTGATAACAAAAGCCTGTTCAGGCCACATCGTCTCAAATGGATTAGGCAGAATAAACTGTCGAATTATCAGCCCTATAAAACGAATTATTACATACATAACTAAAGCCCTCTACAAATTTTTTACAAATTTACTGCTTTTTTAACTTAAGTAACAACATATCCATAATTTACTAAATGATTGTGTCTAAATATCTCTCATAAAATTATTTTTAGTGTCTACTCATAAAAACCGACAAAATTAGTGTCTGCTTTTTAAGGCAAAAACAGACACTAGTTAATTTCATCTAATGGTTTTTATTTTTTCAACATCTATTTTCCCTTTTATATATCTCTGACACACAGACTATTAAAGATCGCAATTCATTAAATCTTCTTATAAATTTCTTTAGTTCTGTACAATATTTTCTTTTCAAGTTTTATCTGATCTGTGGATCATTGTCAGTGGTTACAAGATTTCTAAAGCCTATGTCGTAAAAATAATATGCAATTAAAATACTCATATAGCATGCCAACCCTTATTTTACGGTATATATCTCTTGCTGTTGTCCATGGTATTAATATATTTTTGAGATATATCCCGAAAAAAATGCCGATGGAGAAAACTCAAGGAAGTATATTCCTGAATATGATATCGTACTTGACCAATATGATTTGCTTACAGTTCCACCTATAGGAACTATAAATTCATCTATCAATGTTTTTCCCCCAGTAGTCCTTTTCCAAAGTTTTACCGACATTTGACTTCCAGAATTTGTTGCACTTGTTATATTTACACTATAAGCGTTAGCATTTGTAAAATAGTACTCTGTGTATAGTGTTTGATAGCTACTGTTTCCACTTATATTGTATGTTGTACCACCAGTACTCCAATTCCAAGCAACTGTCGGCTCACTATATCCAAACATAGCGGCTACCGCATCTCCATACGAAAATGAAAAAGTTATAATCACACACAGTATTATTGAAATAATTATCTTCTTGTTCTTCATAGTCAATCTCCTTTACATGATTTCTAAATTATATTTTTTCTCTAAGCATTACAATTTCATTATTTTCTTCAACACAGATAAATGGATAAACATATTCATGCATAATTATCTCTTCGATATTTTCACTATCCATCGCCACTGTATAATAATTACAGATATACCTAAGGTCATTTTGGTTTAAATAACGCAACTTTTCTTCAGATTTCTCAGTCTTCCCCTTAACAATTATCTTGCAGTCATTTGATATTTTAATAATCTTTTTCTCACCTGTAAAAATATATCTACTACTATCTTGAGAATATTCGACCACTCTCATGGAAAGATTTCCAAATTGATCAAGAGAATCAAGTACTGCGTAATAACTGTTATCCGGGTAATCGATCATATCCGGTGCTTCTTCTTTAAAATGATATTCTACATTTGAAAGGTCATCCCCTTGTAGATTTAGTCTGTACGCGTTCTGATTTTTTTCCATTATCGCATCTTTTATATTTTTGTTCAAAGAAAAACAACCAGTAAAAGAGTCTACACCAAGTCCATTTTCCATAACAGCCGTTGAAAGATTTATTTGAGTTAATCTTCCACAATAACCAAATGCATAGTCTCTTATATATATTACAGATTCTGGTAAGCTAACCGAAGATAAGGAACCGCATGTTGAAAAGGCTCCAATGCCAATCTCAGTTACCCCTTCTGGCAGGATTACTTCTTGAAGATTTCCACATTCTGCAAAAGCATTTTTACCTATCTTTGTTACATTATCCGGTATCTTGATATTAGTTAATTCTGCGCAGTTTGCAAATGCATTATCTGCTATTTCCGTAACAGAATTAGGTATAATCGTATTTCCACAGCCCAAAACAAGCTTTCCGGTTGATTTTTCTATAATGGCATCACAATTCTCCCTGCTATCAAAAACATTATTGCCTTCATCCACGACTATATGTACTGGCCGATCCTTAACATGTAATCTGCATAAATAAAATACATCAAGATCACTTATTTCTGTAACGTCAGTCGGGATAAACAGTTCCCGGGTTTCAGTATTTAAATACCTGAATAGTTTATCGACATCTTCCCCGTCTATGTTTTTGTCTTTTTTCATATATACAGGAATATTTTCCTGAGATAGGGAAGTTTCATCTGATAATGTATTGTATTTCTCATTCAATGCATTATCATCATTGCTATCGGTTGCTTTAGAATTACGAACTGGTATAAATATTACAATACTTGCTATCAAAACGGCTATCATGACAAAAGATATCCATTTTGACTTCTTCCTAAATTCCATAATTTTTTTAATCCTTTCCTTAATACTCACTTCGCCAAACTGAACCATCCCAAAACCGGGCAACATCCTGATTGAACCATATTTGTACAGTGCTCCTGCATATTTTGCTCTTTGTTCTGAATCCATTGCCTTGATCAAGCCTTCATCACAAGCCAATTCCATGTCCTTACAGAACAAAACAAATGCAACCCAGATCCATGGAGCAAACCAATACAACGAAAGCAATATGAATCCAATGAGTTTCGTTATATGATCTCCTCTTCGTAAATGCTCTCTCTCATGGCTGATAATATATGTTTTTTCACTCTCTTCTACACAAAAACCTACATATATCCTGGGTCTGCATATCCCATAAATAAATGCTGACTTTGTACATTCTGTATAGAAAACATTCTTATCGTATGCATCCCTTATAGAAGTTAAAAGCTTTCTTTTTAATATAGCAATTTTTATTATGCCATAAAACAACATTCCAAAAGTTCCCAAAACCCAAATACAGCTAAGTAATTTCAACGGTTCAAAAGAGCGTATAATACTACTGTTTGCTCTTTCTTCTTTAATTTCAATCATCGAATCCTTGGATTGATTTTTGACAGATTCTATGGGTTCAGAATAGCTCTGTGGCAGGGTTCCTTCATTGTTTATGTTTAAATAATTGTTAAGGGTATTTGATTCTCCTAATACTACAACATCCATCCCATACGTATTTGTTTTTATATCCAGATTGTCCGTCAAAGCACTTTCAGATATTTCAGGTATGACTGCAAAACGGCTTTCTATAGGGAACAGAAAAACTAGTCTAATCCCTAATAAAACCCATAATAAACATATAACAGATCTGGAAGCTTTTTTAAAAATTATTCTGAAAATAAAAATAATAATAACAATTAAGCATGAATATAAACTTGTCTTAAGAAGATTTTCGAAAATAAATACCATATTACCTCCTCAAGAATTACTATTTTCCCTTTTGTTTTTTGATTTTTTCAATCATTTCCTCAATTTCTTTAATATCATTTTCAGTCATTTCTTTGCTTTTTGAAAATGCCGTTAGAAACGCAGGACATGAACTGTCAAATCGAGCATCCAGTATGTCTCTTATAAAAGCAATCTGAGCTTCTTCTTCTTTTATAAGACTTCTTACTATCATTTTCTCATTAACAAGGATTCCTCGTTCTGATAGCTTTTTAATTACGGTGTAAGTTGTTGATGGTTTCCAGCCCAATTCCTCTTTGCATAATTCAACTAACTTACCACTTTTTATAGGCTCATTTCTCCATACAATCCTGCATAAGCGGTATTCACTTTCAAATATTCTGGGTACCTCCATAGTTTTATTATTCCTCTCTCTAAGATCCAGATTTATTACACTAAATTTATCTATTCGAATAGATTAATCAAAATATAGCATATATTTTGATTAATGTCAACAGTTTTTTTCTATTCAAATAGATTTTTTAATTTTATGTATTAAAATGCTACTGGTAACCTTTCTGTTATCACCAATAGCCTCTTCGGCTGTTACCAGCCTGCCATGCCAAATCCTCAGGTACACCCATCTTAATCAAATTTCGTACCTTTGTTTTAGGTTTCTTCCATTGTTTCCATATGCACATGCGTATTCTGTGATAGAGCCATCCGTTGATGTCATCTATGTTATTCTTCATGCTTGCTATCCCATAGTAGTTAAGCCAACCTCTGGCGTATACCTTGATTTTCTCAAGTTTTGGCTTGATTGACTGTACAGACTTACGGGAAGATAAGTCTTTCAGTTTTGACTTGAACTTATCCCATGACTTTGGGTGAACTCGGACAAATATGCCCTTGCCGTTCCTTCCCAATGCAAAGCCTAGGAACTTAAAATTTCGGATTGCAAACACACTGACAGTTCGACTTTTCTCTCGGTTTACTGTTAGTTTCAATTTCCCTTCAAGATATCTCGCACTGCTTTCCAAAAGTCTCTCCGATGCCCTCTTGCTTTTAGCAAGGAGCACGATATCATCTGCGTATCTGACGCATGGAACACCTCTCTTCAAGAACTCTTGGTCGAACTCATTGAGGTAGATATTAGCAAGTAGTGGCGATAAGTTTCCACCTTGCGGTGAACCTTCCTCTGTCTCGATAACTACTCCGTTTTCCATTACTCCACTTTTCAGATAACGCTTTATGAGTTGAACTACACGTTCATCCTTCACATTCTTTCTGAGAAGATTGATAAGGATTTCATGGTTCAAGGTGTCAAAATATTTTGATAAGTCCAAAACTACCGCAAATGTGTAGCCTTGTTCTGCGTATTCCTCTACCTTTCGTATAGCATCCTTTGCGCTTCTGTTCGGACGGTAGCCGTAGCTGCCTTCCGCGAACAACGGTTCATAGATTGGCACCAGCTGTTGAGTTATAGCCTGTTGGAGTGTTCGGTCTATCACGGTGGGTATGCCAAGCTTGCGCACACCACCATCTGGTTTTGGAATCTCAACTCGTCTGACAGGCGATGGGGTATACTTTCCGCGATATATGCGGTCAGTAAACTCCTGTTGATGTTCCTTAAGGTACGGAAGCGCCTCTTCGATAGTCATTCCATCAATACCTGGTGCTCCCTTGTTTGCCTTAACTCTTTTATACGCTCTGTTAAAGTTATCCTTGTACAGTATCGCTTCCAAGAGCTTCGGCTGTGCACTGTCTCTTTCTTTCCATATCCGATTGAATGACCTACGCGCTTTCGCATACCCTTCATGTTCCGCACTATCTCTTTGCGAACAGCCATGATTATCTATGTTTTCTGCCAT
>JAEEGH010030796.1_pt1 | contig 10411 bp, 6 predicted proteins | sample 9134181 | NCBI WGS metagenome assembly JAEEGH01 (sample SAMN16246544, study PRJNA631951) | gut metagenome | biome: gut microbiome; feature: rumen; material: DP-attached | host: Bos | place: Iran: Karaj | collected 2018-10 | reverse complement strand
AAGCTCTCCAGCCGGAATTCCAGACCTACGCCAAGAACGTCATCAAGAACGCTCAGGCTATGTGCGCCGAAATGCAGAAGCTCGGCTACAAGGTCATCAGCGATGGCACCGACAACCACCTCATCGTTGTCGACATGACCTCCAAGGGCGTTTCCGGTAAGGAAGCCGAAGTGGCCATGGAAAAGGTCGGCATCTCCTGCAGCCGTTCTACGATTCCGTTCGATCCGCGCAAGCCGATGGATCCGTCCGGTGTTCGTCTCGGTACTGCCGCTATCACGACCCGTGGCTTCGACGAAGAAGACACTCGCGAAGTGGTCCGCATCATCGACCGCGCCATCCAGGCTAAGGACGATGAAGCAGGTCTTGCTAAGATCCGTCAGGAAATTGTCGAACTCTGCAAGAAGCACCCGCTTTATAAGTAAGAAGTAGACAGTAGGCAGTAGACTGTGGTTAGGTTTTAATCGCTGCGCCGCCTACTATATCATCCCTGCGAAGGAATGTTATCCCCGACTTGTTCGGGGATTTTTTTATCTATTATTAAATTTAGCTTTGGAGAAAATATGCGATACTTTTGGCTTGGAATTCTTGTTGGCACGATGATGCTTGCTGCCTGTGGTGACGATGACAGCGATTTTGCGACGCGCCCGGACGACGGAAAGGATTCTTCGTCCAGTGTCATCCTGAGTGGCGATAGCCATGAAGGTTCGGGTCCTTCATCTAGTTCCAGCACGGACAAAAAGTCCAGCAGCAGTGTTAAATCAAATGGTTCCGCAGTGTCTAGTAGTTCTGCCTTATCCAGCAGTTCTGAAAAAGCGAAATCTTCATCTAGTAAGGTCTCTGAACCTGCCGAAACGATTGGTCCGTCTACTGTTACCACTGGAGAAATGACAGATCCCCGTGATAATCAAACCTACAAGACTGTTACCATTGGCTCCCAAACTTGGATGGCGGAAAACCTGAACTATGAAACGGCAAATTCCTTCTGCTACGAGGATAACGTGTCTAACTGCACCAAGTACGGTCGCCTTTACACTTGGGCTGCCGCCATGGATTCGGCGGGTGTCTATTCCGTGAACAGCAAGGGTTGCGGCTACGGCGGGCATTGCAGCGTAAAGCCCCCGGCAAGGGGAATCTGTCCTGAAGGTTGGCATGTCCCTACTTGGGCGGAGTGGTACACCTTGTATTCCGCAATCGGCAGCTCCCCTTACGCCATGCAGGCGAAAGGTTTCGACAACTGGCCCGATGCCACTGACGCTTATGGATTCTCCGCGCTTCCTGCGGGCCTCTGTTACCAAGGCTTTTGCGACGATGTCGGCTTGTTCGCCTCCTTCTGGAGTGCCTCTGAGGGCAGTAGCGAAGGCGCCTACGAATGGATCTTGGGTGCGGACGAAGCAGACTTCAGCATCGGCCACGGCAGCGAGAAAATCTGCAGCTTCTCGGTTCGTTGCGTCAAAGACTAAGTTTTTTTATGAATCGTTCTTTTGCCATTTTTGCTTTGCTTGCGTTGTCATTCGCGATAAACGCTTGTGACTCCAATTCTGAAATTGGAACGATGACTGATTCCCGCGATGGTCAAACCTACAGAACCGTGAAAATTGGTGAACAGGTTTGGATGGCGGAGAATCTCAATTTCAAAACGGATAGCAGTTGGTGCTATAATGACGAAGAGTCAAACTGCCAGAAATACGGAAGGCTTTATTCGTGGAATGCGGCAAGAAGTGCATGCCCCGCCGATTGGCACCTTCCCAGCAAGGCTGAATTCGAGACCTTGCTTAAGGCCGTGGGCGGAATACAGGATAAGGAAAATGAAGAAAAATGGGTGGGTGCAGACTCCAAACTCAAGTCCACTAGCGGATGGAAAAACGACGCGAAGGGCTTGGCCTTTGCATCGCTTGCTCTCGCCAAGTCCCCTAAGGCATTAAGCAACTTGAATGTAAACAGCAACGGAACGGATGATTATTCCTTTACGGCGTTGCCTGCAGGCGACAGAAATGCGTTTTACAACTTTGAGGGCTTTTATGCGGAGTTCTGGAGTTCTACTGAGGCCAATAGCGAGTACAGCAATAAGCCTCACGCATACAAGATGCTCTTGACCGGCCCCATTAAGGTTACGGTGCTGGGCCGAGGCTACAAGGAATTCGGGTTCTCCGTCCGTTGCGTTAGGGATTGAGTGGTACCTTTGGCCTCAAAACTCATTTTTTTGCTATTTATCTCTCGTCTCCTCATAGAGGATAACTCTACTAAGGTGCTTAAAAAGCACCAAGTATCGTATATCTCGTCTCTTATCTCTCGTCTTTAATCTATCTTTACCTCCATAAACAAGAGGTTTTATGCAGTCCTGGACCGAAATAAAGAACATTGAGAACCCCACTGAAGAACAGCAATTAGAAGCTATCGGACTTAACTGGTACGCAATTAGCTTGATTCAAAATCCGACTGAAACGGTGCAAAAGGCTGCATTCGAAAAGAATGAACAGGCCATTCTTTATGTGAAATGCGGCCCGTGCGAGGCTTTGAAGCAGGCTCTTAACGCCATGGACGAAGTTAAGTTTCTTGCCGCATTCAAGGCAGAACCGAATTTGCTCAAGTTTATTACGAATCCGGTGCTTCTCAAGGCTGCTGTGTCGCAGGACTGGCGCATTGTCCGTAAGATTGATGGTGCGTCCGATGAACTTTGGGCCGAGGCCGTTCGTCAGAGCGAAGATGCATTGAAGTTTATTCGAAACCCTGGAGAAAAAGTACTTATTGCGGCGATTGAACGCGATTGGAAGTACATTCAGGAAATTGAAAATCCGACGGCTGCAGTTGTTGTGGCGGCGGTCAAGCAGGACTATCATGCGTTTGAATATGTGAGCATTCGCCGTCGTACAGAACCGGTACAGCTTGCTGCTGTGCGTACGGACTGGCGTTGCATCCAGTATTTGCAGCGCGCTAGTGAAAATGTGCAGATGGAAGCGGTTCGCCAGTCGAAGGATGCGCTTAAGCTTATCAAGAATCCGACTCCCGCCGTCAAGGAACTCTGCGAATAGGTGTTGCGATGGGTGAGGCGGCACATCGTCCGTTGTTGAAAATAGACAACGTTACTTTCCGTTATCCAAAATCTTCGCAGGACGCTTTGTCGAATCTTTCGCTTTGCATTCCGCAGGGGAGTTTGTTTGCTCTAATTGGCCCGAATGGTGCTGGCAAGACAACTATGTTGCGGCTTCTTTGCGGTCGCATGCTGCGCTTTGAAGGTTCAATTGATATTGATGAGTCCTTGCGTAATTCCGCAGGTTTCTTGGATTCAAAAAAATATGGCGTTTTACTTGAAAATCCGGGCGTTTATCCTAAACTCTCCATTGAAGAATACCTCAAGTTTTTTACTGGGTTTTATAATTTGGGCGAAGGTGCTTGGTTAGAGGGGGGCTCCGTTTATGAACGCTGTGAAAAATTTGCAGAACGCCTGAAATTACCTCCTTTGGACACTCGCATGGAAGCTCTTTCGCTCGGAAACCGTCAAAAGGTGCAGATTGTTCGTGCGTTGTTGCATAATCCAAAGCTGTTGATTCTCGATGAGCCTGTGGCAAACCTCGACCCGATCTCGCGTGAATCGGTTTGGAAACTCCTTGATGAATGGCGAAGCGATACTTGCGGAACCGCGATTGTTAGCTCGCATGTGCTTGCTGAAATGGATAAGTGGGCTACAGACTATGCGATAATTGATCGCGGTCAGGTGTTGAAATCAGGGAAAAATCCGGGTGCCGGGGACATTGCGACGTCCGCGAATCATTTTGAACTTTTATTCGTAAATCCTGTCGCTTGCGAACAAATTGAAAATGCTTTAAAGAATGCAGGGCTTGCTCCGTCGCAAATCAATGCCAAGGGCGAATCCCTCGCTGATATTTACCGCTCGATTGTCCAGTAAAAATACTGACGGCACTCCGTTCCACACGCTTTCCCCCAGCCTTCTGATCTCTAACCACTAATCACTAACCACTGTTTACTGCCTACTGTCTACTTCCTACCGTCTACAGCCCTTCCTTCTCTCGTCTTTCGTCTCTCGTCTTTCGTCTAAACTAGAACGCTTGCGACAAATCGAACGCGAACCGTCCCCATTTGAATTTCATGGAATTCTTCTTGTCTTCGTCGTAGCTGGTAAGGCCTGTAATGATGGCGTAATCAAGGCGGAAGGTGAGGAATTGCCAACGATAGCGAATGCCTAGGCCAAGGCTGCCTTCCTGGGCGTCTTCGTAGCTTTTGTCCTTGGCATCGACGACTCTTGCCCAGTCAAAAAATTGCACGATTTGCCATGCCCTCATAGATTTCCACGGAAGAGTCCAGCGGAGTTCCTCGTTGACGCGGAAGTACATCGGCGTGAGTGCCGTATTGATGACTTCTTTGGTTACATCCTCGGTAATTTCTTTGCCGTTGTCTTGTTTCTTAGTGACTTTTTCCGTTGTTGTTGTGGAGTAGCTTGCGTAGATGCTACGGAAACGGTTACCGCGTACAGAACGGGAACCTCCTTGATAAAATACTCGTGCGTCGTCTTCGATGGCCCTGTTGAAAAAGCTTCCGATGCTTCCGCTAAGTGCTCCGTACAAAGTCCAGTATATCGGAAAATAAAGATTGGCGGTCGCTTCGCCGAACGTATATAGATGCCCGTCTTCGTAGTCGTTTTTTCCGCTAAAGTTGGTTCCGAATCCTGCTGTAGGGGAAATGCGAACGCCTTTCGTCGGGTTGAAATAGTCGTCGGTGTAATCAAATGTCAATGCGATTTCGCCTTTAAGCTTGAAGAGCTTGTCTTCATTCTTGTTCACGTATCGCGTATCGATGGTTCCGCGGAATTTGATGTTGTCAGTAATTCCGAACGTTAGGTCTCCGCGGTTGATGATTTCGTAACGTTCTTCCACGCTGTCGGGGTAGGCGGGGGGAGTGATTTTTTCGTGATTGAACGAAAGGCGATCAACAAAGCGGATTGCAGTCGGGATGAACGTGAACGACGTTCCGAACAAAAGCGGATTGGCGTAGCCGAGTGTGATTTCTTGCTTGTGCTGAGCAATTTGTACACTTGTCGAGAACTCGTGGAATTTGCCAAAGAAGTTCTTGTGTCCAGCGTAAGCCAATGCTCCGAATCCGTACATTTCTTCAAAGAAAAATCCGTATCGAGCCTCGCCGGGAACGCGTTCAACAACATCGAGGTGAATGTCTGATAATCCGTCTTCGCGCAATTCGTCGTTCAGCTTGACTTGCGTGAACAGCTGAGTGGAATAGAGCTTGCTCTTGAAATTGAAATACTGGTTACCGTCAATGATTTCTCCTTTGGGTATCCGCCAAAGCGAAGACAGCCACGATGTATTTGTAAGGCCTTCTTCTGAATCTGATTTTCTCTCGTTCTTGCTTATTACGCGTTGCGTCGAGGATATGATATTTCCCATCAAGACTTTCGGTCCAGGAGTCACATTGATGACGACGTTAATTTGTTTTGCCGTCGTATCGACGTGTTCTTCTGATGAAATATAAACATGCAGATTACCTTGTTTACGGTAAGCTTTCTGAATTTCTTGAAGGTCTTCTGAAATATCTTCTTGATTATAATACTGGTGCTTTGTAATTTTTAGCGAACCTAAATCAATGGGAATGGGTTCGTCTCCGGCAGAAATAATTCTAGCGTCGTTAAATCTGTAGCATTCGCCTTCGTGGATTGTAATTACATAGTTGCGCTGTTTAAGTCCGTGAGCTAATGGTGTGCGTATGATTTCCATCTTCAAATCAAAGCTGTAGTATCCGCGTGAATAGTAAAGAGCGCGCACGTTTTCAGATGAAAGACGCATTAAAAAATCTTGCTTGATTGTATCGAGTTGTGCAAATTCTGCGGGAATGTCCAATTGCTCGTTTAACTGGAATTTCGAGAAAATATTGTTTCCGTTGATAGTGACAGACCACGGGCTTTTCTCTTCGTTATTGGCAAATGCAATCGACGAAAAAAACAATAATGCACAAATTAGTAAAATCATTTTGCTTTCTCCGTGGGCGTTGCCGCAGACGTTTCATCTGTGTCTTTTCTGTCTGTAGATATGTCTGTTTTTTTTGTTTCTGCTGCGGTGCTTGTGTTGTTTATTTTGGCAGACGAATTATCTGTGGGCGTGTTTTCGTTGCTTGTTGTATCTGTAGCAGTGCTATCCGTGATTGTAGCTCCTGATTGTGGAGTCTTGACCTCTGTTTCCGTGGTATCGTTCGGCTGGCGCATTGCTCTTGGCGGGCGGACAGTTTCGCAACTTCCAATGCCCAAAATACAGGGGTTCCAGAACTTGTATGTGTAGTTCATGCCGATGTTCTTTTCGACTCGGTTTTCGTTGTTGCTTTCTGCTCCGGAATTCGTTGTGTATTGCTTTGAAATGAGCAAACCGTTGAGCGAAAGTGACGGTGAAAGGTGGTTCCTGTGCGAGTATTCTTTTTCTTGGAAGAACGGAAGCTTATATGTAGCACCGAATTGTAGTGCTTGGTCGTAAATCGGGTCTATGCTTTGATCCTGTGTGTAACCGAAAATGAGGCTCAAGTTTTTGACCCAGCGATCCAGTGAAATTGGAATTTTGACGTAGGAGGAGTCTTTTTCGTTGCTGGAGTTGTCGAACAACATCACCTTCATGTCGATATCGCCGATGTAGTCTCCTCCCAGAGTCTTGTTTGCTGTTGACGCGATAACTTTACCGATGGCCTTGCCTGCAAGTTTGTTCCAGTCCGCCGATTCTCCAGATTCGTTCGCCACGCATCCAAGGAATATGTTGTAATAAGTCGCCGCCGCCGTTGATTCCGTTCCGCAGTTGGAACTAGGCATGGGCTGCAAGTTCGTTATCGTTCCCTGAATATCAAAGTTGATGGGGCATGTCGCCTTGTCGTTGTCGTCAGGTTCTGAGCAATAGGGGAGTTCCTGCATGCTTGAAACATCAATGATCCCATGCTGCCACGGAACATCGTTCCATGAAATATTGAATCTACTGAGTTCAAAATCGTAAAGGCCTTTTATGCCGATGAATCCGTTGTCCGTATTGGTGACATCTCCGCGCAAGAGAGGTCTGTTCGTTGTGCCAAGCACCCAAATGTCGAGCGTGAGCGGGAATGCTGCGAATGGCGAAATAATTTCTACAGAATCGTGTTGGGAATCGCTGATGTGGAACGACAAATCGATGGGGTTGGAAACGGAAATCTTCGCCTCGTTTTTTTCTTTGCTGCGCAAGCTTGTGATTGCGTTGTTGAACATCGACAAAATCTTGTCGAGTGAACTTGGCGTGATATCAATTTCCAAATCCTTTCTATAAACAAACTTGTCTATAATAAACTCGCCGCTTACGTTGTTGTTCTTGATTTGCCCTTCTTGCGTATGCGGAATGTTGAACGTGATGTCGCTTCTTGCAAATAGTCTTGCGGTACCGTAGGTTTCATCGTCAAATGTATATTGTATCGATGGAATTTTTGTGACGATGGACATCTGCTCTTTAGAATCTACCAGGTAGCCCTTTACGTTCCTTATCGTAACGGTGTGCTGGTCCGTTTGTAAAGTGTATTTGTCCGTACCGAAGTCGATGACATCAATGCTCATGTTCTGCAAATCATAAAGCAATTTGGCAAATACGATGTCGCCGTATTCGTTTTGTGTCGATATTTCGTTTAAATCAAGCTTGCCGTTCTTGATGCCGCCCTTGATCTGTATCGGGAAGGCATTTTCGATGGTGGAATACCTGAGGAGGGTAGAATCCGACTTGATTTGGGCTGTAATGCCGGACAAGCCTTCCTTTAGTTTTGCTTGAATATCAATGTTCAAGTCTGTTTTCTCGATTTCGCCACGAATGCCCGGAATAAGCCACGTTCCTTCGAGTTTGATGTTCCCGAGAAAATCGAGACTGTCCGTGAGCGTTCCGCTTCCGTTGATAAATCCGTTGTTTGGACTCTTGTATGTAAGGCTAATTTGTCGTGTCGGCTCAAAAATGTTGTCAACAACCACATTGGTGTTGCCTACCCAAACGCCATTGGATATGTCGAAATTCGTGAGCAGCTCGATTCTATCTTTCTTTGCTGATAAGTTTAGTTGCTTGATGTTCAGCACTTCTGTAGGGATTTTGTTGAAACTCAAATCCTTGAAGTCTATGTTTCCGAGCAGTCCGGAGTCTTCTTCAAACGAAATTTCTCCGTTAAAACGCCCTGAATAAAGAGTCGTATCTCCGAGCGGTTCCAACAAGAACGGTATATTGAAGTTCTCTATGGATACCCAAGCGTGCTTTACTTGGAGCGGGAGCATTGCTGTTGGCTTATAGTCCGGGTTGGAGTCATTGGGGAGTACGAACGACGCTTCCATGGCGACTTTATTGCTGTTGTGCGAAACAATAGCCTTGTCGATAATGACCGTGTCGCCGATTTCCCGTATCTTGGTGTAGCCGTGAACGATGAACGGATCCACGTCGGCATCGATGTCGAGTTCAGCTTCGCCGACTCTGGAATCGAGGTTGTAGAATACAGAACCAGAAATCGAACCTTTCAAGTTGTCGCCCAGTTTTACATCTGTGAGAGGTATTGTGGAAATTTCTACGTGGTCGGTTTTAGCCCATACGAGGAGCGAATCGCCGAGGTGAACTGTCGCTTCTGCTGTTCCGCCGTTCCTTTGCGTCAGATGCCAGTTGGTGTAAATGAGTGACTTGTCTTTCCAATCGACATCGCCTGTGATGGAGAATACGTCTTTGGGCGTAAAGACGTTGACTTTGGGGAACACGACTCCGTTTTGGTCTAGGACGAGTGTCAAGCGCAGCGAGTCCGCTTTCAAGTGATAGGCGTTTATGATGGAATCCGCTTTTAAGAATGCTCTCAGTTTCCCATTTTCAAACGTACCGATCATTTTGGGATTGCGGCCCAGTTCGACGTTACCCTTCACCCAGTCTAGAGCCCATGGTTCTGTGGTAGCGAGATTTGCTGCAAAGAATACTTTTAGGCTATCTTTTGTCTTGACTCTCGTCTTGATGACTGAACCTTCGCGTGTTTCGATGGATGCTTCGATATCGTCACCAGTCTTGGTCAGCGATTGGATGTCCAAGTCCATTGGCATCATCTGCGGACCATACATGGCACTCATGTTCGCAATTTCGCCAGAGAAGTCGAAGTCCAGCTTGTCGTCGATAACGCCTTCGAGGTTGATAGTTCCGCCCTCGTTGTTCTTGATGAACGTTTCGACAAGAGTTTGCTTGGGATTGCCGCTGACCTTGATGGTTGCATCGAGCGGCAAGAACGGCCAAAATTCGGCGATGTGCAACTTTAGTGTAAAGTTGTATTGCAATGATTTTTTGGTGAGAGATGTCGTGACGTTGCCGCTGAAGTTCACGTTGCTTATGCCGGGGATGGATTCCGGCAGTTTCATCGGGACCCATTTGAGCGGATCCTTGACGCTTACATTTGTTGAAACTTTCAGCTGCGTGAGGTCCGTCATGGGTGCGTTTGCGGATATGGTCACGTTGTCGTTTTTCGTTTTGATATTTCCGTCGAGGCGAACATTCTTGTCCGTGAAATCGACATCTAGCTGTAGTGCTGCGGTATCTTTCACGAAGCTGCCCGCAATGTTGTCGGCGCTGAGTGCGACTTTTCTTTCACCGATGTTCTGTGCTTTGATGTTCTGTGCACTCCAGCCCATATCGCCCATGGTGAAGTCCAGTTTGCCGACGCTTAGCTTGACCGGGAGAGGAATGTTGATGTTGTCGGGGAATGCAATCGCTTCAAGAGCTTTCGATGAATCGCTGGTCGTTGCTTTGCTTGATTTGTCCGCCGATTTGCTAGTGGTATCCATCACCTGGTTTGCAGAAATCTCTTTGATGTCGAGATCAATTCCTGGAGGTTCCCCAAGTAACGTTATGTCGAGGTGCGGCCCCCGGATCATGTAAGTCGATTCCCCTTTTTTAACGAGAATGGAATCGTAGTAGTGGTCGAGGAGGTTGTTCTGGTGATGCCCGTAAGGGATAATTGTCACATCCCCGAACGTGTGCGGTGTTGAAAGCAACTCTTCGACAGCATAGTGAACATACCAGACACCGACTGTCACGGCAGCTACAATTGCCGTCGTAATGACGGACTTCACAAAGAAAATCGATAGTATGCTTTTCAAGTGCCCATAATATAGATAATGTTTGAGGGGGTTAAATGTTTGTTTACATGAAACTAACTCTTGAATGTACTTGTACCATAGAACTGTAAATTATTATTTATTTAGAATAAAGTATTTTGCGACAAGTCGTTAGTCATTGGTCATTAGTAAATAGGATATGCAAAGTGGTTAGTAAACAGTGGTTAGTAAACAGGAATGTAAAAGGAACGTTCTTATTACAATCCTAACCACTAATCACTAACCACTAGTCACTATTTCACCGTAATCATCGGGCTGGTTTCGCTCAAGAGGTAG
>JAEEGH010030792.1_pt1 | contig 10412 bp, 11 predicted proteins | sample 9134181 | NCBI WGS metagenome assembly JAEEGH01 (sample SAMN16246544, study PRJNA631951) | gut metagenome | biome: gut microbiome; feature: rumen; material: DP-attached | host: Bos | place: Iran: Karaj | collected 2018-10 | reverse complement strand
GTAAAATCAAAAATGGCTTAAATAAAGGGTTTTGGAGGGTTATGGAGAGTAATATTCGTGATGTATCGGAAGTCCCGACATAGGACGTCATCATGACCGGCGGCATTGATTACGAGGATGACGAGCTTGAGTTCCTTCCAAACCGCTAAGCAGAAGTAAAAGGTAATACTGTTGTGTAGTGACCATTTGTAAATATGGAAGAAACCGGGAGTATTCCGATTACGGCATAAAATTATCCCGCCTGTTCACATCGCGTGAGCAGACGGGGTTTTGTTATACTTAGTATGAGTTTTATTTTTTTATATCGACTGATAATGACATAATAATCAATTAAAATCTGCTATCATCGGTATTTGTGAAATATCCTGCAAATACCGATAAGAAAAATCTTGCGAATGAGAGGAAAAGCAAGAGATACAATCAAAAATCTGCATTTTACAGCGCTGTATGGTCTGATGACTGTACAGCGCTTTTTGTTTCGACAAAAAAAGGTGTAAACAAGTTTGTTTATATCCTTTTCTTTGTCGTTCGACGCTATCCGTCAAATATCCGCGCCCCTCCGATTTGATTTGAAATCTGACCATTTCAAATCTACGGAGGTTATTTATTTGAAAACAATCAATTTGCGGGACTACTACCCGCATTATAAAGAAGATGAATTCTATGAGGTACCGGACGCTATCGCTGATTTGTTGCGCGAATTTGAACGTAAGGAAAAAAACTATATAAGAAAAATCAAGCGTTATCGTGCATATTTCTCGCTCGATGTCGGAGACAAAATTGAAAGCGAAACGCTCCTTTCACAGAATGATCCTGCCGATATTTTGGAACTGAGAATGCTTTTTGAAATAGCATATCAATCACTTGACATGCTGACCCGAAAGCAAGGGCTCAGAGTTTACAAGTATCTTTTTTTAGGTATGAGTATTGAAGAAATATCGGAGGAAGAAGAACGGTCAACTACTTCTGTGAAAAACAGCGGTTATTCTTCTTTGAGCAAGCGTTTCGCTCTGTCTCTTATTTGTTTTTCAATTAATCTCAGCCGTTCGTTTGGCAGGTTGTAACGCGGGTGTTTTTTGAATTTAAAATTCAAAAGGCTACGCAAACCATCCCTATGCTCTTTAGTCAAAACAGCCTTTGCCTCACCGATAAAATCATCATAAACACAAGGCAACAATGTTTCGGCATAATTCTCAAAGTGCTCATAGCTGTCCATGTCGTCCCTTGCCTCGAAATTGAAAAGCGAATTGCCGTGATCAAACAACGGCGCAGGAGCAAAAATTTTGTTGGTTTTATTATCAACTAAGAAACCGAAATTTCCGTAATGCCTGTCGGTATTGCAAATCAGCGCATCAAGAACAATCATATCATCAAGCGCCTTGATAAACTCATCGCCCAATGATTTGTAGTATTCCCTCACAGCCTTCATCCCGCCGTTTTTGACGATTCTGCCGACAGGAACAAACGAATAATCCTTGCTTGTGAAAAGTTCGCAATACGAGCACAACTCACCTTTCCAGTTAGAAAGATTGTAGCTCATATCCATCTGACGTACCATATCCATGAAAAGCTCTTTGCGGTTGTCATCATTGATAAGCGTCCAACCAAACTCTCCGGCTGCAGCAACCAACGTTTCTTCCCTGAAGTATTTCAGCTTTTTATGCTCACTGAGCGGCACAATCATATCCGGGATGATCCTTCCATCCCGAATATACCGTTCGACGGTTTCAGACTGCACATCAACCCTGCGGATAAATTCCATCTGTGAAAGCATTCCTGCCGCTTCATCCTGCCAGTTGAATACATCCACCGCTTCATAATCTGTTGCGCTGACAGGATAATCAATCAACGCTTCCGGCTTTTCTCCTTTACGGTAAAGTTCTTCATCCTCCTGCATTTGCTGTCTGGTTCCGAGGACGCGTTTGCCCGGATGATAATCCTTCAGTTTCATCAGCCGGTGCAATGAATACGGCATATTATACTGGCTGGCGTTGTCAACAAAATCAAACACCATCAGAAATTCTTTGCCTTCGCTCAGCCGCATTCCCCTGCCAAGCTGTTGTGTATAAAGAACCTTTGACATAGTTGGACGCGCCATAAACAGCACCTCTGTTTCGGGGCAATCCCAACCCTCGTTCAACAAGTCGCAGGCACAGAGCGCTTTAATGTCTCCGCGTTTGAATTTTGCCAATATTGTGCCTCTGTCGGACTGCTTCATTCCTCCCGAAACCGCCTGTGCAGGCACACCTCGTTCACGGATTTTTGTCGCGATTTCCTCTGCGTGCTTTACACTGGCGCAGAAAATCACCGTCCGCTTATCGGATACATATTCCATAAAAGTATCGACGATCAGATTGTTACGGTCAGGAACAAATATCTTACTTTCAAGGTCGCGGATATTGTAGCGGACGCTGTTGAACCGCACCTTCGTCAAATCAATGTTGGTATGTATTCTGATACAACGAACGGACACAAGCTCGCCGATTTCCACCGCCGTCTTGATATCGAGCTTATGCGCGGTATTTTTGAAAATGTCCAGAATGTTCCGGTCGTCGGCACGTTCGGGAGTCGCCGTCAGTCCGAGCGTGAAGGACGGTTTGAAATACGACAAAATTTTCTGATAGGTTTCAGCTGCCGCATGATGCGCTTCGTCAATGATCAGATACTCAAAATCCGTTTCGCCAAACTCCTCCGTATGCAGCGCGACGCTCTGCACACTGCCGCAAACAACAAACGCATCCTTTTCTTTGAGCGGACCCATATAAATACCGACGCTCACGTCAGTCCACAGTCTTTTGAATGTCTCCGCCGCCTGTGTGACAAGCTCGTTGGTATGCGCGATAAACAACGTGCGCTTGCCAATGCGCTTTGCGTCCGTGACCGCAGTCACGGTTTTTCCCGTGCCTGTCGCGTGATAAATCAAGGCGATGGTTTCATGCCGCCTACGCATTTCTTCAAGCGAAGCAAGCGCGTCTTTTTGGTGTTCCTTGAGCTCCAGATTATCCGCTTCAATAGCTTTGCTCCGCTGGCACGGAAGATAGTCCTCCACCTCGCGGAAATGCGGCGAAGAACCTAAAAAAACGCGCAGCTCGTCCTTGACGGTATCGGGCTGCTGCTGCATCTGACGAACCGCCCAGCGGTAAACATCCCATCCGAGATAGATCATGCTGTTCTGCTTGAGCAGGTCGTCATAGTATTTGTTGCGCGAAACAAGCCGCGGATTGTGGGTGGCTTCATCGTCAATTTCAATCGCGATTCTTTTCGCGCCGTTCTCAATCAGGAAGTCCGCAAATCGATCGTTGTTGTAGATGTCAAAGAAGTGATACTGGCTGTATAAGTACCCTGCTTTTTCCGCGCCGAAGGTATCGGAAAACAGGTCGATAAACAAATCCTCCGCCGTACTGCCGGACGCGGCATGTAATGATGTGCTCATAAGGTGTTCACTTCCTCTGAATAGTCTGGATTAATTGTAGCACTTTTTTTGCCGCTCCGTCAAGGTTAAGCCACATAATATTTCAATGGGGTGATTGAGGTGATTATTCTCCAAAATCCGCATAAATACTTGTGTTTTCCACTTTTTGTCAGGGTGGCGTTCGGGTGATTTATCCCCTCAAGTTTACCTGAACATCACCCCAGCGGATGATTGAAAAAGCTGATGAACACTGATAAAATGCAGATATTACCCCAATCACCCGTAAATTTCATAACTCCCAAAACTATTTCATTCCAATACAATACTGCCCTTTTCTTCTCTGTCCATCGCGTATGTCAGCAGAGCGGACTTGCTGATGGCGGCAAAGTAATCGGACTCGCCGTATTCATCGTCATACAGCTCCTCTATCATCCTCAGCGTTTCGCGCAGCTGCAGAAGCATGGCAAATTCATGCTTGCAGTGATACGAGCAGAAACATCCGCAGGTCAGATTGCTGATCTCGCCCGCGAAATAGTCAAACGTCAGCTCATAAGCCCTGCTGCCCTCGACGATCGCTCTGCCGCTTTCGCCGTCCACGCTGATGTACACTACCTTGCAACGGTTGTAGTAATCAAACCCTCTTTCCGCTATCTCGCTGCGGAAACCAAAGGCTCTCGGGTCATCAATATGAACGCTCTCGTTGTCACAGCCCACCGCGTACTCCTCTTCACTCTCGGGAGGAAGGAACCACGCGCGGATCTTGTCGTATGGAATGACGTCCTTGTCAAAGGCTATCAGGTGCGAACCGCCGAAATACAGTCTGCCTTTTACCTCTGTGTCGGCAACCGCGATCACGCGCTTGTAGTCGGACAGTCTGATTTTAAAGGTGCGCGACAGCTCGGTCACGATTCCCTTCACGCCCTCGAGCTTTCCCTCGACAAAGACGATGTCGCCGACGTGCAGATCAAAGCGGTCGTTGTAGTAAGAATAGGAACGTCCCTGACTCGGGAAGCGCACCTGCACCACCGACTTTACAGGCTGCATCTCTCCGGGCATCTCCGCAAGCTGCTCCGCTGTCTGCTGCTCTTCCTCATATCCGCTGAAACCGATTTTGAACTTCATGGTAATACCTCCCCATAAAATAAGTATGTGTTGTATTTCTGATACCAATATTATCTCAAAACCGATGTCCCATTTAACGGACATTGCAATCCATCATCGTGATTTTCCCGCTTATTTGCAATATATGATTAGAAAAAGCGTGCAAACAGATTTGAATTCTGCTTACACGCTGCTTGAATTATTTACAATAGGATTTTATGCACTGTGATACAAACTCCGCAGTACCCTCGCCGTGTTTGTCGATGTTGGTTTTGAAGCGGACGTCGGCGGCGTACATCTGTCCGAGTCCCGCGAGGATCTCGTTTGTACAGGTATAGAAATTATCGGTAATACACCGCTGCAATTTTTCTACCTGTATTTTTGCCGCTTCATCGTCGGGCGAAATCCCGCTGCGGTCAAGCTCGGCAAATTCTTCAAACACCGCATCAAGCATAGCCGCCGCCTTGCCGAAATCCGTGTTGCGGCTCTCGCTCTCTTTGTATGCGGCGGTGTCGCCCCAGCGCTGTCTGACCTCCTCCGCGTATTCGTTTTTCAACGCTTCGTATTCGTTATTCGGCTTCATAAAACCTTCTCCTTTCTCTAAACCGTCGAGCGCGTCGATCAACCGCTCCAGCCGTTCCTTTTTTGCGAGCAGTAATTTCCGCTGACGCGTCAGCGCCTGCTGTTTGTCGTAGTCAGGCGACGAAAGAATCTGCGCGATGGTTTTGAGAGAGAAATCCAGCTCGCGGTAAAATAATATCTCCTGCATTCGCTCCAAAGATCTTTCGTCATAAAACCGGTATCCGTTCTGCGCGTCGACCTCGGACGGTTTGAGCAATCCGATTTCGTCGTAGTAGTGAAGCGTGCGCACGCTCACGCCAATTTGCTCCGCGAATTCCTTGATCTGCATTTTCAACTTCCTCACCTCGGGTTCTATGATAACCTATGACGCTGCGTCAGAGTCAAGTGTTTTCTGAAAATATTTTATAACAATTTTTTCGGGAACGCAACTGTTGCAATCATTCGCCGCGCGTATTATAATGAGTTATAACCTATCGAAGGAGGCAAACAAAATGGACTGTGTTTTTTGTAAAATTCTCAGCGGAGAACTTCCGAGCTCCAAGCTGTACGAAAATGACACAACGATTTCCATCATGGATATCGCGGACGACGTTGACGGACACATCCTCGTTATTCCAAAGAAACACTTCAAGAATATTCTTGACTGCGACAGCGAAGCGCTGCACGACATGATGGATACCGTGCAGAAGGTTTCCCGTCACCTTGTCGACAACTGCGGTTACGACGGCGTGAACCTGCTCAACGCAAGCGATGAAAGCGCAGGTCAGTCGGTACCGCATTTCCATATCCACATCATTCCGCGCAAGCGCGATGACGGCATCGACGGATGGCCTGTTTTCAAGGGCGCCGAAAAGAGCTACTCGTATCATTTTGAAAAACTGAAAATGAACGGTTGACAAATCCCGTTTCGGAAATTATAATAAAACCAACCTATAAAGAGTGCGCGAGAGACAAGCTCGTTGACCGCACACCAACCTGCAACATGTAAGGTGGTAATGCTTGAATGATGGGTAGCGTTGCGACCGCCGCCGGTGGCGGATGAAGGGAGCAAAAGCGCTGCGCAAAATAAGGCGTTGAAGGAGCAGTTTTAACTGCGACGCGCAACGACTATATTTTGCGAGGGTAATCCTTTGATTTACTACGCCCGTCTGACGATGGGCGTTTTTTTCGTGCTCCTCTTTTGGGTAATATTTTTTTGGAGGAACGAAAATGAAAACAATCACAAGTCTTATCAACGCAAACAAAAAGGTCTATGTCAGAATGAGCAGTGATGAAATCTGCAAAGCGTTTTTCGCGCAGGCAGAGAACGAAGGATTCCTGTTCGGCGGCATGAAACCGACCGCAAAGCATCCCTCGGATCTGATCGCGGTGCTCTCTGACAAAACGCTCTGTTACGTCGGAACAATCGGAAGAATGGCGGCAGGCTCGGGAGCGGAAAATGTGTGCGTCATCGACGCGGAGGAAATACTGTTTTAAGGCGCGCCTCGCTGAGTCTATTACTCAGCGAGGTTTTTTGCGCCCTGTTTCGCCGTGTGTCGCCCTGTGTGCGATTTGTTGCAGAAAGTCGGGAAAGTACCCGATAAAACCGTTCGCGCCGTGTCGGGCGTTTGTCGCGGCTTTGTGGAGCCGTGTCAGAATCTGCGCTGCATAAAACAAAGAGTACCGGCGGGTACTTTATCCGCCTATTATGAACTTCCTGACATTAAAAACCGCCATAAACGGCGGGTCAAAAAAATCATCTAACCTGCGAAAGCAACTGTTCACAACGAGGGACTCACGGCAAAGAAAACACGCCCTGTTTCGCCGTGTGTCGCCCTGTGTGCGATTTGTTGCGAAAAGACGGGAAAGTACCCGACGAAACCTTTCGCGCCGTGTCGGGCGTTTTTCGCGGTTTATGAGAGTGAAAATATTTTCGAATATCCGTTCTAAAAAAGCATTGACACAAATGTTCGAGTATGTTATACTGAACATACATTCGACAAAGAAACGTTCTTTTTTGATGGACACGGTTCGACAGATTTCGCTTCGACACTTCGTTACAATATTTGCTATGGAGGTACGCTATGGAACATAAAACTTACAAAAGCTACGACGAGCTTCCGCTGATGCTTTCCGTACAGGACGTGGCAGACGTGCTCGGCATTTCTATTTCGGGAGCGTATGAGCTGGTAAAAGAAAAGGGCTTTCCCTGTCTGCGCATCGGTGCGCGGATCGTAGTGCCGAAGGAAAAATTCATCAAGTGGGTGGAGGACAACTCATGAACAAGTACGCGACGACGCCGCAAGGTCAGTATCACGGACCTCTTCCCGTCAGAAATTTCTTTCCTCTGCCGAATATCATTGTTGACCTCGGACTGACCGCGGAGGAAATCGCCGTGTATGCCTTTCTGATGAAGTGCGAGGACAGACGAACCTACACCTGTTACCCAAGCTACAAAACCATCGGGGACGCCATCGGCAAAAGCCGGAACACGGTCATCAAATATGTGAATATGCTCGAAGAAAAAGAGCTGATCACCAAGCGCAAGTCCTTCGTAATCACCAAAGACGGCAAAGCGTGGAACGGCAATCTGATTTTCAAGATAGCGCCTCTCAGAAACGAGCAGGATGTCTATTATTATCAGCAGATGTGGAAACGAAGGAATATCCCGTATTTCAAGCCGGAAAAGCGCCGTAAAAGAAGATGATTATCAGAAGCAGGTTAAAGTCAGGCGTCCGCCATGACGCTGTACATCAGACGGCAGAGCCGACTGTTGCGATGGTTAAGGCGTTATTCGGCGGTTTTATTGGTTGCTGCATTTCGGGGTCTATATTTTTGAGGTGTTTTTCATGGTTGAAAATAAGAAAAAATACGCTTATTGGATGTATCCATCCACTGTTGCGGAAATGGAGAAAATGCTTGACGCGGCAAACGCCGTTTCAAAAAGCGATTTTGTCTGTCAGGCGGTCAAGTTTTATATCCGCTGTCTGCATCTGGAAAAGTCATTGAATCTGGTCGCGCCGCTGCTTGAGGAGACGGTTCACAACGAAGCGGAGAGCGTCGAGCGTAATCTTTCGGAGATGTTATTCAAGGTCGCAGTCGAGCTTGGTGTCCTTTCCAACGTGATCTGCGCGGCAGTTCATTACTCTCCCGAAACCGTTTCCAATCTGAGAGAGAACGTTGCCGAGGAGGTCGCCTCCACCAACGGCGTGTTTACCTTCGAGGACGCCTATGATTGGCAGCGTGATTGACGATGGCAAAATTCATTCTGACGAGTCGATATATCAAAAATCCCGCCTTCTCAAACGCGGGAAAGCTGCTGCAATATATGGCGACACGCGACGGCGTGGAGAAGGTACCGCGCGGCATTGACAACCGTCCCGCGACAAAGCAGCAGGAAAAACTGATCAAAAGCATCGCAAAAAACTTTCCCGAGACAAAGGAATCTATCGAGTATGCGGACTACGAAAGTGAGCCGACGAAGGCAAACGCGAGTGAATTTCTCTCTTACTTCGAGGAAAACTACGCGGATAAAGCGGAGAATATGAAGGGTCTTGTCCGCTACTTTGCGGAGCGTCCCGGAGTGGAAAAGCTCGGCGCACACGGTTTGTTTTCTCAGACGGACGACAAAATCAACCTCGATGAGGCCGCGGATGAAGTCAACAATCACAACGGTGTGGTATGGACTCACGTGCTGAGTCTGCGCCGTGAGGACGCGGAAAGGCTTGGCTATAACAATGCCGACGCATGGAAAAAGCTCGTCCGCAGGAACGCTGCGGCGATCGCGGAAGCGCATAAGATAGACCTCGACGACCTGCAATGGTACGCCGCGTTTCACAACACGGGTCATCATCCGCACATTCATCTGATGGTTTACTCCAAGTCGGGGCAGGGTTATCTCACCAACAAGGGCATCGAAAAACTCAGAAGCCGGTTCGGAAACGATATTTTCCGCAACGAGCAGTACAAGCTGTTCGAAATGCAGACGGAAATCCGCAACGAAATCAAGCAGGAATCCAAAAGCGTCATCGATGAATTGCTCGCCAATGTCTGCGAAAATCTTGTTCCCTCCGACGAGCTTGTGGAGCTGTTCCGTCAGCTTACGGACGCCATGAAGGAGCACAAAGGCAAGTGGCTCTACGGGTATCTTCCCAAGCCGACAAAAGAATTGGTGGATAAAATCATTCACGAGATTGCGAAGGACGAGGGCATTGCCGCGCTCTATGCGAAGTGGAATGAGATCAACCGCGAAAAGCTTTCGCTCTATCACGAAAAGGAAACGCCCGATATTCCGCTCGAGGACAACAAGGAATTCCACAGCATCAAAAACGATTTGCTCCGCGCGTTCAAAATTCTTTCGCAGCTGCCGCAGGAAAATCCCGTCAACGCCGCGCAGGTTACCGCGCATACGTCGGGACTGCTTACCAAGCTTGCCAAGCTGATTGCCCAAAGCTGCCGGCGCAAACGCGCCAAGCTTCGCTCTCAGGTTGACAGCAAGCTGCTCTCGGAAATCGAAGAAAAGAAGCGCGCCCACGGCTTGAAAACCGACAGAAGCGTGCAGAGCAATGACGACAGCGAGGAAGAATATTACGGAATATCTATGTAAAATCTCTGGACTTTTTCTTTTTCTGTGGTATCCTGTGTTGCTGAGGAGGTGGTCATATGGCAGGCAAACGGCCTGACGGCGACGGTCTTGTCCGCAAAAGATCTGACGGACGATGGGGAGGCAGAATTATCATCGGTCGCAAAAAGGGCGGCTCGCCCATCTTCAAAAGCGCGTTCGCCAAAACGCAAAAGGAACTGATGCCGAAGCTGCACCAGATGATTGAGGACTACCAAGGCGTCGATCTCACGGAAAACAGCAGCATGACCCTCGGCGACTGGCTGGAGGAATGGCTCGCGGAATACGCGGAGCCGACGCTCCGTCCGAGCACTGTCAGCGGGTACCGCAGCATAATCAAAAATCAAATTCAGCCTGCACTCGGCAGCAAACAGCTCCGGTTCCTTACACAGAAGGACATTCAAAAATTTTACAACGCGCTCAAGCGGAAAAAGGTCAAACAACTCGGCAAGCATCACAAGCTCGCGGATTCCTATGTCCGCAATATCCATATGCTCCTGCATGAAGCATTGGACGCAGCGGTCGTCTCGCGATTGATCTTCAAAAACCCGACAGAGGGTACGAAGATCCCGAAAAACAACTACGCACCGATGAAGATACTGAACGAAGAACAGCTGGATATCTTCATGAAAGCAATTCAGCGCGAGCCGATGTGGCACGATTTCTTCTACACAGAGATCACAACCGGACTGCGTCTCGGCGAGATATGCGGACTGA
>JAEEGH010030791.1_pt1 | contig 10412 bp, 8 predicted proteins | sample 9134181 | NCBI WGS metagenome assembly JAEEGH01 (sample SAMN16246544, study PRJNA631951) | gut metagenome | biome: gut microbiome; feature: rumen; material: DP-attached | host: Bos | place: Iran: Karaj | collected 2018-10 | reverse complement strand
CAGCTGGTCCACAAAGTGTAGGAAGTAAAGCGTGCCGAGGCAGCAGAGGCTGGCAAGGCTGCAAAGGCTGACGGCGAGAAGTTCCTTGCAGAGAACGCAAAGAAGGCTGGCGTCATCACAACAGCAAGCGGTCTTCAGTACGAGGTTCTTACTGAGGGTACAGGTAAGAAGCCAAAGGCAACAGACAAAGTACGTTGCCACTATGAGGGTCGCCTTATTGACGGTACAGTATTCGATTCATCTTACCAGCGTAATGAGCCAGCAGACTTCGGACTTCAGCAGGTTATCGCAGGTTGGACAGAGGGTGTTCAGCTCATGGCAGAGGGTGCTAAGTATCGTTTCTACATTCCTTACATGCTCGCATACGGCGAGGGTGGCGCAGGTGCTCTCATCCCACCATTCTCAGCCCTCATCTTCGATGTAGAGCTTATTAAGGTACTTTAAGCCCCCTTACCCCCGAAGGGGGCAGCCTCCGGTTCATGCTGCTCATGATGCTTCCGCATCTTGGCATTAGAAGCCGAAGGTCATGCTTATCGGGGAATAAACACGTTAATAACATCCACCTCCCTTGGTCTGGATGGCCGCCCCCTTTGGGGGCTGGGGGGCATTAATATGGAACAGAAAATCATATCAGGAGTACAGGCAGCAGTCAAGGCACTCTATGGTCTTGATGCTGACGCTTCACAGGTTCAGCTTCAGAAGACAAAGGCTGAATTTGAGGGTCACCTCACAGTCGTTGTATTCCCATTCGTTAAGGCAGCACGCAAGTCACCTGAGCAGGTAGGTCAGGAGATAGGTCAGTATCTCTTAGACAACGCTTCAGATGTTGTTGCCAAGTTCAATGTGGTTAAGGGATTCCTTAACCTCGTCATCAGCGATGCACAGTGGATTAACCTCCTCAACGAGATTAACGCTGACGACAAGTTCGGATTTACTCAGGCAACTGACAAGTCACCACTCGTGATGATTGAGTACAGCTCGCCTAACACAAATAAGCCACTCCACCTCGGTCACGTGCGTAACAACCTCCTCGGTTGGTCTCTTGCACAGATTATGGCAGCTAACGGCCATAAGGTTGTTAAGACAAATATCGTAAACGACCGTGGTATTCACATCTGCAAGTCTATGCTTGCTTGGCAGAAGTGGGGAAATGGTGAGACTCCTGAGACATCTGGCAAGAAAGGTGATCACCTCATTGGCGACTACTATGTGGCTTTCGACAAGCACTATAAGGCTGAGTGTGACGAACTTACAAAGAAGTACGTTGCCGAGGGTATGGCTGAGGATGCAGCAAAGGAGAAGGCAAAGCAGGAGGCTCCTCTTATCAAGGAGGCTCACGATATGCTCGTAAAATGGGAGAACAACGACCCTGAGATTCGCGCTCTTTGGGCAAAGATGAACGAATGGGTTTATGCCGGATTCAACGAGACATACAAGGCTCTCGGCGTTAGCTTCGATAAGATTTACTACGAGTCAAATACATATCTTGAGGGTAAGGAAAAGGTGGACGAAGGTCTTGCAAAGGGTTTCTTCTATCGTCGTCCAGACAACTCTGTATGGGCTGACCTCACAAGCGAGGGCCTTGACGAGAAGCTTCTTCTCCGTTCAGACGGTACATCCGTTTATATGACTCAGGATATCGGTACAGCAAAGCTCCGTTTCCAGGACTACCCTATCGACCAGATGATCTATGTAGTAGGTAACGAGCAGAACTATCACTTTCAGGTTCTCTCTATCCTTCTCGACAAGCTCGGTTTCAAGTGGGGTAAGGATCTCGTACACTTCTCTTACGGTATGGTGGAGTTGCCAAATGGTAAGATGAAGTCTCGTGAGGGAACTGTGGTAGATGCCGACGACCTTATCGCAAGTATGATTAACGATGCCTACGAGGTTTCCCGCGACCACGCAAAGAAAGTGGATATGACCGAGGAAGAAAGCCGTGAGGTGGCTCGCATCGTGGGTATGGGTGCTTTGAAGTACTTCATCCTCAAGGTTGACGCTCGTAAGAATATGCTCTTCAACCCAGCAGAATCTATCGATTTCAACGGCAATACAGGTCCGTTCATACAATATACATACGCTCGTATCCGCTCTATTCTCCGCAAGGCAGAGGAACAGGGCTTGAAGGTTGAGCAGATGAATGGTGGCGTAGAACTTGCAGAGAAGGAGATTGAGCTTATCCAGAAGACATCTGAGTATGCAGCTGCCGTTGCACAGGCAGGTAAGGATTACTCTCCTTCAGGTATCGCAAACTACTGCTACGAGCTTACAAAGGCATTCAACCAGTTCTACCACGACTACTCTATCCTCGGTGAGGAAGATGCAAAGAAGAAGCAGTTCCGCTTGCTCCTTGCAAAGAACGTGGCAAAAACCCTGAAGAACGGTATGGCTCTCCTCGGAATTGAGGTTCCAGAGAGAATGTAAAGACCTCTAAATCCCCCTTAGAGGGGGACTTTCGAACACTCCTGCCCTCCCCTTTTAAGGGAGGGGCAGAGAGTCTTATCTAAGGTAATGTAAAAATACTCTAATACATCAATCACTAAAACCCTAAACAATAAATAATAATCATGGCTTATCAAGAACAAAGAACAACAGGCTACGGAACTCGCGTAGGAAATTCATTTAAGGCTATCGGTAGTGGAATACTACTCTTCTGTATCGGAACAGCTCTCCTTTGGTGGAATGAAGGTCGCGCAGTCAAGACAGAAAAAATGCTCGACGAGGTTGGCGGCAATTACGTTGAGATGGAGAATCCTAACAAGAAAGACGCATCACTCGACGGCGAAATCATCTGCGGAACTGCCTTGGCAACAACCGAGGACTCTCTGAGCGACAAGCAGTTTGGCGTAGGTGCAAAGGCTATTGCCCTTCATCGCAGAGTGGAATACTACCAATGGGTAGAAGAATCTAATGAGACCAGCGAGGACAAACTTGGCGGTAAGGAAGTTACCACCACCACATACACCTATTCAAAGAAATGGGTTAGCAGACCTGTTGAGTCTTCAGACTTCAAGGATCCAGCATATCAGAATAAGAACACAATACTCACAACCGTTGAGGAGGATGACCAGTATGCTGAGAATGTAAGCTTTGGTGCATACAAGCTCAACGAGAGTCTGATTCATCGTATCTCATCACGTGAGGGACTTGACCTTGCAATCAACGAGGATATGCTTAACCAGCTCGATAAGAACGCACAAACAGCCTACGAGCGTTTCTATGGCGTGAAAAAATCTGGGAAACAGACGGTTGAGCAACTGGCAGAAACAACCGTTCTCTCTGATTCCGCAAAGGCTGTAGCCGACTCTCTGAAAGCCGTAAATGATAGTATCATAAAGAACGCAGTAAACAAGAAAGACCTTGAGTATGTACATCAGGCAGGCAACGTATTGTATTTTGGTCGTGTGCCAGGCTCACCAGAGGTGGGTGATGTCCGCGTGACTTTCGAGAAGGTAGTACCAGCCAAGGTGACTATCATGGCCGTTGTTGATGGCGACTCTTTCAAGCCATACAAGGCAAAGAACGGCAAGCGTTTCCAGACTCTCGTAATGGGTAAGAAGAGTGGCGACGAGCTTATCGACGCTGAGAAGGAAGCAAACAATATGTGGCTCTGGTTACTCCGTGGCTTAGGAGTCCTGCTCGTTATTGGCGGTTTGAAGGGTATCTTCGGTTTCTTGGAGACACTCCTGAAGGTAGTTCCATTCATCGCAAATATCTTCGGATGGGGTGTAGGCGTTGTCTGCACTATCTTAGGCGTGGTATGGTCGCTTATCATCATCGCAATAGCATGGCTTTTCTACCGTCCTATACTCGGTATCACATTACTTGTCATAGCCGGATTCCTCACATGGGTATTCGCCTTCAAGGGTAAAGACAAGCTGAAAGAACTGGCTGCAAAAACGAGAAAAGAGTAAGGCCTAAAGAAATTGTAAATGGTAAATTGTACATGTAAATTTTTCTTGGCATTTATTGCCATAATAATGCTCGTTGCCTGCGGAGACAAGACGAGCAAGACGGCTGTCGAAACTGATAGCCTGAATGCTACCTCTCTGCAGGAGGAAACAGCAGGAGATGCCTTCAAGCATTCTCAAGAATATATCACCCAACGCATAGACTCCATATATAAATACAGAGACGATGATGTCTGTTGTTCTAACCGCTATAACGACCTTACAAATCAGGCGTGTAAGATAGCAGATGAATTAGAAGATCTGTATATAGACTGCGACCATTGGGTAGTGGGACAGGACATCGCCCCTGATTGGAGCTATAAGATAAGGAATATCAAAATTGAGAGTGATTCCATAGCATGGGTAGAAATGAATATCCATAACTTCTCGGATCATAAGGTAAGGCTAAAGCTATTATACGAGCGTGAAGACTGGTTCGTTGACGACATCCTAACCACATACGTGGATAATGGTGTCGCAAAGGAAGTTAGCGAACAGGAACATGCACGTAATTACATCTCTGAAAACAAGAAATAAATGAGAAAAGTATTCCTATCAATATCCGTCATACTGCTTATGTGTGCCTGTGGCGGTCAGACTCAGAAGCCTACTCAGGAGAATGATTCTGCAACGGCATCTGTTGAAAAGACCGACAAGAAGGATGCAACAGCGAAAGAGATTCCCGATTTTGTCACACAGGTATATAACAAGGTGAATGAGGTTATGTCACAGCAGGTAGTAAATACCTACGTTCTTGACAGCGCTTTCTTTGCCCCAAGCTATACCGACCTGTACAAAAAAGTGCGAAAGGCAGAGGAAGGCAAGTCGTTTGACAATATGTGCTTCGTGGAGTATATGCCTTTCACTCAAGGTCTGATCGTTCCTATCACCATTACCGACATTAAGGCTAACATGCTTACCGACAACACCGCAGAGGTGTTTTATGAAATGAGAGACAAGGAGGATGTGGTCAAGATGTGGTGGCATCTGGTATATGCCAATGGTGAATGGCGTATCGACGACTGGAAGAATGATCCAGAAGACGAGAATAGTATGGGTGACAGGATGCGTGAATATCTTGGAAGGAATAAGGAATAAGGAGTAAAGGGTAAAGAGTAAAGAGTAGAGTGTAAAGATGAAAAAGGTATCATTTCTCGTTGTTCTGTGTCTCTGTTTCATAACTGGAGCAAAGGCACAGAATACCAAGCTATATGAGCGAAAGAACTTCTCCTTCAAGATAACCAAGGAGAAGAACGCAGAGGGCTATGTCAATATCGTGAATCTCTCTACATACGTTGGTTCTCAGCTCATAGACAAATACACTTACAAGGTGCCTTCACCTCTTCCAGAAGATCTATCAGATGCTATTGGAGTTGTCTCAGAAGAGGATATCAACTTCGACGGCTTTCCCGATATTGATATCAATCTCGGCTATCGGGGCGCTGGAAGTGCGAATAATATCCAGCATGAGGCTCTTCTCTGGAATCAGCAGCAGCATGCCTTCGTAAAGACTGATGGTTACAACGATATTGGCGAACCGCAGCTTGATACCAAGAATAAGGTTGTCTTTACGGTTATCAACAGCTATACCGATGTCACCAAGACCTACTACCGATGGAATGGCAACAAACTCGTGGAATATCTCAGCGAGACTGCAAAAATAGAGGATGACAAGGTCATAGATTTCAGCGGAATGCTCAATTTCCCTCTCTACACCCTTGAAGCGAAACTGAACGGAAGGACTCCTGTCATAATCGCCTTCCAGAAAAACGAAAAGGATATCGTGGCAGGCTACATCTACTATCCTCGTGCCAAAAATCCTGCTCCTATCATGATCAAGGGAATCTACGATAATGGCACCTACGACCTCCGTGAACGTCTGGACGACGGAACCACAACAGGCTATATCTGCCTGAAATGCGACAAAGACGAGAATTGGAGTGGCGGGTGGGCTAATCCTACGACTCATAAGGAACTGAAGCTAACGGATATATCCTTCAGTCACGAAGCTCAGAAATGGTTCACGAAATCGTTGTTTTTGGAAGAATAAATTGTAAACAATATGATAGAAATACCAGAAGGTTTAGGCGGAAAAATTTTCAAGGGCTGTGGCTGTATATCTATCGGCATAGTACTAATGTTCATCCTTGTAATCGTTATTGGCATCTGCTATGACGATGAGGAAACCGAAGAGAAAAAGGAAGAGCAGAAGACCGAGCAGGTAGAGAAGAAAGACAGCGTGGTTGTTAATGCCCCGTTGGAAGGCGACCCTTACAAGGAACTTGACGAACTGATAGGTCTTAATCAGGTCAAGGAAGAGGTTCACTCTCTCGCCAACTTCGTAAAGATACAGAAACAGCGTGAGAAGAAAGGCTTGAAGATTCCTAAGATGTCATTCCACCTTGTGTTTACCGGTAATCCTGGTACAGGTAAGACTACCGTTGCGCGTATCGTGGCAAGGATATACAAGGATCTGGGAGTTCTGAAGAAAGGACACACGGTGGAAACCGATCGCTCTGGACTTGTGGCTAACTATGTAGGTCAGACCGCCACCAAGACTAACGCCATAGTTGATTCTGCCCTTAATGGAGTTCTCTTTATCGACGAGGCATACGCACTTGTACCAACCGCGAACAAGAATAACGACTACGGCCAGGAGGCTATCTCTACCCTACTGAAGCGTATGGAGGATGACCGCGACCGTCTGGTGGTAATCGTTGCTGGATATACAAACGAGATGAAGCGCTTCATAGATTCCAACCCAGGACTACAGTCACGTTTCAACCGTTATATCAACTTCCCTGACTATACTTCAGGCGAGCTCTGCGATATCTTCAATATGTATGTCAAGAAAAATCAATATAGCTTGACGCCTGATGCTGAGCGTTATCTCAAGACGCGCCTCGATAGTGCAGTAAAGCATAAGGACCGTAACTTCGGTAATGCCCGCTTTGCACGTAACATATTCGAGAAGAGCATTCAGCGACAGGCAAACCGTCTGTCTAACGAGAAGAATCCAACGACCAGACAACTGTCAGAGCTCACCGCAAGTGACATTCGCGAGGCGTTCAACAAATAGGGGTATTAGGTTAGGAGGTTAGAGGGTTATGAGGTCTGTTCCGTTATAACATTCTGACCTTAAAACCTATAAACCTTAAAACCTGCAACTTGAGTTATGCGAAAGTTGAATATGCTAATATTATCCAACAAATAGCATTTTTTTCGGGGAAAATTTGGTTTTCTCAGAAAATGTATGTACTTTTGTACCGATAAACGTAAAGACACTAAGAAATTACAGTTCAAAGGTCTTTTCGGAAAACACATAATGAGGAAACAGGATTCCGGTATCGCTGAAAGATTAAGTGATGTCGGGGTTCTTATTTTTTAGTCTGCAGACCGTCGACCTAAACATAATGGATGCAGCTAAATAGTAAATAGTAAATTATAAAATTGTAAATAAATATGGCATACATGTCAAAAGAAGGCTACGAGGCACTCGTAGCAGAACTCCACCGTCTAGAGGCTGTGGAGAGTCCTAAGGCTTCGGCTGCTATAGCAGAGGCTCGTGATAAGGGAGATCTCTCTGAGAATGCTGAATATGATGCTGCCAAGGAGGCACAGGCAAAGCTCATGGAGAAAATCAATCAGATGAAGCTCACTCTTGCTGACGCAAAGATCATAGACAAGAGCCGTCTCTCTACTGATGCGGTTCAGCTATTGTCAAAGGTAGAGATGACCAACCTCACAACAAAGTCAAAGATGACATATACCATCGTGGCAGAGAATGAGGCTGACCTTCATGCCGGAAAGATTTCCGTCAAGACTCCTATCGCTCAGGGTCTTCTCAATCATAAGGTTGGCGACGAGGTTGAGATTACAATTCCTCGTGGCAAGATCAGACTCAGAATTGACAATATAACAATCGAGTAGAAAAAGTAGTCCCCTCCAACCCCTTCTCAAGGGGCTAGAGGGGGCATTATTATATTTTTTTCATGATGTGATTTGACTTTTTCGGATTTACATCGTCTAACAATAATAAGGAATTAAATAAGTATGGATATCTTTTCAAAAATTGCAGCTGGCGAAATCCCAAGCTATAAATGTGCAGAGAACGAAGAGTTCTACGCATTTCTTGACATCAATCCTCTTGTTGTAGGTCATACTCTTGTCATCCCACGTCGTGAGGTTGACTATATCTATGATATGGAAGATGACGAGATTGCTCGTTATCAGGTGTTTGCAAAGAAAGTAGCCAAGGCTATCAAGGAGGCTTTCCCTTGCGTAAAGGTTGCCCAGATTGTTCTCGGTCTTGAAGTTCCACACGCTCACATCCACCTCATCCCTATGCAGAGTGAGAAGGATGCTAACTTCGCAAACGAGAAGCTTCAGCTCACAGAGGAAGAGTTCAAAGCTGCTGCAGAGAAGATATATAAGGCTTTTAAGAAGCAATAACAGACCCACCCATACCCCCTCCCATAAAGGGAAGTCCGATGTTGATAACATCGGAGTATGTGCCAGGGGAATAGATACACTCTTCTAATCAAAAGGGAAGGTCCATTTCTATAAAAATCAACAAATACAATCCCACCTTCTACGGGGAGAAATACATACTACTCCCCTCCCTTTACGGGAGGGGTTCGGGGGTGGGTCTTTTAATCGTTTAAATGTAATTTCAGGTAATGACAAAAAGATTGTTTACGCTTTCTCTTATGATGTTTGCCGTGCTCACAATAATGGCTCAGGGCACAGTTAAGGGAAAGGTATTGGACAAGAGCAACGACGAGGCTCTTGGCTTTGTTAATGTTGCTGTATCACCAAAAGGAAGCAAGACTATCGCTGGTGGTGCAACAACCGATCTTGATGGTAAATTCACGATCAAGAACCTAAAGAATGGTGAGTACACGCTCACCCTTAGTTTTGTAGGTTACAAGACCGTAACCAAGGAGTTTCGAATTTCTGACACTAACAAGACTGTAAGCTATGCGGGTATCCACATGGCTGAGGATGCAAATATGCTCAACGAGGTCAAGGTCGTTGGTCAGAAATCAACTATGAAACTCGAAGTTGACCGCAAGACATTCGACGTGTCAAGTAACCTTGCAAACGTGGGCGAGTCTGCATCCGAGGTCCTCGACAACATCCCAAGCGTTGAGGTCGATAACGACGGTAATGTGTCACTTCGCGGAAACAGTTCCGTAGAGGTGTGGATCAACGGCCGTAGCGCCGGACTCACCTCCGACAACATGGGACAGATTCTCCAGCAGATTCCTGCCGAGAGCATCGACAGGGTGGAGGTTATGGACAACCCATCAGCAAAGTTCTCAGCCGAGGGCGGTGCCGGCATCATCAACATCATTCTGAAGAAAGACCGCAAGGCTGGCTACTACGGCTCTGTATCGGCTGGTGTCGATACTCGAAACGGAGCTCGCGGAGGCATCAACTTCAACTATAACTCCCGTTATGTTGACTTCTTCGTGAACCTCGGCTTGCGTCATAACGAGAACGTAGGAAAGCAGAACAGCGACCAGACATTCTTCGATGAATCAGGCAATCCAAGCAGATATGCCCGACACAACACACGCACAACAAATATGCGTAACAACCTCTTCTCACGTGCCGGAATAACATTCCACCTGACAGATAAGGACGACATCGCCCTCACAGGTATGATGATGCACGGAAAGAACAAGTCATGGAGCAGCACACCATACTATTATGGCAACATCATAAACGGAGTTGACGACCCAACAAAGCTTTTGTTCCGCCGAACCACAAGCAAGGGACCTATGGACATGATAAACGGAATGTTCAACTACCGCCATAACTTCTCTAACACCCATTCCATCGATTTCACAGTAAGCGCAAACAAGTTCAAGAGCGAGAACAGCGATGTTTATCAGGACTCTACCACATACTATGATGGCACAGCAACAGCTTTCGGATATCAGTATCGTCCTGCAAACGGAAAGAACCGCCGTTATGAGGTGAAACTCGACTACGAGAACAAGATAAGCGACAACTTCAAACTCGAGACAGGCTACAACGGCACTTTCTCACATGAGAATACTCCTAACGAGATGTGGCGGGCAGATAACTGGAACGGCGAGGACAGAAGTCTCGACTCTACTTACTACAACAAGTTCATCTACAAGAACACCATCCATGCAGGCTATGCAACGGCAAACCTCACACTCGGCAAGTTCGGTATTATGGCAGGACTTCGTGGCGAGTATTGGAAGGTGGATACAGAGAGCCGTGACTGGTGGCATGAGCACGACGGTAAGGCGATAAAGCCTTACAAGAAGGATTTCTTCCAGCTCTTCCCATCTCTCTTCATGTCATATCAACTCACGGAGTCACAGCAGTTGCAGCTCAACTACACACGCCGTCTCCGTCGTCCTTGGGGCGGACAGCTCAACTCATTCCGCAACACAAGCGATGCAGCCCTGATCTCATTCGGTT
>JAEEGH010030786.1_pt1 | contig 10413 bp, 9 predicted proteins | sample 9134181 | NCBI WGS metagenome assembly JAEEGH01 (sample SAMN16246544, study PRJNA631951) | gut metagenome | biome: gut microbiome; feature: rumen; material: DP-attached | host: Bos | place: Iran: Karaj | collected 2018-10 | reverse complement strand
CTGCAGCAGCTGATTCAGCAATACGAAGGGCAGGAAACTTTGATCGAAGAAAAATGTAGTGGATGTGATTATAGTGTCGATTGTGTTCGAGGAAAAGATTTTTTCCGGGCTTCCGTCTACAAGGCTTTGGTTACCAAGACGGTGGGTGGAGGCACTACTACACAACGTATTATCGTCGAGCATCCCGACTTGATCCGCTATGCTCAGTCGATACTCGATAAGGTCGATTATCAAGGTGTGTGTGGTATGGATTTTAAGGTGGATGAAGAGACTGGCCGTACTTTCTTTATCGAAATCAATGCCCGCTATACAGGTGGCCTTGCTACTCCTATTGCTGCAGGTTTTGATATTCCCTATATACATTATTGTCTCAGTACTGGAAGAGACTTCAATCGTGATTTTCCCATTCGAATAGGAACCAAAACCAAATGGTTGCTAGGCGATGTCATCACCTTTGTCGGTCGTCTTTTATTGCTCAAATTGTCTTGGAAAGAGATTTCCCAATTGTTCAACTTCGATTTCGATGCATTCGATGATTTCCGAAAGGATGACAAATGGGCCATCTTGGGTGAGTTCAGTTACTATTTTGAGAAACTCATTAAGCACCGCAAGTTGAATCCTTAGCCCGATGACCAAGTTCTTGTTCGATCGTATAGTGTCTTTGCTGGGATTGCTCTTTCTTTGGCCTGTACTCATCGTCATAGCCTTGCTGATTCGGGCAAAAATGCCTGGCGGCCCAGCTCTATTCAGGCAGCAAAGAGTCGGTAAGGATGCCAGACTATTCACAATGTATAAGTTCCGGTCAATGACTGTCGGTCATGGGGGAAGTAGTGTGAGCGTCGCTGGCGAATCAAGAATAACCCCTTTGGGAGCAGTACTTCGTAAATATAAGTTAGACGAACTCCCCGAACTCTGGAATGTCTTCATAGGGGATATGAGTTTTGTCGGTCCTCGTCCCGATGTGCCTGGATATGCTGATAAATTGACTGGAGAAGATCGATTGATCCTGAACCTTCGTCCAGGTATTACTGGTCCGGCATCATTGAAATATCGTAATGAAGAAGAGATTCTCTCGCAGGTCGATGATCCCATCCGTTACAATGACGAGGTTATCTATCCCGATAAGGTGCGTATCAATTTGGAATATTACAAGCATCATACACTCATGGGCGATTTGCGTTACATCTTCGAAACTGTGTTTGGATAAGTTATGAGCCTTAAGATAATTCGTGCTGCTACATTGGGAACGTCTCTCTACACCTTCTGTGAAGGAATTCTCAGCGACCTCAGGAAAAAGGGATACGAGGTCGTGGCTGTCTCTTCGCCCGATGCCGATTTCGACGCGCTCCGTGAACGTGAAGGAGTGAGAACCATTGCCCTGCCGATGGAGCGTCGTATGGCCCCTCTCAAGGATCTCATAGCCTTGTTCCGCTTGTTCCGTATCTTTATCAAGGAGAAACCTCAGATGGTGCACTCCATGACTCCAAAAGCCGGTCTGCTGTGCATGATAGCTTCTTGGCTGGCAAGGGTACCCGTGCGAGTGCATACATTCACAGGGCTTGTGTTCCCGACGGCAAAGGGTTTGACCAGAAGGTTGCTCATGACGACCGATTGGCTGACCTGTGCCTGCGCTACCCACGTGATACCGGAAGGACAGGGGGTACTGAACGACTTGAAGAACAATGGCATCACCTCCAAGCCGATGAAGGTCTTGGGCTATGGCAATGTGATGGGGGTCAATATGAAGCGGTTTTCTCGTCGACCAGAGGTGATGGAGAAGGCCGTTTTATTGCAACAGAAAAGTGTGTTTACCTTCGTCTTTGTAGGTCGTATTGTGGGCGACAAGGGGATCAACGAACTTGTGCAAGCCTTCACAGCCTTGCTTGCTCAGGATTGTGCTACGAAGTTGAGACTGGTCCTTGTCGGTAGATTTGAGGAAAAACTCGATCCGATTTCTTCCGATACGAAACAGATGATTGATTCGACACCCGAAATCGAGGCCGTTGGACAACAGTTCGATGACGACTTGTTGGCTTGGTACGCGGCAGCCGATTGCTTCGTGTTCCCAAGCTATCGTGAGGGATTCCCCAATACCGTGCTCGAGGCAGGAGCTTTTGGATTGCCTTCGATTGTGACCGATATCAATGGTTCCCGCGAGATCATTATTCCTTACGAGAAGGATCCTCAGGGCGCAACCGGGTTGATTGTTCCCTCTCACGACGCCAAATCATTGCAGAAGGCGATGGAGTGGATGATTACCCATGACACCGAACGAAACCGGATGGCTGCCAATGCCCGACCATCTATCGAGTCGCGTTTCGAGCAGCATTTTGTCCGACAGTGTTTGTATGATTTTTACGATGAGATATTAAATGAGAAAGAAATATCTTAAAAATATGAAAAAAGTACTTTGTTTATTATGCTGTTCATTGATGTCGTGTTGGGCATCTTTCGGTCAAAAGGAAGAGTGGGGAACCATTGATGTGCCCAAGAGGATGGACTGGTGGATTGGAGCATCGGTCGGTTCTACTGTTTCATTCGCTGACAATGCCCCCAAAAACAATATTGGCAAAAATTTACCAAGTCTTGACATTCAATTGGGTACATTCTTTACGAGAGCTTTTGGAGTTCGATTCGGGGGATCTGTAGCTCCTCAGACAGGAGTAGCTGATGCGGCAGCCCAAAAACTCAATCCTGAGAAGTATGGATCTAGTTACCGTTTCTATTTGATGCACGCGTATGCTGATGGCGTGCTTGACTTAACCACTCTTTTTGCGCCACGTCGTAAGTATCGTCCAAAGGTCGATGTTATGGTATTTGCTGGACCTGCGCTTATTGAGGCATTGCATTTTGATATGAAATTAAAGGAATGGGACGAGTATCCTGTGGATTATCAGGATAAGACTTGTTGGTCGTTTCATGCAGGATTGATGACCGCTTATCGATTCTCATCTCATTGGGACTGGTCATTTGAAGCAAGTTATAACATCACCGATAGCCGATATGATGGAGTTGAAGAAAATGCTTCTGTCAGTGGGTTCTTGAAACTCCATACTGGTTTTGTGTATCACATCTATGACCGACGAGATAAAAATAGGTATCGTCTGACAACAGATATCGATTCTGAATGGGCTCCTAGATATACCGAGAAGGATCTCAAAAAGATTCGTCAGGAGGAACGTGAACGCATTAAGAAGGCTCGCAAAAAGATGGAAAACCGTCGTGAAATCAAGAGTGAAAGAATTAGACAGCACAACGAGGAGGTCAAGAAGGCAAATGAGCGAATTCGCAAAGAAAAGGAAAAGCGCTTCAAAGAATGGGAAGAGAAAAAGAAATACAATGAGATACTATATTAGGTCGCAATTTCGATTGATTTGAGATAACAGTTTTTTATTAGCTTGTCGTTATGAAAAGAGTAATTTGTTTGTCAGTATTATTTGCTTCGGCAGTAATTCTTTGGAGCAACTGCGCGACTTCAGAGGAAAAAGCAGCACAGATGGCAGAATTGTCGGCTAATGTGACGAATGCGCTGAACAATCGAGATTATAAAATCGCTATCGACAGGATGTATCCGATGAGGGGCAGTAGTAGACATGTCTCATTCGGATATTCTGTGGAAGTGAGGAATGATACGCTGATTTCTTATTTGCCCTATTTCGGTCGGGCATACAATGTGCCATATGGTGGAGGTAAGGGTTTGAACTTTTCAGCTCCAATAGGTAGTTATCAGGAATTCATGAAAAGAAATGGTCAACGGCATATTGAAATAGGTGTAGTCAATGAAGAGGACACGTATTTCTATACTATCGAGGTATTCGATAATGGAAGTTCTTCCGTTGATGTAAGAGCTCGCCAGCGTGAGCGTATTTCTTATTCTGGTAATTTGGATTTTGGGAAATGATTTAACTAATAATGAAAGAAAGAATAAACTATTTGGATGCTTTGCGTGGCTTTACTATGTTTCTTGTCGTATTTGGTCACGTTATGCATTTTAGTTTGGACTTGGGAGGTTATCGTTCCGTTATTGGATCAATCTTCCTTACTTTCCGAATGCCTATGTTCTTTTTTATTAGTGGATACATAGCATATAAGAGCATTGACTTTTGGACCTTTGATTTCTTTAAGAAACGTTTTGCAAAAAAAGCGCAGATTCAGATTATACCAGCGGTTCTTTTCTTTTCATTGTTTTGTTATTTGCATGGCGGCAACCCATTGAATGTATTCAAATATGGATGGCAAGGATATTGGTTTACCTTTGTCCTTTTTGAAATGTTTGTTTTTTATTACACTTTATCTCTTATCGGCCGAAATACCTCCGATAAGGTTGTTGATGTCGGATTATTTGTTTTGTCTTGTCTTGGAATATTATGGCTCGCTTTAGCGGATCGTAGCCCTCAGATTTATCAGATTACTTGTATGGAAAATCTTACAAAGTATTTCCAGTTCTTTACCTTTGGTGTTTTATCTCGAAAATACAATGGTTCTTTTGAAAAATTGATTTCTAACGATTATTTCAAGGCAATTGTTATTGTTCTTTTTTTAGTTTGCATCATATTGTATTTTGAAGATTCAGTCATACCAAGTGTATTCTTTTCTTTCAATCATGACATCTTGGTAAGATATCTCGGTGTTTTGCTTGTCTTTATCTTTTTTTACGCAAAGAGGTCTTATTTCGATCAAAATAATAGTATTGTCTCTATATCCCTTTTTGTGGGAAGACGCACACTTGATATATATTTACTCCATTATTTTTTCCTGCCCGATTTGATGTGTTTCCGAGAGTGGTTGATTCCCAACGAAAGAATGTTGATGCAATTGGTCGCTGCGGGTTTTGTATCTTGTTTGGTTATTAGCTTATGTTTACTTGTTAGTGAGATTATTAGGACTAGCAATTTCCTTGGTCATTATCTTTTTGGAGCAAAGAGAGTTTGATTATTAAGTTAATTTAATCGTATGGGAAGAAAACGTGTCGATTATATCGATATCGCTAAAGGATTGGGTATGTTAGCCATCGTCTGGGGTCATATATTGCTTTTCAAATATTCATGTAGAGTGGTTTATGGATTCCATATCCCCATTTTTTTCATACTGTCAGGTATGTGTTTCAATCATAAGAAATATAGTACAGTAGGAGAATTTATAAGTAGGAGAGTAAAGACACTTCTTGTTCCATACGTGGTTTTCTCTTTGGTTACTTGGTTTATATACTTATTGGGAGTATTGTTTACTCATAATGATACAGTGAAGAATTGTTGGTACTATCTCCTGCAAACAGTTCTTGCTCAAGGATCGGATGGCTATCTAGGTCATAATGTTGCTTTGTGGTTCGTCCCTTGTTTGTTTGTGGTGGAAGTGTTATATTTTTTCATTGCTAAACTATCTGATGGCATTAATTTTATTATCTGCTTATTGTGTATGATAGTTGGTGTAATGTTGTCTCGGCGTTTCTATAATTTTACAGCTCTGCCATGGAGTATTGATTCTGCACTTGTCGCTATACCATTTTATGCAATAGGTAATTTGATTGTAAAGAGGTTGTCACACGACAAAATATTTAACTATGTCGATAGTAATATTTTCAAATGTGTCTTTGTGTCGACAATTCTTACTATTATATATTTGCTTAGTGTGCAAAACAATGGCTATGTTTCAATGGGACACAATAATTTGGGCAAACATGTCTGGTTGTTTTGTATTAATGCTTTTTTGGGGTCTATTTCAACAATTATGTTCAGTTTGGTATTGAGTTCATTTTTGAACCACGGTTGGATACAGAAGCCAATTATGTTTGTTCGATGGTTAGGAGAAAACAGTTTTAACGTTATGGCAGTACATATGCCATTGAGGACTATAATCCTAGTTTTTCTTGGGTTGTTTTTACATGTCAATTTAGGAAAGATGCTAAGCACTAACATCAGTTTTTCTTTGGTAGTGTATTTGGCAACATTGATTGTCACTTCTTTGGTGATAAAGTTGATCAACACAGGGAAACAATTTTACGCCAAGAAGAAAATATAATTCTTGCGATACTCATTGTGAAAAAGTCCAGCTGATTTAGAGTCGGCTGGACTTTTTTCTGTAAAGTATGGGTTGCAAATGGAAAAAAGAAAGGAAAATATTGGAATTTGTGGAAATTTTATTAAATCTGCGTGTAGGATTATTTCTTTTTTTCAATTATATTTGCGCCATATTTGTTTCATTTAATTAATCTTGAACTGTTATGTGCGGAATTGTTGGTTACATCGGGACACGTGAAGCTTATCCGATTCTGATCAAGGGATTGCATCGTCTGGAGTATCGCGGGTATGATAGCGCAGGTTGTGCGTTGATTACGGGTAGTGAGGGTGACTGTCGGCTGAATATCTATAAGGCGAAAGGGAAGGTGAGTGACCTTGAGAATGTCGCCAAGGACAAGGATAAGTCGGGAACGTTGGGTATTGCTCATACTCGTTGGGCTACGCATGGTGCACCCAGCGAGACCAATGCACATCCGCATCTTTCACAGTCAGGAAACCTTACCTTGGTGCACAATGGCATCATCGAGAACTATGGAACGCTTCGTCAGCAACTGAAGAAGCGAGGATTCGTGTTCCAGAGTGAGACCGACACAGAAGTTCTGGTACAATTGATTGAATATGTCAAGACTCTCCCAGTGACACATGGTGAGAAGGAATGGGGTCTTGACGAGGCCGTTCGCCGTGCACTTAGTTTGGTTTATGGCGCTTACGCCATCGCTGTCGTTGACCGCCGTGAGCCCAATAAGATAGTTTGTGCACGTAAATCTAGCCCTCTGGCTGTAGGTGTTGTCGAAGATAATTCCGAATTCTTCATGGCCAGCGATGCATCTCCGATTGCAGAATATACCAAGCAGATCGTATATTTGAAGGACGAGGAGGTTGCAGTCATTGAACGAGGGAAGCAGCTGGAAGTCTTCAATCTCAATGGCGATCGTGCAGAGGCTGAGGTCAAGGAGGTCAATGTCGATCTGTCGATGCTCGACCATGAGGGTTATCCTCATTTTATGCTGAAGGAGATTTTCGATCAGCCCAATGTGCTGAAGGACTGTATGCGTGGACGTATTGTAGAATCGCCCTATTCGTCAGAAGGTAAGCGGGAACCACTCATGCAGGTTGTATTGTCGGCTGTTTCCCTCAACCGTCGCCAATTGCTCCGTGCTCGTCGCATCATTATCGTTTCGTGTGGAACTTCATGGCATGCGGGCCTGATTGGGAAACAGCTCATCGAACATTTCTGTCGCATTCCCGTCGAAGTAGCTTATGCCTCAGAGTTCCGTTATGCAGAACCTGTCATTGAGCCCGATGATGTGGTGATTCCAATCAGTCAATCGGGTGAGACGGCCGATACATTGGCTGCTATCCAGTTGGCAAAGCAGCAGGGAGCCTTGATCTATGGCATCGTGAATGGTGTAGGAAGCTCCATCGCTCGTGAAGCACATACCGGAACCTATATCCATGTGGGACCGGAAATCGGTGTGGCTTCGACCAAGGCATTCACGGGTCAGGTGGTGGTGCTTACGCTATTTGCACTTGCACTTGGCATAGCTAAGGGTACTGTGGAGCAGGATGAATATCAAGCCACCATTCGAGAACTGTTGGAAATACCCTCAAAGATAGAGAAGGTGCTTGGGCAGAATGACAAGATCAAACGTCTTGCCTTAACCTTTACCTACGCGCGTAATTTCCTTTATCTAGGACGAGGATTCAATTATCCGGTTGCCCTTGAAGGAGCATTGAAGCTCAAGGAGATCTCCTATATCCATGCCGAAGGCTATCCTGCGGCAGAGATGAAGCACGGCCCTATTGCCCTGATTGATGAAGAGATGCCCGTAATCTTCCTGACCAATCACCACAAGCGTTATCAGAAAGTTATTTCCAATCTTCAGGAAGTCATCAGCCGTCACGGCCGCATTCTAGCCGTCATTAACGAGGGTGATGAACTTGTGAAGTCGATGGTCGATAATTATATCGAAGTTCCAGAGACTCTATCTTGCCTGACTCCACTGATTTCAGTCATCCCTCTCCAACTCCTTTCATATCATGTAGCTGTGGCAAAAGGTTTGAATGTTGATCAGCCAAGAAATCTTGCGAAAAGTGTGACTGTTGAGTAAAGTCCCCATATTCACATTTTACAATCGCGGCATACAGTTTTCGTACATCAAAACTGTATGCCGCGATTGAAGTATACAGGTTCTATCTGTCAAAACTGTATGCCGCGATCGGAACATACAGATTTCATCTGCCAAAACTGTATGCCGCGGTCGGAGCATACAGATTTCATCTGCCAAAACTGTATGCCGTGGTCGGAGCATACAGATTTCATCTACCAAAACTGTATGCCGCGTTCGGAGTATACAGATTTCATCTACCAAAACTGTATGCCACGGTGGGAGCATACAGATTTCATCTATCAAAACTGTATACTACAATCGGAGCATACAGATTCTAATTACCAAAACTGTATGCTCCGATCGAAGCATACAGAATTCGTATACCAAATCTGTATGCTGCGATATAAGGAAAGATTTCCTTCTGCAAAACTGATTTATTCATTAGCGCCCACGGCCTGTCTGTATTCGAGGACCTTATTCTGATAATCGGCGAAGGCATCGGTATAACTGTCGTGAGCCTGCTGGCAGAGCAACTGGGCTTCGAGCAGGTCGGACATTTTGATTGTACCAGCACGGTAATAGTCGCGATTCAGTCGAAGGTTCTCTTCGGCTTGCTCTATGCTGCGTTGTGTGATGTCGAGTTGCTGTCGAGCCTCGATGACGTTGTTCCACGCATTTTGCATCCTGATTTGCAGCAGCTCAGACTTGTCTTGTTGCTGGTCGAGAGCTTTCTGATATTCTATTCGCTTACGCTTGATGGCATGAGAGCCTCCCCACCAATCGGAGATGGGGACGCTAACCGTTGCATAAACCATGGCGAAGGTACGGTCGTTTTCCATCAGATTGTGGTAGTTGTAGCCGGCTCCAACGGCAACGGAGGGCAGATTCTGGCCTACGGCAATATTCCGTTGTAGTTTGGCTGCTTCGACCTGCTTGTCGAGCAACTGGTATTCGGCAGTTCCCAACAATGCCTGTTCATGATCTTCTTTCATGGGCAGCATGGCCACGTCATCGGTGTCGGGTATCAAGGTGAAGGCAGTGTCATGAAGACCGCAATACTGTGCCAGCAATAGTCTGACAAGCGATAGCCCGTTGTTCAGTTTCAACCTTTGGCTTTCCACCTCGTTCTGTCGTAGTTCCACTTGCAGCAGGTCGTTGCGCATGGCAAGACCTGCGCGAACGGCCACATCGACATCCTTGTGAATATCATTGAGCATAGCTTCGACGGCACCAATGGTTTTCAGTTTCTCCTGAAGAGATATTATCTGCCAGAAATATTGTTGTGTGGTCAGTTCCATTTCATTCTCGGTGAGTTGCATCTGAAGGTTGGCCACTTCCTCGCCGACTTTTGCGAGGCGGTTGCCATTGACAATCTGCCCACCGGCGAATATGGGTTGCGTGGCATTGACGCCGGCGATGGTGCCGTTCTTCATCATCGACATGCTGATTGGATTGCTCAGTGCAGCCAAGGCTTCAACGGGGAAAACAGTGGCCAGAGTGGCTCCCAATTCCGGTGTAATCATTTCGGCAGGGTTAACGTCCATCTTGGCCATACCCTTGTCGGCGTTGAACCATGCGCCTATCCCGCTGATGGAGGGAAAGAACTTTGTGAATGCCTCCTTGCGTTGCTGTCGTGCGGCTTCGAGGTCATATTGTGCATCGCGCAGGGCGATGTTGTTCTGACGGGCAGAGTCGAGCATCTGCTCCAAAGTATAGGTGGATTGGGCTTCGCAAAAGGTAATGGCAGTGAGCCCGGCAAAAAGTGCTAAAAACTTCTTCATGACAAGTATTATTTTGTCGAAACTTTCCAATAAACCACAGGGAGCATGGTGACTACCATGATAAGCGAGCCTATACCACCTGCAAAGATGGTTACTCCAACGGGCATCCAGAAGGAAGACTGGGCGATGATCATCGGCACCACGCCAACGGCAGTGGTAGCTGTTGTGAGGAAGATGGGCACCATACGGCGACGGCCCGCTTCGTAGGCAGCATTGCGAACGGCTTTGTTGTAATCACGGCGCCATGTTTCGTGTTCGGGATCCTCGCGAGCGGGTTCAGGATGACCAAGCGAATAAGACTTGAGCAGGTCGATGGCATGTTCGAAGATGAGTATCTCGTTGCGCATGATTATTCCCATCAGCGTGATGAGGCCGAAGATGGAGGTGAGGCCCAGATCGCGATTCATCAGACCCAAGCCAATGAGCGCACCTGGAATCATCAGTCCCAAGGCTGCCATGCAGACGGTAGTAATACCATATTTCTTGAAATTGAAAAGCAGGAAG
>JAEEGH010030785.1_pt1 | contig 10413 bp, 6 predicted proteins | sample 9134181 | NCBI WGS metagenome assembly JAEEGH01 (sample SAMN16246544, study PRJNA631951) | gut metagenome | biome: gut microbiome; feature: rumen; material: DP-attached | host: Bos | place: Iran: Karaj | collected 2018-10 | reverse complement strand
TCTTATACGCGTAGCATTCCACAAGATGCCCGAAGCCTCTTCCTGTCTCACCACCTCGTTCAGGTCACATTCCAACACATCCAGTCCATAGCATCCCAACACATTGCTGCGCAACGCAGGAGCCTCATCCTCACCTACAGGCGGCAACTGGGCGCTGTCTCCGATAAGGACCATACGACAGTTGCGACCAGAATAGACATAAGTTACGAGATCATCTATCAGCCCGCCTCCGTTACCATTAAACATTGGCATCCCCTCTGTCGGAATCTGCGGCATAGTAGAAATCATAGAGGCCTCATCGACGAAGAATACAGTATCTGTGTGCAGATTTATGTCTAAGGAGAAGTCATCGCTAAGGCTCTTCTGTCTGTATATCTTCCTGTGGATTGTCGTAGCAAGGTGCTGACTGTTCAGGGCAAGTACCTTTGCCGCACGCCCCGTAGGAGCCAGCAGTACAACACGTTGCCTCAAAGAGACAAGGGCCTGCACTATAGCCGCAACAAGAGATGTCTTTCCCGTGCCGGCAGAGCCACGAAGTATCATCGTAGTCATTCCACTTTCTGTCATTAGGAATTCGATGAATACCCTGATTGCATGTTGTTGGTCTTGCGTCGGAGTATGCCCGAAGTGACTCTGTATTATGTCTGAAAGTTGTTGTTTGCTTATCATATCTAAGAAAGAAAACCCCGATACCAAACATCATACAAACATGTTTCGTATCGGGATTTATTTTGCAGGGAAAGTTGTATTCCCTTATATGCTCCCCTACTCTACTTTGAGAAGATACGGGGGACGTTTATTTTTTAGAAGAACAGATAGCGATTGTCCTTCACATTAGCCTTTTCATAGAGACCCTGCATGAAGCCTGATGCAATCTGCCTTGAACGCTGTTCCATCTTCTCTTCATACACGTTCTCGTCAAACTTGCCAGGACGATTCTTCTTTGCTGTTACGGTGAAGAAATATACGCCACCGTTGCCCTTTACAGGCTTAGCCACCGAAGCACCCTGCTTTACTGCAGCAATTGCGCCGCTGAGTGCAGGCTCTGAGCTGCTGGTGAGCTGTACGAAAGCAGGTGCTGCGAATGTCACCTGATCCAGCGTAGCAAGCTGCGCACCCTTTGCCTTTGCCTCAGCAACATTCTTCACGCCCTGCAGCTTTGCGATGAGCTTCTCGGCCTTCTTGTCTTTGAGAACCTCCTGTCTTACATTCTCCTTTACCAATGGATCGCTGATGTCACGATAGCCCTTTGCATGAATCTTGGTGAGAACCATAACGAGCAGGTTGTCATTATCACCACACTCATAGAGTGGAGACACCTCATTCTCCTTAGCCTCGAAGACCCACTTCAGAGCCTCATGTGTGCCGTGGATACGTGCCACATTGTGCTGTGAAGACATTACATCGGTCAGGTCCATAACCTGATAGCCGTTCTTCTTTGCATTCTTCTCAATGGCATCCAAGTCGCGGCTCTCTGATACGAACTGAGAGAACTTATTGTATGCCTGACTGTAGGTCTGCTTAGAGAAGTCGATATTCACCTTGATAACAGCTGCAACATACTTCGTTTTGAATGCCTTGCGGTCAGTTACCTTTATAATAAGGTCACCTGTAGAGAGGGTCAGCTTACGGATCTCGCCTGCAGGGATAGTGTTCAGGGCGTTCAGGTAATCCTTCTGGTCAGCGCCTACAGATGTAGCACCCTGATACTGTGCCGTTGTAATCCACTGCTTCTCGCCGGTCTGTCCGTACTTCTTGGCAATTGCCTCCCACTGTGCAGGATCAGCATTGAGCGCCTTCATTATAGAGTCAGCACGAGTGTGAGCTGCCTCTACGGTCTCACCACCTACCTGAATAGCAGTAAACTCAATAGAGTCTGGCAGTTCCTGCTTTGAGAAGAGGCGTATAGCATTGAGAGTATTATCCTGTGTGTTCTCCTTCAACGCTGTTGTAGAGCCTACAGCCACAGAGTCGAGCTGCTGCTGTATGTCGTATGGGAAAGCTGACTTCAGCACGGGAACTCCAAGGTATGGCACATTGCTGCCAGACTTGCGTACTATCTCTGAAGGATCCTCTGCCGTAGCGAGCTGGCTCACATAGTTCTGTGTCTGCTTATTCAGCGCAGAACGGTCAGCGGCTGAAGCGCTAACCTTAACTGACACATACTTAATGTCGCGGCTCTCCTCCATCTGCTTGTAGCGAGCCTTCAGCTCATCATACTTTGCCTTCAGCTCGCTGTCCTCTATCTTCACGTCCTTGTCGTTGACAGAAGAGTATGGCAGAACAGCCAGCTGTACAGAAGCCTCGCTGCTCTCCTCGGTGTACGCCTGCTGAGCCTCAACCTTGTTTGACAGGAATGCAGAGCCCAGCAGAGCCTGATACTTCTGCATCAGCAGCTGCTGGCGCAGAGTCTTCTCCATAAAGTTCCAATAGTTGTATATCGTACGCATCTGCTCTGCCAACTGTGGGTTAGAGGTCTGCGCCTTCTTATACTCTGAAAGGAACTGCTTCAGCTGGTTAGCGTCAAAGCGTCCAGTCTGCTGGTTTACGAACGGAGTCTGCAAGAGCATCTGGTTAGTGCCCTCGTTCAGGACGTTGCGAATCTCATCGTCCGTAACGCGCAGACCTACTTTCTTTGCTTCCTCACTAATCAATGAAGACTGGATGTACTGGTTCCACACCATGTCGCGTACCTGATTGAGCTCATCCTCGCCCAGGTTCTCGCGGCCCTGCTGCATCTTGATCACGTCAAGATACTCGTCAACCATTTCCTGAAACTCCTGATAGCTAATCTTCTGACCGAGTACCTCCGCAACCTGCTGGCGCTCTGTGTTCTTCGTTGACTCACAAGAGCGGAAGGCCTCCTCAGCAATAAAGGCAAAGAGACCCAGGCCGATAATACCTACCAGCAGGGCTCCGTGATTTCTGATTTTTCCTAATGCTGCCATTTGATGAATTTATTTTTTAGTTTTAAAATTTCTACCACCCAACCCTCCTATCAAGGAGGGCTTTTGAGAGGGGAGTTTCCCGCCAGTGGCGGGAAATCTCCAATGATTCTATGAAATCAGCGTGCAAAATTACGACTTTTCTTTGAAACGGCAAAATTTTTATGAGAAAATCTGCATAATCTGCGAAATCTGTGGTTTTTCATTTGAGCACGGTGAGGCGGACAAGTTCGATCTTTGTCGCGGTGTTTTTGACGATCTTGAACTCATAGTTGTCAAACTTGACCACCTCGTTGAGCTTGGGGAAGGACTGGTAGACATGGAGGATGAGTCCACCGAGCGTCATGTATTCATCACTCTCAGGGAGTTCGAGGTCGAACTGTTCGTTGATCTTACTGATCTCCAGACGTGCGGAGAGGATGTATTCATGGTCGGAAAGCTGTTTAGCCACGTGGTTGGTGCTGTCGTGCTCATCTTCAATCTCACCGGTGATCTCCTCCACAATATCCTCGAGAGAGACGAGGCCACTGGTACCTCCAAACTCATCGACGACAATGGCGAGGGAGCGTTTCTGTTGCATGAGCTGCTTCATCAGGCGAGAGGCGAGCATTGTCTCAGGGATGAAAGAGATTTCCCTAATAAATTGAGAATTGAGAATTGAGAATTCTTGCGTCCCTTTGGTAGCAAGCGGCAAGCCGAGCGGAGAATTATGATTACCAGGTTCTGCATCCTTGGTACTGATAGTGAACATGTCGGAGGAGTGGATGTAACCGATGATGTGGTCGATGTCTTCGTGGTAAACGATGATCTTGCTGTGGCCACTCTCGATGAAGGTCTGTTTGAGTTCCTCGATGGTGGCAGTGTCTTCAACGGCATCGATCTCCGTACGGGGCACCATACAGTCACGAACCTTCGTTTCGGAGAAGTCGAGGGCGTTCTGGAAGATTTTCACTTCCTCGCCAATCTGGTCTTCATCTTCGGCATTATCGATACTGGTCTGCACGAGGTAGTCGAGATCGACTTTCGTGAACTCGCGTTCTTCGTTCTCCTTGGTCATACGGATGCCCACCAGTCGGAGGAGTCCTTTGGAGAGGAGGGTTGCCAGACGGGAGATGGGATAGAGGATGACGTAACAGAGCCAGGCCGGGATGGCAAAGACGGTGAGCATCGTGTTGGGCGTGTTCTTGAAGATGGTCTTCGGAAGGAACTCACCTGTGAAGAGGACGATGACTGTGGAGAGGAGGGTATCGAGGGTGACGCGTATGCCGTCGCTGAATGGCTGGAACAGCGTGGCGTCGAAGATACGTGCGAAGAGGATGCCATAGATGACGAGGGCGATGTTGTTGCCAACAAGCATGGTCGAGACGAAGTTGTTCGGGTGCTGGTAGAAGACGCTAATGGCCCTCTGGGACAGACCGTTTTTCTCACGGTCCATCTCTGCCAGGAGACGATTGCTCGAGACAAACGCGATCTCCATACCGGAAAAGAAGGCGGAGAAGAGCATCGCGACGATGAGACCTATGATGAGATTTGACATATATTTTATTTAGAAACCGCAGATTACGCAGATTGAACAGATTAGGGAGTGGAGTGACGGCGGGACTTCTCGAGCTTGGGACGGAGGATGGGCTCGGGGGCTCGAGTAGTGTCAGCAGGCGAGGTGGTCTCGTCTTTCTTGTCGTCTTCGCCCGTCATATCCGATTTCTCGAAAGAGCCTTTGGAGTTACTGACGGTATAGTGCGTCATCCGCTCGTCGGAGAGGAAATAGGTGCCTTCCAACTGACGTTCTGGGGTTACCACCCGGGAGAACACGTTGGAGTAGAGTTCGTGGCGAACACCGTCCCAGAAGAGTTCCTCGCTGGTGTAAACGAGACCGTTGACATTACGGATACGAACCCGACCACGCAGATGCCAGAGTTTCTGCTGGTCGAAGTACCAGGCAGTGTCTGACTGGATGTAGGCCTGGACGTGGAACTTCTCGTCGAACTGTTCGAAGAAGACGCCTTTTTCGAAGGTCCAGCGGGTTGGCTGTCGGACCGTGTTCACGTCCCATCGTTCGGTGACGATACGGTATTTGATGACGCCAGAGTCGCTGATGAGGGTGTTGACACCGTAGGAGGTCATCATCGAGACAGAGTCACGATCGTAGATGGCAGGGGCCGTGTGTTCCTGGGCCTGATCACAGGAAATGTTAAGGCCACAGATTACACAGAAGAAAAGGATAAATATCCGATACTGTCTGCAAATCATCTGAGAAATCGGTGTAATCTGTGGCTCTCTATCCATCTTGTAATCCGCGGTTCTATTCGATCTTCATCTTCGAGAACCAGCGCTCGTTGAAGGTGATGCCGATGTTCAGACGGAAGGTATTCTCGGTGATGAGGTTTTCCGCTGAACGATGCTGCCACTGGGCACTGATGTTGAGGATGGAACGGTTGTTGTAGGCATTCATGATGGGGATACCCAGACCCAGACTCAGCTGGAGGTCTTTCGGACCGTCCTGCCCATTTATATAATAATAAGGTGTAGTATAGCCCGCTCCCACCCTGTAACGGATGTGATGGAAGACACTACGCGTGCTTCGGGGATTGGGGATCCACTCCGCACCTACATTCAACTTATAACTGTCTTTGAGCAGACCACTGCGCAGAGTGTAAGTGTTGTTTTCGAAGGCAGGATAGTCGATGCTGCCCCACTTCTGGAACTTGAAGTCAGCCCCCACCCGCAGCTTCTGGTCGTGGTTGTAGGCCACACCCACGCCAAAGGATGTGGGGATGCTGTAACCATTGGAGATGGTATAGGTGGTCGTATCGGCCTTGGCAATGGTAGCGTTTGAGGAGATGATCCGACAGGAGGGGTCACAATTGAGATGATGCCCCGGACTGAACACAGCACCGATGGTCAGTTCGTCCTTCACATTGAGGGGCTGGGTGTACTGGACACCGAAATCGAGCTTATAGTTGCTGATGGAGGCCTCGTAGTCCTTCAGCAGGGTGTTGACAGACGAGGTAGTGCTCGTCCTGACGGTACGATTCACTTCACCCCAGAGATAGGCGGCATTGAAACCGACAGAGAGGGATTTGAACAACCGGAAGCCGGCACCGATGAAGAGTTGGTTGAGACCGCCATCACCCTTGTAGGTACCAGTCATCTTAGAAGACTGATCGTCGAGGGGCATGGTGGTGGTATAGTCATAACCGATATTCGAGTATGGCTTCACGCCGAAAGTGAGACCCACACTAGGGAAGAGTCGCAGGGCTCCCATGATATAGTCGAAGCCACCACTCTTCGCATTGAGTTTCCGTCCACCCTCCTTGAAGTTCGTGATCTGTCCGGAGAGACCGCCGTCGAAGATCATCGTGACGGAGTCGATGGATGCGTAGGAGGCAGGGTTCAGGGGATTGACCTCGTTTCCCTTATGGAAACCATAGCCCACACCACCCATGCCTTTGTTGAACCCGACACCCTCGTCGGTCAGGTCACCCAGGCCATACTGACTGTAGGGGGAGTTCGTGCCGCTCTGCGCAAAGGCAGGCATTGTCGTCAGGGCTGACAGCACCAGACAACCGATGAATTTATTCATATATTTCCTTCTATTTCCTAAGAATTTCATTTTCAGGGTGCAAAATTATTAAAAAAAAAGCAGAAAAACGCTTTTTACTGAAAAATATCAATTAATTTTGCATCGTGAAACAAAAAAATAACATTTTTAGGAATTTCATCGGGGTAATTTTATTGTTTACCCCGATGAAATCTTTGGCGAACGACTCCATCAAGGTGAGTCTGCTGACGTGTTCGCCACATGAGGAGATTTACAGCCTGTACGGACATACGGCCCTGAGGTGGCATGATATGGCGAAAGGAGAGGATATCGCGTTCAACTGGGGTGTGTTTGACTTTAAGAAACCGTATTTTGTGGGAAGGTTTGTCTTCGGACTGACTGACTATGAACTGGGAGCCTACCCCTACCCTTTCTTCAGAGAGGAATATAAACGCTGTGGCAGCAGCATCACCGAACAGGTGCTGAACCTGACGCCAGAGGAGAAAATGGCCTTGAAACAGGCTCTGGTGGAGAATCTGAAGCCAGAGAACAAGGTGTACCGCTATAATTATTTCTACGACAACTGTTCGATGCGTCCGAGAGATCTGATTGAGCGTTGTATTGCAGGAAAGGTGGAATATGCCCCGAGGGAGGACTATCAGCCGACGTACAGGGAGATGGTACACAGTTGTGTGAGAAATCACCCCTGGGCGGCGTTTGGCAACGATATGCTATTGGGACTCAAGGCTGATCTGAAGACGAATCTGAGGCAACAGGAGTTTCTGCCAGAGAACCTGATGTACGACTTCGACCGGGCGACCATCTATGCCGACGGGGAGTATCGTCCGCTGGTGAAAGAGAGGAGGATCGCCCTGCCAGCCGGGGTTCAGGTGATTGAGGAGGACTTTCCCTTGACGCCGATGCAGTGTGCGTGGGTCCTGTTGGTGGTGTCATTGGGAATCGCGCTGATAGAGTGGAAACAGAAAAAGAGGTTTAAGTGGTGGGACGCGTTGCTGATGCTGATGCAGGGACTGGCAGGCTGTGTACTGTTTGTGATGATCTTCTCACAACATCCCACAACGAGCCTGAACCTGCAGCTGTTGCTGTTCAATCCACTGCCGCTGTTCTTTATCCCCAGTGTGCTGAAAGGAAAGACCCAGCGATGGAGAATGGTGCTTTTGTGCATGGTCGCCCTCTTCGCCATTGGCAGGATTTTCCAGGTGTATGCCGAGGGGATGATGATTGTGGCACTATGTTTGCTGTTGAGAACAGCAGTAAAAAGTAAAAAAGTAAAAAAGTAAAAAGGTAAAAAGGTAAAAAGGTAAAAAAGTAAAAAAGTAAAAAGGTAAAAAGGTAAAAAGGTAAAAAAGTAAAAAGGTAAATTGAGAAATAGGTATATTTATATCACACTGTTGACGGTGCTGGGATGGAATGCCGAAAGCACTGCACAGAACGGGACCAGGCAGGTGCCAAGGTTGGTGGTGAACATCACCATCGACCAGTTGCGCAGTGACTTCCTGGAAGCCTATGCCCCACTCTACGGCGATAAGGGATTCAAGAAGCTGTTGGCCCAAGGACGGGTATATGAGAACGCTTCGTCCCCCCTGATACAGACAGACAGGGCCTCAGCCATCTCGACTATCCTGACAGGTACCGTACCTTATTACCATAGTATTGTAGGGCAAAGCTGGATCAACAGGGAGACGCTCAGACCCCAATATTGTACGGAAGACAACCGACAGAATGGCATAGTCGGTCCCCATCATCTTGCGGTGTCGACCTTAGGCGATGAGATGAAGGTGGCCAGTGGTGGGAAGGCCCTGGTCTTCGCCATCGCCCCCTTTGCAGATGCAGCAGTGCTCTCTGCCGGTCATGCTGCTGACGGAGCCTTGTGGATGGATGAACAAACCGGACAATGGGTGACGTCGCAGTATTACTCGAACGATAAACCAATCACATCACTGGGTTTCAACGAATTAAGCCAACCAAGTAAAGATATTAACAAACTCCGATGGGTACCCCTTGGACAGGAGAAAATATTTGATTTCAGACACGTCTTCAAAGGTCATAAAAAGTACCAGGAATACCAGACGTCGGGACTCATCAATGATCATGTGACAGACTTGGCTTTGGCCTACATCAGTCAGAAAGGTATGGGTGCAGACAGCATCACCGACCTGCTCTGCCTGACCTATTATGCCGGGACGTTTAAGCATCAGCCCGTGTCAGAATGTCAGTTGGAGTTGAAAGACACCTACCTCCGGCTGGACCAGAGCATCGGGACACTCATCAGTCAGTTGGAGGAGAAGATTGGTGAGAAGGAGGTGCTGTTTGTGGTGACCAGTACTGGATACAGTGACCCCGAACAGACCGATCTGTCGGTTTACCGCATCCCCACAGGAACATTCTATATCAACAGGGCTGCAGGCCTGTTGAATATGTACTTCGGGGCGGTATGGGGACAAGGACGCTATATCGAGGCCTGTACTGACAACCAATTGTACGTCAACCGTAAGTTGCTGGAACAGAAGCGAGTAGCCCTGACAGACTTTGGTCAGAGAGCCCGTGAGTTCCTGTTGCAGATGGAGGGTGTGAGGAACGTATATACCGCCCTGCAACTGCTGAGCGAGAGCAATAGTCAGATTGCGAAGGTCAGGAACGGGTTCCATCCCCAGCATAACGGGGATATCCTGATTGAGGTGAATCCCGGATGGCACCTGCAAAACGAGGATACTGGTGAGGACCGGGTGTCTCAGGCGTCTGCGATTCCCTTCCCCATTATCCTGTATGGTGCCAACATCCAGCCAGAACAGGTCAACAAGCCTGTCACGACAGACCGTATAGCCCCCACCCTGTCAAGGGCTATCCGCATCAGAGCCCCCAATGCCTGTAGCTCAGAGCCATTGTTCTAAGCCACAGATTGCACAGATTTTCACAGAATTAAAGCAAGAACTTTGGCTGTTACGAAAAATATTCGTAACTTTGCACCCGCTTTATATTTAAGGTAAAAAGTAAATAAGGTAAAAAGGTAAAATAAGATATGAATTTCAACAAGTTTTTGAAGTCGCTGTTTGGTGACAAGTCCACCCGCGACATGAAGCTCATCCAGCCATTGGTAGAGAAGGTAAAGGCCGTCTCACCCCAAATTGAGCAACTGGACAATGACGCCTTGCGTCAGCGTTCGAAGGAGATCCGCGAACAGGTACAGGCCACTGCCACAGCGCAGAGAGCTCATATCGCCGAACTGAAAGCCAAGATTGAGGATACCCCCATCGACGAACGTGCAGACATCTTCGCACAGATAGACAAGATCGAGAAAGAGATCCTCGACATCTACGAGAAAGCCCTCGACGAGGTGATGCCAGAGGTATTCGCCATCGTAAAAGAGACTGCGAAAAGATTTGCCGAGAACGAGGAGACGATCGTCACAGCCACAGACTTCGATAGGGAATTGGCTGCCGATCCACGGAAGGACTTTATCACCATCGACGGTGACAAGGCCATCTATCACAACCACTGGACGGCTGGTGGCAACGACCTGAAATGGGAGATGGTCCACTACGACGTGCAGTTGTTTGGTGGTGTCGTATTGCATCAGGGAAAGATTGCCGAGATGGCCACTGGTGAAGGTAAGACCCTCGTGGCTACGCTCCCTGTGTTCCTGAATGCCCTGACTGGCAATGGTGTGCATGTAGTGACGGTAAACGACTATCTGGCCAAGCGAGACTCCGAGTGGATGGGACCGCTCTATATGTTCCATGGGCTGAGTGTGGACTGCATCGACAAGCACCAGCCCAACTCCGAGGAGCGTCGTCAGGCCTATCAGGCCGATATCACCTTCGGTACAAACAACGAGTTCGGTTTCGCCTACCTGCGCGCCAACATGGCCATCTCACCTGCCGACCTTGTGCAGCGACGCCATAATTA
>JAEEGH010030783.1_pt1 | contig 10414 bp, 8 predicted proteins | sample 9134181 | NCBI WGS metagenome assembly JAEEGH01 (sample SAMN16246544, study PRJNA631951) | gut metagenome | biome: gut microbiome; feature: rumen; material: DP-attached | host: Bos | place: Iran: Karaj | collected 2018-10 | reverse complement strand
CCAATGTCTCCTCAGGAGGGAATTCCTTGATGACTTTCTTAGTTTCCTTGTCTACCATCTTGATGGTGACACGGTTGGTCTTGTCGTGAATGCCAAATACTGCCTCTGCATTGGACTTGACATTCTTGGTCATCTCAGAGATAGCTTTTCTAACCTTCTCGTTGTCCTCCTGGATCTGCTCCTCAGTGGCCTCAAATTTTTCCCTATTTTTGGCGAGATTCTGAGAGTTACTCTGGGAGTCGCCCTTTGAGCCGGAAGAATTATCAGCCGCCTCAATCTTGAGATCTAGTGTAGGTGCGGCAGCCTCAAAGTTCGCAAGCTCAGACCGTGACTGATTCTGTTCCTGTACCTGTGTTTTTACCTGTGGCGTCGTCTGCGTGATAAGCGGACTAAAGCCGTTAATTGCTTCCATTCCCATTTTGCTTACCTCCGTGTCGGGACTGGGCGTCCAAACCTTATATGCTACCTGTTATATGCATGGAAACATGGCGTTTCCATACGATTTCTTATCTCATATATCGGTTTCCTTAATAATTATTTTACCCGTATGCAAGGAATATTTGCAGATTTAATAAAAATTTTAGAATTGACCTCTTATTTCTCAGCCCTCTCTATCTTGCAGCTGTGAACTTTTTTCTTTTCATCATAGTTTATCCCCACCAAAACAATCTCTCCTGTATAATCCTTCAAGACCGCAGGATATTTTTTATCCTTGATCTGATCCACCGCTGCATTATCAGTTCTGTTCCACTTAAGTTCTATCACCAGCGCCGGGTAAGTTGACTTCTTCTTAGGAATGTAAACCACATCTGCCACGCCTTTACCTGATGGCAGTTCCTCCACTTTAAAGTATTGATTCAAACTTGCAATATAGGCAAATTTGATCACATATCTAAGTGCCTGCTCATTGTTATAGAATGTAGGTGCATACTCAGACAGACGTATTTTTTCAATTGCCTCCAAAACAGATTGCTCATCTCCCGCAAGAGTATCTGTCAATAGTTTTTCCGATACAGTGATGAGCTCATAGAGTCTGCTGTCAGCAGGTGTTTCGATCAGACTTTCAAATTCCATCTGAACTTCTTTATTTGGTATGGATGCGGTTTTTTCATTTTCATCGTAAGCAAGGTATCCCAAGTGGATGAGAAGTGTCAGGATATCGTCTTTACTCCTGAAATTTTTCACATCATTATTGAAATTATCCACCTTAACATCCAATGGTTCTCCCGCTATCAGCCTTATAATATCGTCCTGAAGCCCATCATAATTCATTCCCACATATGTATTGAGAGTTTCTGCAGCTGAAGTTTTTTTCCAGTAAGAGCCGAACACCTTTCTGTCAATTGCTGACATTACAGAATAAGGATTATAGATACTGATTCCTTTTCCCATGGAATATCCATCATACCAGTCCCTTATGCTGTCATAATCAACTCCGGCATTCAGGCACAGCGTTTTCACTTCATCATCTGTAAAGCCCAGGTATTTTGCAAATCTCCCCGGAGATATAACTGTATATTCTTCAAAATCAGAAATTGCTGATTCCGTTCCATCCTTCTTTATCGGCAAAATCCCGGTCATATACGCCGCCGCTACTACCTTAGGTGTAAAATTACCATTTTTGAACCACTCTCTTAAAAGGTTAAGATACATCTCCTGAGCAACGTTGTCGTCTTTAGCCTCCCTAATAACTGCGTCCCACTCGTCAATAATAAAGATAATCTTTTTGCCGGTTGATTCTGAGTACTTCGCAAGGCATTTCGTAATATCCTCATCACCCCGGATTTCAGCATCATCCTGGGTCAGTTCATTTCTAAGAGCCTTTATTATCTCTGATGTAACCTCCTTCAGGCTTTTCCTCTGGTGCTTTAAGCTTGATATAAACCCGGTTATATCAAGATAGATCACGTTGTAATTGTTCAAATGTTCTGAGTAGCTCTTTTGCCTGCTGATTTCCAAAGAATCAAATAACATTGAAGAATCACACTTACGATCGTAATATGCTGATAACATCTGAGCAGCATAAGATTTGCCAAATCTCCTTGGTCTGCTTACACAAATAAGCTTCTGTTTAGAATTGATCACCTCGTTGACAAGCCCGATCATCCCCGACTTATCTACATATTTGCTATTGAGTATTTCTCTGAAGCCCTCATTTCCGGGATTTAAATAATCACCCATGCCATTACTCCTGTCTGTTTGATACCTGGTCTGATAATATTGTACTCCGTTTTGCTTTACCATACAGTACAAAATCTCTATTGCAAAGCTTCCTGTAGCCCCATCAAGTACTCCGCAACATTCTTATATTCACACCCTTCAATAACAGCTCCTGATTTCCCGTTATATAACACAAATTTAGCAGTAATCTTTCCATATTTCTTTTCCGTCAGCTCGCAGCAGGTCTTCTTTATCAGATACCTCAACTGATTCTTGTCCTGCCTGTCGCTGTGTTTCACCTCATATACTTCGCAGGCATCTGTTACCGTGTCATATATAACCATATCGAACTCACCCACATCGAACTGAAGCTTGAATACTCGTTTGGTTTCAGGCAGAACTTTTTTTGTTTCAAGATAAACGATATCCTCCAGCATTATTCCACGAACATCATCCAATATCTTATGACATATTAAAATCTTTTCTCTGTCACTGAGCTGCTTGAACTCATAAGATCTCATCAAAGAATAGACAAGCGCCTCAGCCTGGCAATACCTCATTCCGGGTTGCACGAAAATAACACGGCGACCATTCTCCTCAGCCAAAGAGTGAGTAGTTTCAATGTCTTCGTATTCAATAAGGTCCAGATCACGCAGATACTCCCGGATCTCGTCGGCCGCAGCCTGTGAAACCATTTCGCTCAGTTGCTCTTTTTCATAAATTCCAAGTATTGTTTTCAGCCTGTTTATAACATCGGAAGCATCAATATTATCAAGAGCATCTGTTCTTGCAGATTCATCTGAAGAAGATCTCAGCATCTGCGCGGCTGATCTCAAATCTCTGGACACAAAACGCTTCAGAATAACCTCTCTGGTAAACTCATGATTCATATCCTGAATGATCCTGTTAATGGCATTCGTGAGTTCATCCGCCTCATACAGCTTCTTGAGATGCCTGAAATGACCGCCATCTTCGTATAACGCCAGGGAGTGCTGAATATTCCTGCAAATAGCCGTATCAATATATCTCCTTGTACTCTCATCATCCCTGAAGGAAGCCTCTTTGGAGTTTACTTCCTTGTCTTCAAAACGCAACTCGCCAGCTTTTAACGTGCCTCCATATCTGATATATTCATCAACATTGCTGATCCCGAGAAGTCTCGCATGCTCTCTGAAGGGGATATAAGTCGTATGAATCATGATTGCCCTATCATACAACTCCTCATTAGCGGCAAAATAAAATCCCAGTGAATCCGTTCCGGATAATACAATCTTCATCCCACCGGCAGCATAGACATCAGAGAAAAGAGATGCTGAATCAATAAAGTCACTAACAAGGGTGACTTCGTCAATGAAAATATACTTGTATCCGCTTCTTCTGAGGATCTTTAAATCTTTATTTATATCAGAGATAGTGTCATTCTGGGTTGCCTTAATGTAGATTGTCTTAGCCCTGGCTGTCTCGTCCATGTCTAGAACCAGCTGCCTTATCATTGTGGTCTTGCCGGTTCTTCGCAGCCCATATATCAGACAGATTCTGTCTTCAGAATCTCCATACAGATATCTTCTTATAGTTTCATAGCAATCCCGTTTATCGTATCCCTTGGCCAATGAAGCCATATCAAGCAAAGAGTCACCATATAAAACATTAGTATTAAGCTGAAATTCCAGATCAGTATCCGGAGCCGTCGGAACGATTTGTCTTTTCTTCAACTCATCCATATAGGACTTGAGTCTTTTCTCCAACTCTCTGCGTTTTACAATGCCATCTTTAAGCTCATTGGCATCCGGCTCAGAGATTATGTCATAATGGCGTTTCCCTTCTGCATCCTTCCACTGATGATAATAGTAGTATTTGTTGTTGATCTTCTTTTTTGTGACACTTCCGGAAGGGAGCATCTCAATTTCCAGCTTCAATTCCTGTATCTTTTGGCTAATATCCATATCATTCACCCACATTTACTAAGGACAATATGTCTCAATAATATTTTAACCCACATTATCCTGTGAGTCTATGGGTTAATGTGGGTTAACAATTTCTATTCTACACTCATGCTAACCAAAAAGATCATCCGCAGTTACTACTGACTGAATATTTCCAGCATACGCATTATCAACCAACCCGTATATCGTGATAATAGTCGGATATATAGCGTATCTTGTCTAATTCCTGTTATTTTTCCCAAATATCTCAGGCAGCATTTTTGTATAGGCGAACTTCTCAAAGACCTTCCTCTGACCGTTAATAGCAATCTGCTTTCGTTCTTCCTCATGATCAAGGTAATATGCGGTCTTTTCAATCATCTCCTCAGGTGTGCGGGCAATCGCCAGTTCTTTTCCATCAACAAACTGCTCTTCAATTTCCGGAGTATAACTCGTCAAAAGAAATCCTCCTGCTGCCAGGACATCCATGACCCTAAGGGGAATTCCGGAATGTATACATCGCATTGTGATATTGATGTTTATCCTGCTGTTATGAAATATCTTCGGCATGCGGTCCATGTAATCAGCTGTACCCAGCATAGTTACACCTGGAATCTCTTTTGCATCCGGAGTAGTATACACTACTGCGTTAAAGCGCCGGCCAAGCTCTTCCAGAATTTTCCTGCGTTCAAGGACAGTAATCTTTTTCCGAAGTATGTCCAGTATGACTTCATTGTAGTCTATGTTGAATTTCCCGGTATCTTCGAAGTTTATTTGATGTCGCAGTACTTCCATTATGTCTTCAGAAATCACACGCTCATCTGATATGACATCTGCACCAAATATCTGCTGTTGGGCTTCGAACACATCTCCGAGGTACGATCTGATGCCCTCCGGAAAATCTGCCTGGTCATAGAAGTTGAACTCATTGTCGTAGAGGTTGCCAATGAATGAAACGTCGTGGATATATTCCGGCTCTGTATGGGAAAGAGATACAGGCGCATTGCACGGATCCGTACAGGGCAGTCTCTGCTCCACTTCTACGGAACCCGCCACAGGCGATCTGGAATATTCTGTCCCTACGATTACTCCTGACAGATCATATCCAGACTCCTTCATCCTCTCCGCATTGACCGCCAAGGGTGTATGATACACTGTACCAAAGCCTTTCTCCTTGAGCTCAGTCCATAGTGCTCTATCGAATATGTGTATGCGGTTGACAGAATTGGCTAGTGCATCCGAACACAATGGATAGTGAGGGCAGTCGAAGATCCAGGATACGTACGGAACATTGTATTTCTGACAAACTACGGATACCTCCGGAAAAAAATCAAAGCTGAACACAGCGTCATAAACTCTTACACCGTCTTCAGCTCTTTTCAGTCTTTGTTCGAGGTCATCGCAGGCAGACGATCTTATCTTGCCATCCGGTAGCCTTGTCTTTATCACATCAACAAGATATCCCAGCCTGTTCATGGCATCCCGGCAGTCCTCGCCGTTAAATTCATCCCAGTCGTAGTATAGGATCCGCATGTATCTTCCTTCTCACTTAGCATATCTAATAAATCGCCGAATAAAACGAGTTCCAATATGACATAAGGCTTTCATCATTGTTGTTATAACTGTTAGTTCCAAAATAATCCTTTAATTCATCCTCAACAATGCTCATTTCTTCTACCCGTCCCTTGTTTTTGGGATCATTTTTGGTAAGCTCGATCCATTCCAACGCCTTCGAAAGGTATTTCCCAGAAAGCTCGGTCTCACCTTTGTTCTTTCTGTCCAACGCTCTTTGAACTTCACCACCGATATTAAGAATTTGCTCACTTATGCACATTTTGTTCCATCTCACACTATCCATAACCTGTCCTCACCTGGCAATCCACTTATTAACAATATCAGTAAGCCACATAATTGTCTTCTCGTCCGTTATCACTCTCCCAAAAGTTCCGTTCTGTATCCTCCTATTCTGCTTGACATTCAGAGTCGAACTCCATTCAATCGAATGATCATCATACATGATATTGGCACCGTACAGATCATCCTCGTTTGATCCATCATCATACAACTCTATGCCAAGATCTGAATGCATCTCCAAATTGACAGCAACCAGTTCTCTCTTTCCATCAATTACTATCTTCACCATATCATCAAAAAACTGTGGTTGCATTTCTTTTATCTCATCTAAACTAACTCTCTGTTTAAGTATCACGTCTATCCTCCTGTTAACTTCTCCTCTTAATACATTCCACAACTTTGCTCCAAACTGCAGAGCTCATGTGTATTTACCCTGAAGTGACCAGTTTAATCCTCTCCCTCAGCATCTCCGCCTCTTCTTTTCTATCCCCAAACCACGCATAATCTATCTCTCTGATCTGGTTCAGCCCAATCTCTCTCACTGCCTCGATTGCTGCCTGGCGCTGAGAGATGTGCCTTGGCAGTGTTGTCTGGCAAAGAGCACCGTCTACTGTGTCATAGGCCTTAAAAGACTGGTTGAAGTCCATGAGGTCATGGAGCCTGATAGGCCTGCCTGTCAGGTTGTCAACAAAAAAGCCCCAGTTGCCCCAATGCCTGTCTGTATTGCCGACCAGATAATCTATAATGTTCATCATGTAGTAACCATGAGCATCTATGCGAATTATCTCCTCTATTGGGTCGATGTCATGGTTCGCAGCATAAATTTCGAAAGCCTCGCGGGTAACTATGCTTTGAGCCTTATCTGTTACAATTCTGCAGGATGAAACCAGCGCATCATCGTAATAATCCTCTTCATATTCCACCTGATGACAGTCAAAGCATCGGGCTATTTTGCTGGCGAGTAGCTCAGCACGCACATTCTCTTCTGCGCCGTCTTTGAGGAGGTAAAAACCGCCCTCTTTTCTGAGCCAGGCTTTTGGAAAGACTCCGCTGGTGGATGCATTATCTGCGATGAGATGTGCATTTTCGACTGTCATGGATCTGCCTCTGAGGGACAGATCCACAAAGGCATTGGTCAGATGGTTATCATATAGATTGATGGATGAAAAACTGATGTCCTCCTCCATGTCTTTTATCCAATAGATATCTGTCAGCGTGAGGCAGTGATAGCTCAAGGCGATCTGAGCCCGCTCTTTATCAGTTCGTCCCTGCATGGCACCAATACTATTAAGAATCTCCTTGGCATACTTCCTATCGAGGGTCAGAACACGCGCGGCGCACCAGTAGTTGAAATTGCCAATGTTGTTGACCCTTGTATCAATGTCATCAGCTTCTTCCAGCCACAGGTCGTAGGGCATGAAATCAGGAAGCCTAATCTGAGCAAGACCATTTTTATTCAGTTGGGCTGTGCAGCGCTCACCATGCATTATCAGCCAGGTATCGCTCATTACGTTTTCTCCTCACTATCGCTTGAAAACTCTATCAAGTCACCTTTATTTCATTCTATCACGTCGCAATTTCCCAGGCAAAAAACAAAAGCCCCTTTATCTACCGTTTAAAAAAGTGCCCCACATTCCGCGGAGCACCTCTTGAGCTTTATGTATTTATCCAGCACCTGACCTGCACCTGCCATTCAGCGGATTCTTCAGCGCCACCCAGGCGCCTGCCTCACAGCAGTTTCTTCTGTGCCAGCCCTGCGCCTGCTTCACAGCAGCTTCTTCAGCGCCTCAACACCGGCCACATCCGTAGCCTGCTTGTTCTCGTTCTGGATCTGGATATAAACTTCTTTTCTATAGATGGGGATCTCCTTGGGTGCAGAGATGCCAAGCTTGATCTGGTCTCCCCTGATGTCCAGGACCGTTATCTCAATGTTGTTATTGATGACAATGGCCTCGTTCTTTCTTCTAGATAATGCCAGCATAATCAGCCCTCCTTAGATTCCTTGTTCTTCTTGAGTATCTCGTAGATGGGGAACTTGACCGGGTAATTGTCATTTTCCACGATGGTCTGAACGCCCTTCATGGCGGCAACGTTGATGACGAAGGGGCCCATCAGGTTGACAGTCATCTTGGTGAGGTCATGGGGTACTGTAACGGTTACAAGAACAAGGATGTCCTCGTCCTTGAGTTCGCCGATCTCTGCGATGGTGTTCTTGTCGATCTCAGGGCTGTAGTCAGGGCAGACCATGAGGGGGTCGATAACGGGCATTGCAAAGCCCGGCTCTTCGATGGACTGAAGCCACTGAATGGTTCCGGCCTCATCTTCTTCGTCGTGCATAAGGGTGAATCTCTTCAGATCAGGAAAACCGATAATCCCGTTGGGGAAACTGATGATCTTGCTATCGTCAATATCTACTTCGCCAAATACTCTTGTTGTTAATTTCATGCTGCAACCTCCGTGAATGTGTTGGTGTACGCGATGGGAGTGCATCCGCTATCCGGATTTCTCCGCAATATTAATTATAGTCGAAATTTCGTTTAATTACCATAGTTTTATACATCGATATACGGTTTGCTCAGTAAAAAGAGTGAGCATCTATCACAGGTAGTTAAGCAGGCTCGTCTGGCTGATCTTACCTGTTGCCATGAGACTGGCTTCATAGGTAACCTGCGCCGTGGTGAGCTTGGTTGCAGCCTCTGCCAGATCTATGTCTTCGTTCTCGGACTTCAGGGTCTCAAAGGTGGTGGTCTGGGTCATGAGTCTGTCAATAATAAGGTCAAGTCTCTTTGATCTGGTTCCGTTATCAGTAACTGCGATGTTTACCACGTCCAGAGCATCCTGCATTGAGGTGATCTTGTGCTCGAACTCCCTCTGGATGTCCTCTCTCATGTAGTCGTAGGCCTTCTGTGCGGCATCGATCTTGGCCTGGATCGTGGGCTTATCTGCATCGCCGGCAGCATCCAGCTTTTTCTTCAGCGTAGTAAGGCTGTTACTTAACTGCTTTATCTCGCTGAGCTTACTGCTGAGGTCCTCTGCATCTCTTTTTACACTGGTCGTGAAAGCAGCATCTGCTGTCGTATTTACCACAACCGACTGGGCAAAGCCCACATCATAGGCGATGTTGTGAGGGGCAGTTCCCTTATTGTAGAGTATTTCTTTTCCGATACTGTTTGTATATGTGCAGGAAAAGAGATTTTCAGGCTTGATGTCTCCCTTTTCCCATTCCTTTTTGTCATACTCAACGGCAATGGTCTTGGCATTTATGATATCCGGAAGCGTTGACAGCTTGGTCTTCAGGTAGTCATTCATAATGATCTCGCCTGTCGCTGCATTGAGGTATGCTACTGCATTTTTTGTTTCATCCTCTTCCAGGGTTTTGTAGATTGCATCCTTATCTTCCTCTGAAGTCGTGGAATAAATGATGTTCTCCAGATCAAGAGTTGATTCATAATAGGAAGAGTTGACGCTGCCGTTTGCAGTGACATTTATAACCTCTACTCCCTTTGTACCGTCTTCATTTTCTTTAGGATTCTCAGGGTCCTTTTTTATCGTGAAAGTTCCGTCGCTGTTCACAGTTACATTGAATTCAGAGGCGCCGTCCACATCGTTGACCTTCAGCTCATAGGTCTGGTCGATGGCAGGAAGCAGCGGCAGCTTCAGGGTGATCACCCCGTCGCCGTTGTTATAACTGATGGTGGATACACCTCTTTCCTCCAGAGTTGTTTTACCGGAATCCACATTGTCTGAATGCTCTATAAGTGTTCCGTTGCCGTCCGTAGTGAGCTCGTAGGAATCATCCGGACCTGTGCCTGTTATGGTATATCCGCTTTCGCTGTCACCGCTTGCAGTGTAAGTGACACCGCCGCTGGTAACCTCAGTCCCATCCACGGGAAGCTCCACATAGTGCGTATCTCCGGCTGCTGTCTTGAACGTCACATTGATCGTGGGAGTGGTATTTGTCACTGTACTTGTGGCAGGCTGCCTGAAGGATTCCCTGTACATGAGCTTGGGAGTCCTTGGTTCTTCCTCCTGATCATCTTCCCCCTGTGATTCGGCGATCTCCGGCTCGATATAATTGAGTTTTTCATAAGAAAGCCTCAGCCTTCCCACATTTCTCTCAACCATATCGCTCTCAACTGTATTATCAGCCGCATCATCAAGCTTATACCTTCCGGTCACCCTGTTGGAATCACTGATACTGGCGGCATTGAACTCATCCCTTATATCCGTGTAATCCGCAGAGGTCTGCTTATCGAAGGTCAGCGGCGTCTCAGTCCTGTATCCCGTGAAGACATATCTTCCGGCAAAGTCTACATTTCCGGTGGCATAATACTCTTTTGACAAAGAATCTATCTGTGTGACAATTGTTTCCATATCATCCAGGGTCAGATCCTTGTTGGCGCCCTTTGTGATCTGCTTCACGCAATCCGTAAGAACCGCGCTCATGGTGGAGAGGGCGTCGGCCGTGATATTCAGCC
>JAEEGH010030776.1_pt1 | contig 10414 bp, 8 predicted proteins | sample 9134181 | NCBI WGS metagenome assembly JAEEGH01 (sample SAMN16246544, study PRJNA631951) | gut metagenome | biome: gut microbiome; feature: rumen; material: DP-attached | host: Bos | place: Iran: Karaj | collected 2018-10 | reverse complement strand
TGCTTTGTCTGGAAGTTTTTTTCTAAAATATATCTTTCAGGAGTTTTTCCCCTCAGTCCGTTTTTTATATCTTGAAAATCACATCCTCTTATACAAGCAACTTTATGAGTATAATTCCCTTCAGGACTTTCTTTACCCCAGTCGCCAGAAATTGTTGATTCGATAATTTCATCATATCTTCCCACTCTCCATCCTTTCGGAATCATTCCCAACTCGCTTTCTACAAACTCTCCATTTTTGAAGGGCTCAAAATCTACAAACCAAGACTTAAACAAAGCCTGTGCCTGCTGCTCCAAATTCTCGTTTATCTTACGATTAACCTCAATTTTATCATCAAGGGATTTGAGGATAGAGACAATCTCTTCTTGAGTTTTTAAGGAAGGTATTTTAATTGAAAACTCTCGTACTATATCAGTTTTTAAATTTTGAAATACACTACCATTTGCTTGGTTGCTTAAATATCTTCTAATATCAACAAACTTATAGTACATAAAGTCTCTATGTACTCCTTTAAAATCACTTATTATCAACCAACCGTCATGCACACACGCTTTTATTCTTATTACTTTAGGTAAGCCTGGAGTTGCACTATTAGAAACTATCAGTGTGCCAGGCATTACAGTTACACTTTTAGAGATACCTTCTTCTTTTATATATTCTTTTGTACTGTCAAGAAACATAGAATCAGTTGCAGTTGCATCTGCAATCTTTACCCAAGGCATTCCTTTGTTAGAAATGAATTGTTGAATAGGTCTTGGTGATGCTCCTCTTTTTATTTTGCACACATCACCTATTTTGTATTCTTTCCACTCTTCCATAGATTTACTTGATTTCAAATCCTATGCTACCAAGTTGTTTTCTAATCTCATCCTCTAAGCGATGACTTTCTGCAAAGAGTCCGCTGAGTTCCGAGGTCAGGCGCTGCATTTTCTCGGCAAAGGGTTCACCGTCGTCCTCCTGTTCTGCTATACCCACATAGCGGCCAGGGGTGAGAATGTAGTCCTGAGCTGCGATGTCCTGCAAGGTCTTGACAGCACAATAGCCGGCTTCGTCGTCGAGAGTGCCATTGCGGAAAGCGTCGAAGGTGTCTGCTATCTTCTTGATGTCGTCTGGCATCAGTTCGCGGACGGCACGGGTCACCATCGTACCCATATTACGGGCATCAATGAACAGCACCTTGCCTGCCTGCTGCTTATTGCGAGAAAGGAACCACAGCGAAACGGGAATACCCGTAGAATAGAACAACTGCGAAGGCAGGGCAATAATGCCTTCTACAAGGTCTGCCTCAACTATCTTCTGACGGATAGTACCTTCGCCGCCAGTCTGAGAGCTGAGGGCTCCGTTGGCCAAGACCAAGCCAATACGACCAACAGGCGAAAGATGGTGTATCATGTGCTGCATCCAAGCAAAGTTGGCATTGCCAGCTGGCGGCAGGCCAAACTTCCAGCGGGGGTCTTTCTCTAACTTGTCAGCGCCCCAGTCGCTGAGATTGAAAGGGGGATTGGCCATAATGAAGTCAGCCTTCAATGTGGGATGTTGGTCATCAAAGAAGGTGTCGGCATACGACTTTCCTAAGTTGGCTTCAAGTCCACGAATAGCTACGTTCATGTGTGCCATCTTCCACGTACTGGGGTTGGCCTCCTGACCGTAGACGCTGATGTTGTTGATGTCCTTTTGGTGGTTCTGTATGAACTTGGCACTCTGCACAAACATACCACCAGAGCCGCAGCAGGGATCATAGACGCGACCCTGATAGGGCTGCAGCACCTCGACGATGGTGCGGACTATGCAGCTGGGAGTATAGAACTCGCCAGCATTCTTGCCCTCCATCGAAGCAAACTTCTGCAAGCAGTATTCATAGACGCGACCCAACAGGTCTTTCTCGTCGCCCGAAGCCAGCATGTGGATATTGGTAAAGAGATCTACCACGTCGCCCAAACGACGTTTATCCAACTCGGGACGGGCATAGTTGCTTGGCAATACGCCCTTCAACTTGGTGTTCTCTCGCTCGATAGCCTCCAGCGCATCGTCAATCACCTTTCCAATTTGGGGCGTATGGGCTGCTAATGAAATAACCTGCCAACGGGCTTCCTGAGGAACGAAGAACACATTTTCTGCCTCGTATTCATCCTTATCCTCTACGTCGGCATCGGGCTCCTGCAGCAACTCCTGATATTTTGCCTCGAACTTGTCGCTGATATACTTCAGGAATATCAGTCCCAGCACAACACCTTCGTATTCCGAAGCATTCAGATTGCCGCGCAGCTTGTCTGCCGCCCGCCATATCGCATCCTCAAAACCTATCGAGGTAGTATTCTCTTTCTTTGCCATATAGTAATAGTTCTAAGTTTCTTTGGAAAACCTCGCTATTCTCGCGAACTGCGAGGGTATTAATTTTAAACTTTTTAAACAAACATGATACGGCTTTTCAGCCGTAACAAGTACGCTGCCTCTGCAGCTAATATGGTTACATCTGACTGGCCGCTGACGGGCGCTGGTCAGAAGTTATGATTGGTTGCGCCGTCCCATGCGCCGTCGCCCTCGATGGTGATGACGATGGTGACGCTGTATTTCTTGATGTTGGATTGGATCAGGGGGTAGTAGCTGGTGTCCTTGGCGTCGGGATTGGTGCCGACAAAGGCATCGACCTTGCGGCTGAAGCGGGTGATGCTGTCCGTGTCGACGGCATCGTCGCCCAGCCCGCACGACTCAACATAGTAGTCGTACATTTCGGGGTAGCCTTCGAAGGCGGCATCTTTCTCGCAGGACGCAAAAAAGGGTGCCATGCCCAGCAGGCACAGCACGAATAGCGCGGGGAATGAACGGGAAAAAGAATGGTAGCGTGGGGTTAAATCGAAAGATTTACCCCCCCTATAAGCCGTAAGTAGCTGATTTTAAAGCACTTACGAAGCAAGTGCGCCAGCGGGCGTTCTCTGAGTCGTTGCATCTGGTCCATTAGCAGTAACAAATTTGCCCTGCAAAAATACTAATTTCCTGGAACTCTGCAAAGAAAAAAGCCACGAAATCGGTCGCAAAGGGGGTGTTTTTACCATGTTAGCGACCGTTTTCGTGCAATTACAACAAGTTTTTGCGTTAGAGCGTTAAGAGACTTTGCAAACTGCAAGACAGGCTAATGACATCCCCAGAAAGATGGCAATGAGGGTATTGGATGACGGTGTTGGGGACGGTGGGGTTCCGCCGAATTGGCACTGATATTTGATCATGGAATCAATGTAAGCGTCGACGGTTTCCCAATGTTCGGCTTTGACCTCAGCATTCAGACGGGTGAAGACTTCCTGTATGTAACGGCGGTGCTCGGCACCGATGCTCTCAGGGAGGCGTCCGGTCGGTGTGTACCAGCTGACGGCACCGGCACCGCTTTTATGGGGAAAGATGCGGAGCGTGCTTCCGCTGCACAGTTCATAGACGAATTGCTGGCGTTCGGCATCTGCTGCCATGATGATGGGTTCGCTTATCCAATCGTCGAAATAGAAGATAAGGCCGGTGAACACCTGTTCGGCGGTGTAGTCGCCATAACGTGCCTGACCGCAGAGCACGGTCACGAGGTTCTGGGCATAGGTATTCAGCAGACGGACACTGCCTTCGCCATCGTTGAAAAGAAGCTGGCAGAAGTGAGCGGCCTGCTCCTTGGGCAGGGTACGGGGCGATGCAAAAAGGTGTGCTGACCCTGCCAAAAGCAGAGCCAGCAACACCAAACGATGAACCAAATGTCTCTTCAATTCTTCCATTCTTAAATTCTTCAATTCTAATCAGATGGATTGCAAGAATTTCACGATGGCATCACGGTCTTTCTTCGGCAGATAGAAGAAGCGTTCCGTGGACTTATAGGCATCGCTCTTCTTGGAGTAGGCGTGCCACATGATAGCCTCTATCTCGTTGCGGGCACGGCAGTCGTGCAGGCGGTCCTCAGCACCGGTGTTGATGCGCGAAAGGCCGCGTCCCCAAAGTGGTGTTGTGCGGCACCATGAGCCGTGGATGCCGTTCTTCATATAGAGGCGGTGCTGAATCATGTCGGTGTAGGGATAGATGACCTGGTTAGGATAGCGCGGCAGGCTCAGGTTATTGCTGACAATGGGCGACGGTGCCCAGTAGTTGTCAGAGCCTGTGGTCCACTTGGCACGGTGACACGAGGCGCAACCAATCTCGTTGAACAGTTGCTTGCCGCGCTGCACCTGCTGGTCGTTGAGGTCGCGGGCACGGGGAATGGCCAAGCCGCGGTGCCACACCATGAACGACCAGAAGTTGTTGTCGGTCATCTCCGGCTGGAAGTTGTGGTAGGGATTGTCGAACTGGTTGGTCTTGGGGTCGAGCAAGGCAGCCACAGCCTCGGCAATGCCCTCGTCGGTACCGTCATTATAATAAGGTGACGACGGGTCGCGCTTGATGGCGGCAATGACATCGGGGTTCTTTGACATGGCCTTGGCCCAGGCGGTGGTAGTATAGAGATAAGGGCGGTCTGAGCGCGAGACGTTCGGGATGTTCCACACGGCATTGGCACCGGCACCGTCCTGCAGCGAGGCACGTGTCATGGCGTAGGTGAAGCGCTTGATTTTCTTCGTGCCGTCGGCCAGCGTGTACCAGGCTCCTGCAGCCCAGTCGTTGGCATCCTTGTCCCAGAAGTTGGGGTTCAGTTCCACGTAGGGTGCCTCGCGCTGATACTGTGCCTTGATAGAATCCTCAGGGATGGCGTCAAGCAGACCAGTGCCCATGATGCCGATGGTCGACTCCAGACGGAAAGCGAGGTTCGAGGGCTTGGGGTCGGTGTTGAAGGCAACCTGGTCGATGTAGAGTTCGGGATAGATCAGCTCGTAGTTCTCACCGTCGGGGAACTGCAGGGGCAGTCCGCTCTCCATGGCCGTAACGGGGAGCCACGTCAGGTGGATACCGCTCTCGTCGACGGGTGGCAGGAAGGGCGACACGGCGCGTGTCTGCGGCATGCCCGTAACCTCAGAGATATAAGGGCCGTCGTCGCTGTTCGCACCGTCAACGGGGTGATAGATGACAAGCAGATAGCCATTGCCGCGCTGGTCGGCATTGTAGGTCTCCATGCGTTTGCCGTGACCGTAGCCGGGGTGACAGTGGATGCACGACGAGCGCACGTAGGCCGGGCCGAGTCCGGCGAAGCTGGCAGTGCTGGTGGGCGTAAAGTCATGCTCGAAGAGCAGTTCGCCACGTTTGAAGGCTGCCAACAGGTCAGCATTCTCCGTGGCCGGCGTTTCGTCCTCGTAGCAGCCTGCCACAGTGTTAGTGGTGGTTCCCAGTTCTCCGCCGGGGAACCATTCCTCGGCCTTGAAACCAGCGGTCTCCTTGCCGACGTACTTGTAGTCTTCCTCGCCTGTAGTGCTGATACCGTTATCTACCACTTCAGGCTCATCTTTCTCAGAACAGGAAGCCAGCACCATGCTAAGCATGGCACTGACTACCAATAGTGTTGATTGGCGTAATCGTTTCATAAAGTATTTTGTTTGGTTAATTCTTCAGTATCCAGTCGGCGGCCTCGTTGAGCTCGTCGTCGAGGGCGCTGATGGCATCCATCGCTGCCTTCACGCAAGCAGCGCCAGGTGCTTCCACAAACGACTTGCCACTGTTCTGACAAGCTTTCAGGGCATCGAGAGCCGCCGTGAGTTTGGCCTGCAGGGCAGCAGCCTCGGTGGCATTATACTTCTTGAGGTATGCCATCACGGAGCTATTAGTAGCAGCAGAGCCTTCCACATTATTATATAATGCGTTCTGAATGCTCATGATGTTGCCATAGAAGTCAACGAACGAGTTGTGGCTATAGGGCGATTCGATGTAGTTGGGGTCGTCCTCGGCATCGCCAGTACCCGTGGCTGCGCGATAGGCCTGTCCCATCTTCTGGTCGGCGACCTCGGCGCAGATGTTCGAGCAGCCGCCGACAATGATTTCCTCGACGACCTTCTTCCAAGAGTTGTAGGTGCTCGTGCCAGCATTCACGGCCGTCAGGTTCTCGCCATAGGTCAGACCGTTCTTGACGACCTTCGTTGCAAAGTCGCTGCTGTTTTTGGCACACTCGGCCACGCGGGACTTATGGGCAGCACTGGCGTTAGCATTCCAGGCCACTTCGAGCTGGAAGCACTTGTCGCGCAAGTCGCCGGCAACGGCTGTGGCGAAGATGACCTCCTGCTGAGCCGTCACGTCGCCCTTGGCTGTAATGTCGCTGTCGGTCTCTTTCTCGTCGTTGTTGAAGAAGGCTGCTGAGCGGTTCTTGCCATCGCGGAAGAAAATGAACTCAATGCCGTGGAAGCCCAGGTTCTCAGCCGTCAGACTGGTACGGGCATACTCGATGCCGTCGGCAGCGTCGAGCTTCTGAATCTTGGCATCGTCAGTCAGGTCCTCACCAAGAGTAGGTACGTCGAGGGGCCATGTGTCAATGTGGGGGTCAATCTCGAAATCGCTGGCAGCACCATAGAGGAAAGCCTCGCTCTGCTCCCAATAATTGCGCGCGTTCTTGTACGAGGTACAGATGGCGTCAATCTCACTCTGGCTGACAGTGGCATTCGACTTCAATTTCGTTTTCAGCGCACTGATTTTGTTGAAAAGGCTTTCGCTCTCATTAGCCAGATTGCCGTAGGTGGGATAAACCACGTCGCTAAGGTACTGTTTGGTCAGCGCCTCGATGGCGTCGTTCTGTTCCTTTGTCACATCGACAGCGTTATCCTTCTCATCGTCACTCGAGCATGAAGTCATGCTCATGGTCATGGTGCAAGCCGCTACAAACAGCATTGCGAACTTAAAAATCTTTTTCATTGCTTTATGGTTATTATTACTTCAATTCTTCAATTCTTCAATCCTTCAACTTTTCCATCCTTCAAAGAAAGAATCCTTCGTAGGCAATGCCAAGATTGATGCTTGGCTCGTTGTTGCAGGGATCCTTCAGACGGCGCAGCGAGTAGTCGGCCTTGATGGCAATCTGCGGGATGGGGAAATAGTTGACACCGCAGACGATATTCGTGCGCTTGGTATAGTCGTTCGTGGCCTTGGGCTGTGTATGCTCAGGCAGATAGGAATCATATTGTTCGAAGCGACCGAAGACATACAGTTTCTGGTTGTTGCGCCGCAGACTCCGTATCTGCGAGAAGACGTCATAGCCAGCCTCGATGCCTGCGGTATAGGCATTCTTGCCCACATACGTCTTATTATATGGTGAGGTGCTACGCTGGTTGATCTTGGCCTGATTCAACAGAGGGGTGTCAGAAATATAGCCATAGTCAACCTGTCCGCGTACGATCCAGTTCCAACGTTTCAGCGTCAGGTCAACAGAACCGACAAAGGTATTGGCTTTCACCTTGTCGTAGGTCTTGCCGTCGCCCTCCATCTCGTTGGGCGAAGTGTTGTGCATACCTTGTCCGTAGTAGCCGCTAAGACCAAAGCGCAATCCAGGCATCGGATAGTAGTCGAGACGGGCAGCAAAACCGTATTTGTTGGCGGGTTTGAACTCATAGGCAGACTTATTGCCTCCCTGAATCCAGTTGTCGCGGCTATATTGCAGTGCATTGAGTCCGGCCACCATCAATACCTCATAGCGGAACTTGCTGCTTTTGCCCCAGAACGATATACCGGTATCGTGCCACGTAGAGGGAAGGATGGTATTCTCACCCTCAGGACGATAGACGGTAAAGAAGTTCAGGGGTTCGTGATGGGCATTATTCAGTCCTACGGGGACTATCACGTGACCTATGCGAACGTTGGCAGCCCGCGAAAAGCTCTTCTGGAGCCACAGCTGCTCCAGCTCCACCTCGCCACCTTTCTCTATTTCGTGCTCATACTCGCCGCCCTCGTCGGTCTCAATCTCAATGGCAGAGCCTGTGCCAGTGTGTTCAAACTCGATTTCCGTACCCATCGTCCAGCCTTTGCCGAAGTCGTAGCCTAAATAAATGACTGCATGCGGGATGTCGAAGCGTCCGTTGCTGGGGTCGTCCTTATACTTTGCGGGATTACGGTAACGGTATTGGTTGTCGCTGTAGAAATTTCTCGACAGCGCCACCTCGCCGTAACCGCCAACACTGAGCCTGTTGCCTCGGACATGGGCCATCACGCTGTCAGCAGTATTCTCCTGTGCCTGTGCCGTGAAAACCACTGCACCAAATGCCAATATTCCAAATAGTCTTTTCATATCTAATAATTACTTCAATTCTTTTATTTTTTAATTTTTAAATTTTCCCTAATCGGCTGCAAAAGTACAACGATTGAGCGGCTACGCCAATACCTAAAAATAGTGAAAGAGCCTGTTTTAGCCCTTTCGACAAGATATTTTATGCAGAAATACCTATTTGTGATTATTGCACAGGTCGGAAAATATGCTTAATTTTGCACCCGATAATCATTTCTTGGTAGGAAGTAAAAGAAGTTAAGGAAGTTAAGCATGAAGAATCAGAAATTGTATGAGGCGGACGACAAGATGATTTCGCTCATCCGCGATAATTACGATCTGCTGCAGTCGTTAGGCAGCTTCGGCATCAGCCTGGGCTTTGGCGACAAGACTGTCCGCGAAACCTGTGAGGACAACCACGTAGACACCTATACGTTTCTGGCCGTAGTGAACTACACGGCCAACGGCTATGGCGAGTTTGAAGGCGACACGCAAATCAGCATTCCCACGCTGCTACACTATTTAGAGGCCAGCCATGCCTATTTCCTTGATTTCCAACTGCCCTACATTCGCAGGGAACTGACGGAGTCGCTCAACGAAAACGACTCGCTGGCACGCCTCATCCTGCGTTTCTATGACGAGTATGCCCACGAGATTCGCCGCCACATGAAGTACGAGCAGAAGACGCTCTTCCCGTATGTGAAGTCGCTCATGGAAGGCCGCGCTATCAACGACTACAACGTGGAAACCTTCTCGAAACATCATGGGGCTACCGACAAGAAGCTACGTGAGTTGAAGCTGCTCATCATCAAATACCTGCCACATGACGGGCTGCACAACAACCAGCTGACAGCCACGCTCCACGACATCTACGACAACGAGGAATGGCTGCGACAACATGCACAAGTGGAGGACCACATCTTTGTACCTGCCATACGCCGTCTGGAGCAGACCGTCAGGCAGAGCGACGTGACAAAGAACATCTCGGACATGGTGTTCAAGGGTGGCACCGGCCAAAACCCGGATACGCTCTCCGACCGTGAGAAGGACGTTATCGTTGCACTGGTGCAGGGCATGTCGAACAAGGAGATTGCCGACCATCTCTGCATCTCGACGAACACGGTCATCACCCACCGCCGCAACATAGCCCGCAAACTGCAGATTCACAGTCCTGCAGGCCTCACCATCTATGCCATCGTCAACGGATTGGTGGACATTTCAATGGTTAATGCATAATTTAGAAGTTAAAGAAGTTAAGGAAGTTAAGGAAGTCAAGTGAAAAAGCTCTGTCATTACATATCAGAATACATGGGTGTACTGGTGCTGGTTAGCGCCGTGCTGGCACTCATATTTCCCCAGTTGCTGCAACAGATACGTCCGACGACCATTAACTATCTGCTGGGCGTGGTGATGTTCGGCATGGGACTGACGCTCAACCTAAAGGATTTTAAAATCGTGTTCAGTCGTCCGAAGGATGTTATTATAGGATGTCTGGCACAGTTTACCGTCATGCCCCTGTTAGCATGGCTGCTGACACGCCTGTTCTCGCTGGACGAGGCGCTGGCACTCGGTGTGGTGCTGGTAGGCTGCTGTCCGGGTGGCACGGCCTCGAACGTCATTACCTATCTGGCCAAGGGCGACCTGGCGCTGTCGGTAGGCATGACGGGAGTCTCAACGTTGCTCGCTCCATTCCTGACACCTTTGCTGACATGGGCATTGGCAGGGAAGAGTATCAACGTCGATATGGTCAGCATGTTCCTGAGCATACTCTGGGTCGTCATACTCCCTATCGTCGTCGGACTGATAGTGAAAGGCATGTGGCCGCAGTTCACCGATAAGGCTACGGACTACCTCCCCGCTTTCTCCTCGGTGGCCATCGCTTTCATCGTAGCCATCGTTATATCTGCAACCGCCGACAGACTATTGGCTGGTGGACTGCTGATTGTTGTCGTGGTGATGCTTCACAACATCTGCGGATTCGGCATTGGCTATCTGACGGGACGGCTGCTTGGGCTCCAAGAGGCTAAGAAGAGGGCCATTTCCATTGAAGTCGGCATGCAGAACTCGGGATTGGCAAGCAGCTTGGCAACAATACACTTCGCAGCTTATCCCCTGGCTGCCATCCCCGGCGCCATCTTCAGCGTGTGGCATAACATTTCCGGCGCTGCCATAGCGTACCTCTACAGAAAGAAGAATTAAAGTTTTTTTCTTTTTTATTTTGCTGTTTCATATTTTATTAGTATTTTTGCAAACAGGAAAGACTAATAACTAAAAACAACAGCT
>JAEEGH010030772.1_pt1 | contig 10414 bp, 9 predicted proteins | sample 9134181 | NCBI WGS metagenome assembly JAEEGH01 (sample SAMN16246544, study PRJNA631951) | gut metagenome | biome: gut microbiome; feature: rumen; material: DP-attached | host: Bos | place: Iran: Karaj | collected 2018-10 | reverse complement strand
TCTATTGTAAACAGACAAGCCTTTAAACCTTGATAACACTATGACAAATCCAGAAGCGTTGCGTTGCCTGCTTTGTAAGAAGCCTAAATGCTCCCTGCAGGGCTGCCCCGTGCATACGCCCATTCCCGAATGCATGCTCCTGTACCGGCAGGGCCGGCTGGAGGAGGCCGCCGAGCTGCTGTTCCGCAACAATCCGCTCAGCGCCGTCACTTCGCTCGTTTGCGCCTGGAAACAGTTCTGCTACGGCCACTGCGTGCTCAATGTGAAGCAGATGCCCGTACGCTGGTACGGGATTGAGCAGGAAATCTCCGGAGACTACCTCTTCCGCTGCCGCCTGCAGCGCCGGTCGGCCGATCTGTCGGGCCGCCGGATGGCCATTGTGGGGGCCGGTCCTGCCGGCCTCGCCGCCGCCGTTTGGCTCTACGAGGCCGGGGCGGAGGTTACGCTCCTGGATGCCAATGCCCGCATGGGCGGGGTGCTCCGCTACGGCATCCCTTCTTTCCGGCTGGACAAGAAATACTGCGACGCTTTCGAAGAGATGTTCCGGGAAGCCGGCATCAGCTGGCGCGGCGGTGTGGAAGTGGGTAAGGATGTAACCCTGAAGCAGTTGCAGGAAGAATACGACGCAGTGCTGCTGGGTGTCGGTGCAGAAAAACCCGCTACGCTCCATATCCCCGGGGAAGAGCGCGCCGTGCAGGCGCTGCCGTTCCTCAAAGATCCTTCCCGGTATCCGCTGGGCCGGAAAGTCATTGTGATTGGCGGCGGAAACGTGGCCATGGATGCCTGTCGCACGGCCGTCCGCCTGGGTGCCGAAACCTGGGTGTACTACCGCAAGACCTTCGAGAACATGCCGGCCAATCCGCTGGAGGTGGAGGAGGCAAAGGCAGACGGCGTGCAGTTCCGCGTCTTCCAAGCCCCGGTGGAGGTGAAGGAAGGCGGCGTGGTGTTCTGCGACTGCGAGAACGTGGTGCCGGAAGACGGCGGCCGCGTGGTCACCCGCATCCTGGAGGGAACGGAGCATTTTGTGGAATGCGACACCCTTCTGACCGCCATCAGCGAAAAGCCGGATTTCCGCATTCTGGAAGGCTCTGGGGCCGTTTTCGGAGCCGATGGCTGGCCGCTGGTCACGCCCGGCCAGCAGGTCCAGGGCCTGTCCAACGTCTGGGAGGCCGGCGATTTCCTGCTGGGTCCCAAAACCGTGGTGGAGGCGGTGGCCAGCGCCCGCATCGCCGTAAACGACATCCTGGCCAGACTGTCGGCCCTGTAATGCCATGAAAGCCCTTCTCATCTATTCCGGCGGACTGGACAGCACCACGCTCCTGTACGAATACAGGGACAGCATCGCGCTGGCCGTCACCTTCGACTACGGCTCCAAGCACAATGCCCGCGAGATTGCCTGCGCGGTCGAGAATTGCCGCCTGCTCGGCATCCCGCACCAGGTGATTCCGCTCGAGTTCATCGGCAAATACTTCCGCAGCGACCTCCTCCTGTCCGGAGGCGACATCCCCGAAGGCAGCTATGCCGACGACAACATGAAATCCACCGTCGTCCCCTTCCGCAACGGCATCATGCTCGCCGTCGCCGTGGGCCTGGCGGAGAGCAACGACCTCGATACCGTCCTCCTGGCGAACCACAGCGGCGACCACGCCATCTACCCGGACTGCCGTCCGGAATTCGTGGACGCCTTCGACCGGGCGGCCGAAGCGGGCACCTACAACGGCGTCCGGATCGTTTCCCCCTACTGCAACATCACCAAGCGCGACATCGCCCTCCGGGGCCACGCGCTCGGCATCGACTATTCCCTCACCTATTCCTGCTACAAGGGCGGCGAGAAGCACTGCGGCCGCTGCGGGACCTGTACCGAACGGAAAGAAGCCCTCGAAGGCTTCGACCCCACCGAATACGAAGAATAACAGCTATGTATTACGTCTGCAAGAGACTCGAAATCTCGGCTGCGCACAGCCTGATGCTCTCCTATGAGAGCAAGTGTGAGGACCTCCACGGCCACAACTGGATCGTCAAGATCTACTGCAAGTCCGAAACCCTCAACCAGGACGGCATGGTCACGGATTTCACCCTCATCAAGCGCGACATCGAGAAGGCCCTGGACCACAAGAACCTGAACGAAGTCCTGCCCATGAACCCGACGGCCGAGAACATCGCCCGCTGGATCTGCGACCGCACCCCCAACGCCTACAAAGTCGAGGTCTGGGAGTCCGAAATGAACATGGCCGCGTACGAAAGGGACTAGTGTACCGGGTCAACGAAATATTCCTCAGCCTCCAGGGAGAAGGGTTCTGGACGGGGACGCCGATGGTGTTCCTGCGGTTTTCCGGATGCAATCTCCGGTGCCCTTTCTGTGACACGGACCACAGCGGGTACCGGGAGATGAGCGCGGAGGAAATCGTGACGGAAATCCTTCAGACCGGAGGAGATTGCCGGAGGGTCTGCGTCACCGGCGGAGAGCCTTCGCTGCAGCTCGACGAGGCGCTCGTCGAGGCCCTGCACCATGCCGGATTCCAGGTCCATGTCGAGACGAACGGGACCCGGGTCCTGCCGGGAGGCGTGGACTGGGTGACCCTGAGCCCGAAAACCGACGTGAAAGGCCTCAAAGGCGACGGAACCGTCGTGCTGGAAAGAGCCGACGAGGTGAAAGTCGTGTATGAGGGCGGCGTCGACGAGAAGTGGGCGGCATTTCCCGCGGATTGGCATTTCCTGCAGCCCTGCGATACCGGCGACCCGGAAAAGAACCAGGCCCTGCTGGCCGAAACCATCGACCACATTCAGCGGCATCCCCTTTGGCGGTTGTCGCTGCAGACACATAAACTAATGAACATCAGATGAAAAGGAACGAGTACGACGTCATCATCGTCGGCGGCGGCATCACCGGAGCCGGGACGGCGAGAGACTGTGCGATGCGCGGACTGAAGGTTCTCCTCATCGAGCGGCACGACATCGCCACCGGAGCGACAGGCCGGAACCACGGCCTCCTGCACTCCGGCGCCCGCTATGCCGTGACCGACCAGGAGTCCGCGAACGAGTGCATCCGCGAGAACATGATCCTCCGCCGGATCGCGTCCCACTGCGTGGACGAGACCGACGGTTTCTTCATCACCCTGCCGGAGGACGACCTGAACTACCAGGCCAAGTTCGTCGAATCCTGCCTCGCCGCGGGCATCAACGCCGAGATCGTGGACCCGAAGGAGGCCCTCCGGATGGAACCGGCCATGAACCCGGACATCATCGGCGCCGTCAAGGTGCCGGACGGCAGCGTGGACCCGTTCCGCCTGTGCGCTGCCAACATGGTGGACGCCAAGCTCCACGGCGCCCAGGTCCTCCTGTACACCGAAGTCACCGGTTTCATCAAGGACGGGGACCGTGTCGTGGGCGTAAAGACATACAATCATCAGACCCATAAGGAAGGCGCGTACTACGCGCACATCACCGTCAACGCCGCCGGTATCTGGGGTCAGCGCATCGCGGACCTAGCCGGCGTCAAGATCGGCATGTACCCGGCGAAGGGCGCCCTCCTGATTTTCGCCCACCGGGTGAACGGCATCGTCATCAACCGCTGCCGCAAGCCGGCGAACGCGGACATCCTCGTTCCCGGCGACACCGTGTGCATCATCGGCACCACCTCCACCAAGATCCCGTTCGAGGAATGCGACGGCGTACGCGTCACGCCCGAGGAGGTAAACCTCCTCATCGAAGAAGGCGCCAAACTCGCGCCTGCCCTCGCAAGTACCCGTATATTAAGGGCTTATGCCGGCGTCCGCCCGCTGGTCAGTGCGGACAACGATCCTTCCGGCCGCAACATCAGCCGCGGTATCGTCTGCCTGGACCATGAGAAGCGAGACGGCGTGAAGGGATTCATCTCCATTACCGGCGGCAAGCTCATGACCTACCGCCTGATGGCCGAAATGGCCACGGACCTGGTAAGCCAGAAACTTTCCGTCGACAAGGCCTGTGAAACGGCGGTGACTCCCCTGCCGGGTTCCGGCGGGAACAGTTTCCGCGAGGTGGCCGAGAAGATCTGGGAGAATCCGACCACCGTGCAGAAGGCGGCCGTAGGCCGTTTAGGTACCGGTGCCGCCCGGATCCAGTCGGCCGACTCGCTGGACCAGTCCCTCATCTGCGAGTGCGAGGAAGTGTCTGTGGGCGAGATCAATTCCGCCATCGAGCGGCTGGACGTGAACGGGTTGACGGACCTGCGCCGGAGAACGCGCGTCGGGATGGGCACGTGCCAGGGCGAGCTCTGCGGCTGCCGGGCAGCCGGCCTGCTCGCCAAGGCGCACGGCTGTGCCGATCGCGCCCGCGCCGACCTCCAGGACTTCATGACCGAGCGCTGGAAGGGCATGTACCCGATCGGCTGGGGCGACGCCCTCCGCGAAGCGGAGTATACGCAGTGGGTCTATAAACACGTGTTGGGCGTATGAGATTCGATACTGTGATCATCGGCGGAGGCCTGGCGGGCCTCACCGCAGGCATCAGCCTCCAGGAGGCGGGCCAGAAAGTCGCCATCGTGAGCGCCGGACAGAATGCCATGCATTTCTTCTCGGGCAGTTTCGAGCAGGCCGGACCGGTCCGGGAACGGGTTTCGGCCCTGTTCGCGGCCGCCGGCGTGCGTACCAATGCCATCGACGGACTCCAGCTCATGCCCATGGGCAAGTTCCAGCCCGTTTCCCTGACCCTGGAGGATGTAACCGTCTTCCCGGAGGAGCATATCGCGGAGAAGGCACTCATTGTCAATTTCACCGGCTTCCACGACTTCTACTGCACGTTCCTGGCGGAGACGCTGGAAAAGGCCGGTACCGCGTGCCGGATCCGCTTCGTGCGCCTGCCCGAGATGGAACACCTCCGGACGAGCCCCAGCGAAATGCGCTCGGTGAACATCGCGCGCGTGCTGGACGAATATTGGGAGAAAGCCGTCTCCGACATCCGCATCCTGCTCGGTGACGAGGACCTCATCATCCTGCCGCAGGTCTTCGGGCTCAAGGACGCCTCCGTGCTGGACAAGATCCGGACCGCCCTCCCCGCCCGCGTGGCCTTTGTCGGGACAATGCCCCCGTCGGTACCGGGCATCCGCACCCAGATGCTGCTGAAACGCCGTTTCGAGGTACTGGGCGGCACCTTCCTGATGGGTGACGAAGTCACCTCCGCCGCCCTGCACGAAGGAATCGTTTCCAGCATCACCACCCGGAACCTGGACACGGCCCGGCTCTTTGCCGACCACTTCATCCTCGCTTCCGGCGGTTACTTCTCCAAAGGCCTTGCAGCCACGCCTACACAGGTGTATGAGCCCCTGTTCGGCCTGGACATCGACTATCCTGCCGAGCGTAGGGACTGGTATGAAGCGGATTTCTTCGCGGAGCAGCCGTTCATGGACTTCGGAGTCAAGACGGACGCTTCGCTGCACGCCATCAAGGACGGTGAACCGGTCAAGAACCTGTTCTGCATCGGCTCCGTACTGGGCGGCACCCGGAAAGAGGAATTCGGAACGGCGGCCGGGCTCGCCATCCGGACGGCCTTTGCGGCCGTGGACACCATCAAAGGAGGGAACGTATGAAACTGCAGGAATACACCGCTAGCGCGCATAATTTCGAAGAATGCATGAAATGCACCATCTGCACGGCCTATTGCCCGGTCGTGCCGGTGAATCCGCGCTATCCTGGCCCCAAGCAGGCCGGTCCCGACGGAGAACGGCTCCGTCTCAAGGATCCTTATTTCTTCAACCAGGCGCTCAAGTATTGCCTGAACTGCAAGCGCTGCGAGGTCGTGTGCCCGTCCGGCGTGAAAGTGGCGGACATCATCCAGTCTGCCCGCATCAAGTACGACCACGCGCAGCCCAAGCTCCGCGACGTCATGCTTGCGAACACGGACTTCATGGGCAAGCTCGCCCGCCCGTTCGCGCCCATCGTGAACGGAACCACCGCCCTCGGTGTTACCAAGACCGTCCTGGACGCGACTTTCGCCATCGACAAGCACCGCACTTTCCCGAAATACAGCGGCCGCAGCTTCGAAGGCTGGCTCAAGCGCCACGCCAAGGAACAGGCGAAGTTCGACAAGCAGGTCGCCTACTACCACGGCTGCTACGTGAACTACAACTACCCCCAGCTGGGCAAGGACTTCGTGAAGGTGATGAACGCCCTGGGTATCGGCGTGCAGTTGCTGGACAAGGAGAAGTGCTGCGGCGTCGCCCTCATCGCCAACGGCATGTCCAAGAAGGCCACGAAGAACGCCAAGCACAACGTGGAAGTCCTGCAGAAGGCCGTGGACGCCGGACTCAAGGTCCTCACTACCTCCTCCACCTGCGTAATGACCATCCGCGAAGAGTATCCGGGCCTGCTGCAGGTCGACAACAGCGGGATCAAGGACTCTATCCTCCTCGCCACCCGGTATATCTATCAGTTGATCGAATCCGGCCAGGCGCAGCTCAAGTTCAAGGAAAACTACCGCGCCCGGATCGCCTACCACATCCCCTGCCACCTGGAGAAACTGGGCTGGGGCATCTTCTCCACCGAACTGCTGAAGATGATCCCCGGTGTGGAGTTCACCCTCCTCGACTCCAACTGCTGCGGCATCTCCGGCACCTACGGCTTCAAGAAAGAGAACTACGAGGCCTCCCAGGCCATCGGCAAGCCCCTCTTCGACCAGATCAAGTCCGTGAACCCCGACTTCGTTGCTTGCGACTGCGAAACCTGCAAATGGCAGCTCGAGATGTCCACCCCCTACCCGGTCAAGCACCCCATCTCCATCCTCGCCGAAGCGCTGGAATAGAGATTAATCCAGCGTGAAGATGTCATTGACCGTCTTCCCGAAATAGGCCGATAGTTTGAGGGCCAGTTCGGTGGACGGGATGAACTTCCCGTTCTCGATCGCGTAGATGGTTTGTCGGGACACCCCGACTGCATCTGCGAGCTCCTGTTGCGAGATGCGCAGCACGGCTCTTTCGACACGGATGTTATTCTTCATCGGCCCCCTCCTTGTTATACCGGCCGAGGCGGATCTTGTACAGGATCAAATACAGGATAAACACGGAGCCGAAACTTGCAAAACCATCGAACGCATCCTTGAGCATATCATGAGAATCCTTCTCAAGGGGGCCGGAAAGTTGGAGTATCGCCAAAACGGTATGAAGCAGGAAGCGCAACGCGCAGATCACCAGCAAGGCGGTCAACGCTGAACTTGTCCGGAGATGCAGGGTGAACTCATCCTCCGTCTTCTCACGTGCAAACCCGACCAAGAAGCATCCCAGATACAGGAACAGGATGCCATATATCTGAAAACGGACCAATAGCATATCATCCAGTCCGAAGAAGAAGGACCCAATCATCACCAGCAGTGCGGCTCCCGCAATGAACCAACCGACGACCTGGCACTTGTACGGCAACAGGAATACTTTCTTTTGCGTGTTCATATCTTGTAAAGTTTAACACTACAAAAGTAAAGTATAATTTACATATTTGCAAATAAAATTTACATCTTTCTTTCCGATTCCGGGTCAAGCCGGGAATGACGGATGAGGCAAGCCCGGAGAGACGAAAAAGCGCAGCCGGGAGGTAGATTTCTCGACTGCGCTCGAAATGACAGGAAGGAGTGCCGGAATGACCGATAAGAGTGCCCGGAATGACAGGAAGGAGTGCCGGGAACGACGCCCTGCTACTCCCCTTTCAGGTACTTGAGCCAGAAGGCGTTGTTTTCGGCCTGGAAGTGGGCGCCCTGGTAGCCGCGGTATCCGTGCATGCCGTCGGGGTAGACCATGAAGTCGAAGGAGGCGCCGATCTTGTGGAGGGCGTCGATGAGCTGGAGGGTGTTCTGGTAGTGGACGTTATCGTCACCGGTGCCGTGGGTGAGCTTGAGCATCACGGTGCCGTCGTCGCCGGGGCGGGCCGGGTAGGAGGCGATGCGGTCCACGGTACGGGTGCGGGCATAGCCGTCCGGGTTGTCCTCGGGCGTGGACATGAAGCGTTCGGTGTAGTGCGTGTCGTAGAGTTTCCAGTCATAGACACCGCCGCCGGCGATGCCGTAGTGGAACGCCTGCGGCGCCGTGGCGACAAGGACGGCCGTCATCGTGCCGCCGAAGGAGAAGCCCTCGACGCCGATCTTGTCCCCCTTCACATAGGGCAGGCTCTGGAGGTATTCCGCCCAGGCGACGAAGTCATCGACCTCCACCGTGGAGAGCTGCTTGTAGATGCAGTCCAGGCCGGCGCGGCCATTGTGTCCGGAAGCCCGGCAGTCGGCAATCAGTTCGATGATGCCGTTCTGCTGGTACCAGGCATAGCGCGTGGGCGCGGCCCAGCGGTCGGTCACCTGCGGGGAGTCCGGGCCGCCGTAGATGTCCACATGGACGGGATACTTTTTCGCCGGGTCGAAATCCTTCGGGAACACGATGATGCCCGGAAGGACAAAGCCCTCGTTCTCGATGGTGATTACCTTCCCCAGGGAGTACTTGGAAGCGTCGAAGTCCGGGCCTTTCTGGTCCGCGACCAACCAGTTCTTGGAAGGCTTGGAGGTCTGATACACACGCAATTGCGGCGGTACAGCCAGCGAAGAAGTCTGCGCGACGAAATACTTGCCGTCCGGGGAGAACTGCACGCCCGTCACATTCAGGGATTCGTCCGTCAGAGGCGTGATGACACCCTTCGGAGAGACCTTGTAAAGGGCCTGACGAATGTGGAGCTCGTCCCGCTGGGCGGTGAAATAGACGGTGCCGTCCTTTTCCGCGCGGACGAGGGCGACGCGCCAGTTCGGGCCGTCAGTCAGGCGGCGGACCGTGCCGTCATAGCCCAGGAAATAGATTTGCTGCCAGCCCGTCTCGAAGGCGCGGACCATGTACAGGCCCTTCTCCGTGAACAGCATGCCTTCAATCCAGTCCAGCCAGGTGGGATAATACTCGTGGTAGAGGACGTTCTTGGAGCCGTCCAGCGGCGACACGGCGTACAGGTCCAGGGTGTTCTGGATACGCGGCTCGTGGGCCACGTAGAAAGTCTGAGAGTCGTCCGACCAGAACGGGATTCCGAAGTACTGGTCTTCCTTCTCGTCGAAATCGGCCCAAACGGTCGATACACGGCCGGCAAACGCTGCGGGCACATCGATAAAGCCGATCTTCACCTCCGGATTCTTCTCCCCCACCTTCGGATAATGGGTTTCGCGGATCTTCCCGTCCTGGCCGAAGGGCGAATAGATCGGGAACATCGGCACTTCCGTGTCGTCGAAATGATAGAAGGCAAGCTTCTTGCTGTCCGGCGACCACCAGAAAGCGCGGTAGCGGGAGGGACGGCCCAGGATTTCCTCGTAGTACACCCAGGAAGCGTAACCGTTCATCACCGTCTCCGTTCCGTCGAAGGTCAGGCGGCATTCCTTCCCGTCGGCAATCGTGACCACATACAGGTCATTGGCACGCGTGAAAGCCAGCATCGTGGAATCCGGCGAAAACGTGAGATTCACGGCGCCTTCCGGCTTCAGCGGGAAATCGGAGAACTTCTCCGGGGCCTGCACGCCGGTTACCTTCGTTCCCTTGGGCATCACCAACTTGAAACAGGTGTCGTCGGTGTACATTCCGTTATACGTGAACGCCACCTCCTTGTCGCCCAGCCACTTATAAGAATAGGGCATCCGGTTGAACTCCTGGGCGAACGCGCCGCAAGCCAGAGCTGCGAGGAAGGTTAAGGTCAGGAATAACTTCTTCATATCACATATTATTAGATTTCTCGACTTCGCTCGAAATGACAAAGGACAGAGTTCTCGACTTCGCTCGAAATGACAAGGTTATACAAACAACTCGTTTTTGAAATTCACGAGATATACTTTTTCGACGGCACGGGTGAGGGCCGTATAGAGCCATTTCAGGTCGTCCGGTGTGAGGAAATCCTGCCAGAAGGGATTGTCGATGAAAACGCAGCGCCACTGGCCGCCCTGGGATTTGTGCCCGGTGATGGCATTGGCATACTTGAGCTGCAGGGCGTTGAAGAAAGGATCCTCCCGGACGGCATCGTAGCGTTTCTTCTTGGTGGAAAGATGCGCATAGTCCTCACTGACACCCAGATAAAGGGCGTTTGCCTGCTCGTAGGTCAGGCCGGCTGATTCCGCCTCCAGGGTATCCAGGATGACCTTGGCGACGATCTCCTGGTCCTGGTAATCCGGGAAAGAGAGCCGCGCATCGGCGAAATGCAGGCCGTAGCGGTCCTCGTAATGGCTGATGCGCACCAGCTTGCAGATATCGCCGTTGGCGATGTAATCCGTTCCTTCCAGTTCTTCGGCGAAATGATAACAATTCCGGACGATCATCAGCTTGTCGTCCCGCACAAGGCGTTCCTCCCGGAACTGGACCTGCGCACGGATTCCCGCGTTGTAGCGGTTCGCCCGCTTGTTGGACCGGCACAGGACGATGGTGTCGTCCTCACCGTACCGCGCA
>JAEEGH010030769.1_pt1 | contig 10415 bp, 10 predicted proteins | sample 9134181 | NCBI WGS metagenome assembly JAEEGH01 (sample SAMN16246544, study PRJNA631951) | gut metagenome | biome: gut microbiome; feature: rumen; material: DP-attached | host: Bos | place: Iran: Karaj | collected 2018-10 | reverse complement strand
ACTGTACCAAGATGCCAGAGAGGGGAAGCAGCAGACACAATATACTTACGATAAAATCGTTCAGCAAATAGCCGATGATGTCTTTTCACTTTCCTGGTTCTTCCACAAACCGAATCTGAAGGTGCTGGTCATTGCCTACGCGGAAGAGAGCGATGCCTCTCACCGTTACAAAATAGGCTCCATTCCCACGGACTGGTTTTATACCGTCCAGACACTTGAAGGAGATATCAACCGCAAGCTGGACGATATGTACAAAGAAGAAGGCGATAAATACTACAAAGAGAAGAGATCTTTGTCCGAGTAGTCAAAGTTGGTAAAAACAAGTTGGGAGCAGTATCCCTTGCGGGTTTTGCTCCCTATTTTGTTGTGTTGTGCATCATCAAGTATAGTAGGAAACTTAGATTTTTAGTGCTTTGTTACTGTCTTCATTAAGTTGCTCTTCTATGTATTTGGTAACGTATTGTCTCGCTTCTTTGCTTTCAACTAAATTTAGTATTTCCTCGCAAAGTATAAATGCATAATTTACGTAATATAGTTCTTGAATTCCTTTAAAATCTTCTTCGAGTGGATTCATGACATCATGATTAAATAAGTGTCTAATGAATTCCCCCTCGGTTTTCATTGCATCACTTATCTTCTCTTTAATATAGCTTTCGTGAGGTTTTGCTTCTACTACGTTTGGCGAAACTTCGACAAAATAAAGCCATCGACTTTTGATCTTTTTGGTAAACTTGCGGCTGTCAAAGGAATATGTCTCACACATCTTTCCCTGATATGGATCATTCTTTGGTTTTATCGATTTTATATTGAATTCGTATTCCTTATCTCCTAACTGTATCTTGTAACTTCCATCTAGAAGCACTTTACCCTTCAAATCTTTATATTTATATTCTTTCCATTCGCCATCAAAATCCCTAAAAAGAATCTCGGCATAATATTTGTCAGGCATAGGCATCCCTCTTTCGTCCATATAGACAACAGTAGTTTCTTCCTGCTCAGACTCAGAAAAGATTCGGTTCTCTGTAAAATGAAAACAAACATAACTTATTTCCCTATTATAATCAAGGAAATATATAACATCTTTATCATTGTATCTTTCCTTCATGGATTGTACGAATTGCTCAACGTGTTCTTTTGCAACTTCCGAATCAAAGAAAAAACCAAACTGAATAGTAAGACTCTTACTTTTCGCTATTAGCTCTCTGACCTTTTCGCTTTTCTCAACAGCGGAGTTAAACTGCTCCAAGACTATACTTTGCCAGTTTTTCATCTGTTTTCTCGACAAATCAATGTTTCCCCAACAACCATCGTTAGCTGTAAAAGCGTCATCACCTAATATCATCCAATTCTTTACCATAAGTCCTTATAAGTTTACTATAAATAAATATTGTTGCAAAGATAAGAAAAGGGGCGGACAAAAGAGGTCCGCCTCCCAAGAAAAATACTTCTATTTCTTATAATTCAATTAATTAGTAATGTTCAAGCATCTTCCGTATAGCGATCTTTATTTCATCACGGACATGCTGTGGTTCTATGACTTCTAGTTTTTCTCTATGCCATAAGAGCTGCTGATAGAAGTTATAGCATGGAACAAGCCGATATTCAAAAACACTCCATTCTGGGGTTGTCTCAATTTCTTCTTGTGATTCATGAATTGGCAAAGCCCTGACGTACTCTACCTGTGCTCCGTAGAGTTTTATCCTTATCTTCTCGGGCTTCTGGTTATCTGAATGATTAACTCCATAGCTTCCATCAAAGTATTCTTCGGCAGTTATTTTATGAGTAGGGAACATATTTTCTTCAGTCAGTATGATATTTTCCATTCTTTCAAGTGCAAAAATCGAAATACCATGATGCCGGTTGTCTGGTTCTGCAGCAAGATACCAACGCTGTTCCCAGGTACGTAGGAAATAGGGAATGAGTAATTGATGCTTGACAGTTTTGTGGTTAAATGAGTAATAATCGCACTCTATACCTTTATTCTTGTCAATTGCTTCAAGTATTATCTGTACGTTCTCAACTCCAGTGGGTGCTTCAGATAACATTATTTTGTCACGATGCTTCAGAGCCAGTTCCGTCATTCCTTCTATGTGATATGCAGACAGAAGATAATCATAGAGCGAATCATCCTCGCCATACAATGCACGATGACGATGAAGTTCATACTTCCCTGTGCGAGCATTGAACTCAATATAACAAGGAAAAGTTTCTTCTATATATTCACGATATCTAAGAAATGTTCTAGGCAGAATATCTTCACCCTCATATATCGAGGAATACTGATAGTTGTCATTAATCTCCTTCAAAGTCAACGCACCCCTTCGCCCCAGCAAGTTAATGAGATAAAGACACTTTTTTAGTTTAGACATATTACTTTATTTCTTATAAGCTACTGATAGAATTTCATTAACCACATTGAACAGGTTCAAATCGAAATCTTTCCTTTCAAATTCCATATCCTTTATAAAATTCTTGTTCCCCCTAAAGGACTTTGCCAATAGTTTCCTGTCTGTTTCGTCAGTTTCTATATTATAAAGTAAGTTGGCTAAATATACGAGCAATTTCTTTTTTAATCTATATTGAACATCAACGAGATTTGATGATAAGTATTTGTCAAGATCATCATCTGAATAGTTTGGCTGCAGCCCCATAATAGGATTAATTAATAATTGAGATGAGGAAAACATTAGGTTTACGTATGAACCTAATACATATTGTTGTTTTTCGGTCATTGCTTCGTAATCAAGTCCAAATGAACCAATTTCTACTATGGCAGAATTCAATTTACCCGTCTCATTGATAATTCTATTAATTCGCTCGTTCAGCTCAACGATGGCAAGTTCATATTTTGTTTGGTCACGCTTACTGATAGACATGAACACTCTTTCTAGGCGTTTTCTGTCAGACCTTGTTTTCCAAAACATAAGACCACTGCTTAGTATAGCAACCCCAGCAATAGACCAACCGACAGGACCTGCTAGAGCAAGAAGTGCTGTTCCACCAGCCATACCACTTCCTCCTGCTGCTAAAGTACCACCTCCAAGCCAGGCTAATGCGGCATTCGTAGCTGCTGCTCCACTTAATGAAGCAATTGGGATTCCTGTTGATGCTACTCCAAAGGTCGTAGCAATGCTCATTGCAGCGGTTGGCCCCAGAGCAGCAACTCCAACGCCTATACCTGCACCTGTCGCTCCACCACCGACATTAACCTTAGAAGCAGAATTATAATCATTCTCTATTTTGTCTACTTGTTGCTTCCATTCCAAACGTACTTCTTTTGCTTTTTCATATTCATATTTAGTGTCACTTGGAACATTTCTTATCTTATCAAACTGTGCTTGGATAATGGAGAGAACGTTGTTCAAACTATAGGCATGGTTGCCTAACTCGTTAATTTTACTATTGGTTTGATTAACCAGCGCTGCTATTTTATCCGCAGCTTTTTGCAATTCGCTTTTCTCTTTACTCATATTTTTAATGCTTTTTGAAATAGTTATCAATACTTTCCTTTGTTCTTAATGAAGGTGCTTGACGTAAATCAGCTAATGAAACTGTTTTTTCAAAAGCAATCTTGTAATTATCATTCTTAAGGTCGTCAATGAATGACAAATACTGCTGATCATTATATTTCTCTCTAAGTATATTGAGTCCAGCTATATAGTTCTCTAAAATTTTCTTCTCCCGAAATGCTTGTAAAGCCTCCTTCTCTGCCCTATGAATATTTATTCCACGCATTGTTTCGCCATACAAAGAGATTGTAAATCTTCCTACTCCAATAAGGTTTATTCGAAGGAAAAACTCTACCGGATTAAAATTACCTCCACCAGCAACAAATCCCCTCACAGTAGCATCGCCGACATCTACCAAACAGAAGGTTCCATGAGCTACAGTAAGCATTCTTTTTACCGTAGGATTTGAGAAAGGTTTACATTCTCCCCAAATGGCTTTAAAAGAACGCTCGCCTTTAGGAGTTAGTTTATAGTATTGAACCAGTCGTCTTATCATATAACACAAACGAACTAACAGTTCATTAATGAGCACAGGTATTGCCTGAGTAGTTTGGAATCTCGTATCGTAACCTTCATTGAAAAGTTGTAAAGCAAGATCATTTACGTCCTTATCAAATTGGTTTGCTGGTATGCCCAACTTCTGTTTAATGGCAATTATGCTATTGGACCATGACCACAAGGGGGAGGGTATGCCAGAGCCTCTCCCCAGACCTTTAGACGAACCAGACATATCAGATATCAGGTGTCCTATCCAATTAGCAAAGCCTGCCCACAGCTTCCCTGGGATGCTATTTCCTCGTAATTCAAAATGGTTATCTGCTTCAACAAGTTCTATCAGTTGGCCATCTGAGATGAAATGGGATGAATTTGTAAATTGGTCTAATATGGAGAAGAAAAGTCCTACAAGTGTTGGATTATGTCCTAATGACTTAAAGTGATGGTTAGATGGAGTCATTCCAAAGACAATGCTCCCAGAATCACCACACCCCCTTTGGTCGTAAGGTACTTTGAACTTCTTTTCCAAGTAGCCCATAGCAGACTTTACGGGGTTTTCGTCACTTCCTTTCCAGCCACACATCTTGGCGAAGAAACATGTTGTATTATCAAACCACTTGTCGGTAATACTGCCTAAAGGGGATTCTCCTGGCTTACCCACCAAGAAAACATCTATAAGTCCACATAAGACACCTGAACTAGCAGCCAAAGAATAATCAATAGCATCACATTTCGGCTTTAATGAATTAACAGATTCAATCGTTTCGTCTAACACTGTTATTTCCATTTCTGCTTGATTTAGTGCAGACGAGATGAACGGAGTACAAGTATCTTTGCCGTCTATTTCGCTAAAGTCGAATATGATATAATCATTATTATCTTTCATAACAGTTGAATAGCAATGTATAATGAATTCTATTAATTTAATATCGCTACAAAATTAGTAAATTTCTGTAAAAATGTTATAATTTACAAATTGTTATTAACATTATTTACCCATATATTATACTAGACCTCCATCTCTAAATCTATAAACGATGTGTCTGATGATACCTCCTATAGTATTCAGTTTTCGACGTTCAAAAGAGGATAAAATGATATTATACTTTTGGTATAGTATTGAATTTAACTTAGCAAAATCTATCTCCGTATAGATAGGATTGCTATTAAGTTGTGGTGGGCGTCCATTGCAACAATCGGTAAACAACTGTAATAGTTCGCGACAGAATTGCTTTTCTTTTTCTTCCCGAGTCAATAGCATATTCAGATATTCTTGAGAAATATTCCATCCAACATATTGCATGAGACGATAGAGGCGATGGCATCTGAAATATTGCTCGATATCAATTTCCAGACCATACTCAAATAGCAAAATATGTTTCAACTTGTCATAGTCAGTACCATCAGACACCAAATAATTGTCAGATGATATTTCTTGAAAAGAATATCGACAAAAGATAACGTCCTTTGCAAAAATTCTCATGAGCGGAGTGTTATCTATATACCCATTACATAAAAGGTATAGCGGGTCGTGCAAGTTCTTGCGCTGGTCGCTCTTGTACAGTAATTTTCCGTACTCAGGGTATAATGTCATATAGGCCTTTAATATTGAATTTGATTTCATAACATTATTGATTTATTCTTCTTCAATAAACTGTACTGCAAAACGCCTCAATCGAGGCAAGAAATGCCGCCCCAATATCAGCAGATTTATCAGCAGGAACGGTACCGCAAGCATGGTTAACATAATAGCTATGATGAAGAGCCATGACTGCTGTTCCTGCGAAAGGCTTTCGTGACATAGATGATTAGCATAGATGATGACAGCAATTTCAATAATGATATCGCGCACTTTAATTAAAAATCTGTAGTTGTTCATAATTCTCATTTATTTATTGGTTTCTAAGTAATCTTTTACGTTTTATTTATATTGTGATTCAAGAACAGACAGATATTCAGACACATCAGAACCTTTTTCTTTTGCCTTTAGATACCACTCCTTTGCAGTGGCATAATTGCGCTGGCAGCCTATTCCGTGCTGGAAATAATCTCCTAGATTGACCATTGCAGGGGGATTGCCGCGATGCGCAGAATCCATTATTAACTGGAAGGCTTTGTTTTCATCCTTTACTACACCTAACCCTTTTGCATACATTCGTCCAAGATTATTCATGGCTTGTTCACTTCCCTGATTGACTGCTAACTTGTACCAATTAGCAGCCAATCTGTAACTTTGTGGAACTCCAATACCATATTCATAATCGTACCCAACGTTAAATTGTGCATTCATCAAACCTTGTAAAGCAGATTTCTTGTACCAACAAAAGGCTTTAGAGTCATCGAGTTCTACACCTCTGCCATTATCATATAGTACTCCCATCATAAACTGGGCTTCATCATCGCCTCGCTCAGCAGCTCTTAGATACCACATTGCTGATATTTCAGGGTCATGCTTGTCATAGTCTTCCCTGCTATATATCAAGCCAAGTAGGTACATTGAATATATATCTCCTAATTCAGCTGCTTTCTTGAATAAAGAACAGCCTATATCATAATCCTTTTCTACGCCATCGCCATTACAATAGCGGCATCCCAATCGTGCAATTTCTTTTGGACTATGTAGTAAATCGGCACACAATTCGACCAATTCTGCTTTATTTTGTATATGTTCTTTTGCCATAACCAATACCTTTTTAGATTAGCCTTGATATAATCTTCTATACTGCCAAGAGTTCTTCCAGCGGTCTATCTCATATGCTCGTTCACACATCTGAGGATGACTGTTGAAAGCTACACGGCAATTTTGTTGGATGCGGTTCCACCAGGAGTCATTCTCAAAACGATGATATTCTCTGGCTTGCTCCACTAATTGATAGGGACCTCCCTGAATGGTTGACATACCACAGGTAAGCTTCAGCATGGCTGTTTGGAATGTCCGTTCGCCAACAACAACTGCAGCACATCGGTCTGCAGAGAGCTCGCTCTTTCGACTCCAATACTGCATAGCCATCAGAATAGGGCCAAAGGCTGCACGAGATATTACTCTCAACAGGATGTCTAATTCCTCAATAGTGCGAAGCAGCGTATTATATAAAGTATGTTGGCAGAGAATGTGCCCACATTCATGAGCCATGATGGAACGCACTTCATCCAACGTCATCTTCTCAATGAGTGAGTTGCTGATGGCAACAAAAGTATTGGTTTTACCATAGGTGTAGGCATTCATCACAGGGTCGTTGTAGATATATAATTCGGGCTCACGGATGCCGACACGTTTTACAACACCCTTAAATGCTTGATAGAGTTCTGGGAAGTTCCTACTGTTGACTTTAACCATGAAGCCCATGTTCTCGCCACGAAACACTTGTTCGTAGCCGTATTCCATCGAGGCCCTGATTAATTCGTCGAAACCTTTTATCTTTCGGAGCATCTGAAGAGCTTTGGCGTCTTCTGGATGCATAATGTCACTTGCCTTCATAATTCTACATCTTTTGAGTGATTGCTGCTGTCTGACGGAAACGCATAGATGCTACCATGATAACGGCAGGAATCATTACCCGATAAGCAGGGGAGGCGATGTCGCTAAGTGTCCATCCTGCTACTACAGCCCAACCGACAGGACCTGCCGCAATGCTCAGATAGCGTCCTACGGTGCTCATTCCCATCATCGTAATCCAGCGACCTAACAGCATGTTAGCGATGCGAAATGTGACATAGTAGATCATCTCTGTTAACAGATATGTGTTACGACGGATGGCAAACAGGATAGCAGAGACAAGCATCTGATGATTCAAACTCTTGTGGGGGATACCTGCCTTGTCGGCCATTTTCCTCAATTCTTCATCAGACATCTTGGCCGTAGCCTGTTCACAAATAGAGGTTAACAATTCTTGCTCCATAGCCTGAGTATCGTCACTGTCATTCACCTTGATACGCATCCTTTTACAGACGCGGCGTACAATAGTTTCATAACTGTCAGCTTCACCTTTACGACAGAACGTTTTGATGGTGTTGCTGCCAAACTTTCTTAACTCTTCTCCAATTTCCGTTGCCATCAGGTTCATCCTTTCTGGATAATGCTTGATGTAGGCGTCGGAATTAGTCAGCTGTTCACTATACCTGACCTCACCTTTGTTATTGTAGGTGAGTATATCGCACAATGTGCGAAGATCTTCATTGTTACACGTTGCAAGGAACGCGAGGTCTTTGTCCTGATTCATAATTCTATCTCCTATAATTCCAATTTCGGAGGCAAAATTATGTGTAGCGGCGGACAAAACATGTCCGACCTAATAAAAAATGCGTTTTTAATCTGTTTTTTGTGTTATTCAGGTATCTTTTCAACATGGTTTTATATAGAACCACTTTTCTTGGAGCTTTCTTGGGGCGTTCTATCCCTCTTCTTTCCCTACTGAAACATAATCGAACCTCTGCCGAAGGTCTCGGCCACCTTTTGTTTGGTCAGTGTAAGGCCTATGTTACGACTTACGAACGACCTTGCTACAATATACCATCGATAGCGCAACGTTATCCGAGTGTCATTCTGGCCACGGTTCAAATTCTAATTCCAGCTCAATCCATTGATTTTCTTCTTGTGGTGTGGCACTCTTTTGATTGGAAACGCCCAAGCCTAACAGTCGAATGGGGTGGGAGTGGAACTCCACTTGTTGCATCAACTGTTTGGCCAACGGCAGAATCTCGTCTTTGGTGCGGAGGATGTGATCAACGGTGATGCTTCGGGTGATTTGCTGGAAGTCCAGGAACTTTACCTTCAGCGTTAAGGTACGACCCTCAAAGGCGTTCTTTTCTATGCGTCTGACCAGCTCCAGCACCGTATGATACAGATGGATGGTGACGGCAGCATTCTCACTGATGTCCGACTCAAAGGTCTGTTCACAGCTGACACTTTTCCGCTCCCACTCACTGATGACAGGCCGGTTATCGATGCCTCGCGAGAAATCGTAGAACACCTGTCCCATCTTGCCGAACTCCTGCGTCAGTCGGCTCAGCGACATGTTTCTCAGGTCAAGGCCCGTGAAGATACCCATGCGGTGCATCTTCTCGGCAGTTTTTTGGCCTACACCCCAAATCTTCTCTATCTTCAGTTGTGCGATGAAGTCCAATGCCCTGTCAGGATGAATCACCGTCAGCCCGTCGGGTTTACGCCAGTCGGAGGCAATCTTCGCCAGGAACTTGCAGTAGCTCACACCAGCCGATGCTGTCAGTCCAGTGGTCTCACGGATGCGCTGCTTGATTTCTCGTGCAATATCTACCCCCAACTCAATGCCTTTCTTGTTTTCTGTCACATCGAGAAAGGCTTCGTCGAGTGAGATAGGCTCTATAAGGTCGGTATAGTCGTGGAATATCTCGTGCAACTGTGCCGACACCTCCTTATACTTTTGAAAATGTGGCTCCACGATGATCAGTTGTGGACACAAACGCTTGGCCACCTGGATGGACTGCGCCGAATGGACGCCAAAGCGACGCGCCTCGTAGCTGGCGGTCGACACCACGCCGCGCTCGGCATCATGGCCCACAGCTATCGCCTTGCCCTTCAGCTCGGGATGGTCGCGTTGCTCCACAGCCGCAAAAAACTGATCCATGTCCACATGGATAATCTTCATTGGTGGTAATCTGCCGTGTTTTTTATTTCTCTAAAAACTGATGGACGCTGCTTCTATCCGTTACTTTGATGATGACCCGTCGGTAGGAAACAAGGTGGAAGGGCCCTTTGTCGTGGACTTCGCAGATGATGTGAAACTCTTTGCCGTGAGCATCGGAAGGTATATAGATGGTGGTTTCCGGCTGCTCTGCATGTTCTATGGTGAGCGTGCCATCGCCTATCTCCTTCTGCTGCCACCATAGGAATGAGAGCGCATCGCCGTCAGGGTCAGTTGACAGGGAGGCATCGAGCCGCATCCCTCTGCCAGCTTGCGCTTCGATGATGATGGGCGACAGCCCTTTGTCACCATTCACCACCACTGCCGCATTTCTGTTGCCATGTCCTTCGGCCGCCCATTGCATGCGAGCCATGAAGTCGTTGAGCTCGTCGGGATAGAAGCGCTGCTTGTAGCCGACGGAGATGCTGCGCACCGGCTCCTGCCAACTGTTCCAGGCCGTGGTCAGCGAGTCGGGGCTGATGCCTCGCTCATGATAGCCAGCCCATCCGGCCTGCCGCGGGTCTTCGGGGTCGTTGAGGCCGTTGGGCATCAGGTAGAGAAAGCTGGGCGTGTCGCCCTCCACACCCCATTTGTAGGTGGGATATTCGCTGCCCAGCATGCCCCGGCCCTGAATGTGGTCCCTGTGTTGCTGCCAGTGGCGCTTGCCCAGCTCGCACTGTTCCTGCCAGGCCCCCTCGTCCCATACGAACTGCAGGTCGTCGGCGAATTCGCGGCGTAGCCACTGGTGGGA
>JAEEGH010030768.1_pt1 | contig 10415 bp, 6 predicted proteins | sample 9134181 | NCBI WGS metagenome assembly JAEEGH01 (sample SAMN16246544, study PRJNA631951) | gut metagenome | biome: gut microbiome; feature: rumen; material: DP-attached | host: Bos | place: Iran: Karaj | collected 2018-10 | reverse complement strand
TCCTTAACGTAGAAAAAGAGCAGCCGGGGGCAAAGGTACTTGTCATGGACAAGAACTACAGGTCCAATGCCAGGATCGTTGAGGCTGCTGACAGGTTCATCCAAAAGAACAAGGACCGCCATGAAAAGCACATGTGTGCTACCAAAGAGCCGCAGAGCAATATAACCATTACCGAGCTGAATGCCAGAGAGGCTCAGTACAGCTATCTATTAAAGCTGGCAAAAGAAATAAAGACCCAGACAGCGGTGCTCTACAGGGACAACGAAAGCATTTTGCCACTTGTAGATATCCTCGAGCGCGAAAGTGTTTCGTACAGGATAAAGAGCGTTGATATGGCGTTTTTTACTCACAGGGTAGTCATTGATGTCGTGAACATGCTAAGGTTTTCTCTTTACCCGGCAGACCCGGAGCTGTTCATGAAGATATACTTTAAGTTTCAGGCGTTTCTGAGAAAGCCCGATGCTGAGATCATGTGCCAGGTGGCGGATGAGCGGCATACAGGAATATGGGATGCTGCTGAGTATTTAGACATCAATAAGCGCGTTCTGGGTAACTGCAGATCACTAAGGACGCACTTTGGGAACATGGCTCAGGAAACGCCATATAAAGCGATAAACAGACTCGAAAACTACATGGGCTATGGAGAATACCTTGAGGCTAACAATATCGACAAAAACAAGATATTCATTCTCAAGATGCTGGCGAAGAATGAAAAGACCATAGAATCATTCCTTGAAAGACTTGAACAGCTTAGGGTTCTCCTTGCGGAAAAGAAACCTGAGTATAGCGCAAAACTCATTCTATCAACGATCCATTCCAGTAAAGGCCTTGAATATGACTCAGTAATCCTGATCGATGTAATAAATGGTGTATTCCCAAGCAAAGTCATCAGGGAAAAAGACAAGTCGGCCACATCCCAGGATAGGCGAGATTTTGAAGAGGAGCGAAGGATCTTTTACGTAGGAATGACCAGAGCCAGGGATAATCTAAACATATTTAAGTACGATGATAAGCCTTCGGCATTTGTAAAAGAGCTTACGGCCAAGGAAAAAGAGGATAGACCTGCAAAGAAAAAGAAAGCTTCGCTTAAAGAGCCAACAATGCTGCTTAAAAAGAAAAATCCAAAAGCAGTTGCACCATCCGCCGAAATCCCGGAACAGCTGATAATCGGTGATAGGATTACCCAGGCAAAATATGGAGAGGGAACAATAACGGATGTCACATACGATGATGATGAGATTCCGCTGAAGTTTTCTGTACAGTTTGACTCAGGAGATGAGAAAATATTCCTCTATCCTGTGGCGTTTAATATGGGGATGAGAATAATTCATTAATAGGAGATAGTAATAGATGAATATTGCAGCTTCAAAGCTTGAACGGATTTCAGACCGGATATGGATAATGCCTTATGAGGAGTGGCGTGACAGACCAAACCTTGGATATGTAAAAGGCGATAAGTATAGTGTGGCCGTTGATGCAGGACATTCTGAAGCTCACGTTAAAGAGTTTTATGAATTATTGCACAAGCAAAACCTGCCGCTCCCAGATCTTACTGTAATAACACACTGGCACTGGGATCATACTTTTGGAATGCATGCTGTTAACGGACTGTGCATTGCAAACAGCATCACTAACAACCATCTTAAGGAATACGGCAAGAAGCTGGAGAAGGAAGGTACAGAAGAATTTCTGTCCATGTACGATGCAATACGTAATGAATACGCCGACAATCTTCCGGTAATCGTCACGCTTGCGGACATTGTCTATGATCTGGAAATGACATTAGACCTTGGCGGGTGTTCTGTAAAACTCATTCAGTCAGAAGCTCCTCACACAGATGATTCGACGCTTGTATTTGTTCCGGAGGAAAAAGTTCTTTTCATAGGGGACAGCGCCTGCGGAGCGCTCCCAGACTGGAGAAAAGATCCACGCCTCTGCAGAAAGCTTGCTGACAGTATTAACATGCTTGATGCTGATACCGTTATTGATGGGCACTGGGTAAAACAAACAAAAGATGAGGCTCTAAACGACCTGCATGAAAATTAGAAAAACGACAGACAATGATCTTGAATGAATAATGGAAATTTCATTTCGCTTGTTTGAGGCATCATCTTGAAAACAAGCGATAAAAATATAGGCATTTCACTTGATTTTTAATATACCTTAAAAACATGCGAAGAAAACTAGGTATTTCTTCGCGTGATTTAGAGCTCATGCTGAAAACAAGCGAAAAGAGCCATTTTTCTTCGCTTGTTATTTAAATCACTACAAAAACAAGCGAAGAAGCCATAGGGAAGCCATAGGGACGGTTCTTTTGGCAGGGGCTAGCTAAAAAATTGTAAAAAAAGGAGAGGTGTTGGGGATAAATGATAATTCAAACAGGTTCTCGCACTGATATTCCGGCCTTTTATGCTGATTGGTTTGCAAACAGACTAACCGTGGGTCAGTATATTTATGATGTTCTCCTCCAGGAAAAGAGCTGTCATGTTGGCATCTCTCTTTTTCATATTTCTCTTAAGGCAGAACTCCCTGGCCTGTTCCGAAACAGCAGATACCTGGTCCATACTGCCAACGGAAGCCTCAAAAAGTTCATCCTCCCTGGGGGCTATTCCCTCAGGCATAAGGACCATGTTCTCCGCCTTTAAGGAGAATCGTTTGTTTACCGCTGACGGAAGAAGGAGAGTGATAATAAGCATCAAAACTCCGGATACGATAAAGCCCATTTCAAATCCACTTATACCGAATATATTTCCGAGAGCCACGCAGCATACCACAGGCAAAATTCCTTCCCTCAGTGCTACTAAAAGATAGCTGTAGCCGTTTCTCATGATGGACTGATACACTCCCGAGAGTGTGTAGGAAAGTGCGAAAAAGAAATACTGAACTGCCATAAATCTTATAAACCTTGCGGCCTGCAGAAGCTCTTTTGTGGCTGATGGATCCAGAAAGCCCCGGGCTACAAAGTTTGCCAGCAAAAGAAGTATCACCATTAAGACACCAAAGAGCCTTATGATTATCTTTTTCGAATACGTATAGGTCCTTACTATGGAATTGCCATCATCCTCTCCGAAAAGAAGACTGGCCAAAGAGGATGTGGTGTTAAACAGTCCAAGCCCCACGGCATTCATTATGGAAAAGAAGGAACAGGCTGCACAAGACCTGTTGCCGCCACCGCTTTACTTCCAAGAAACTGTCCCGTCATGATGGCATCTATCATCACACAGGCTATACCAAACAGCATACTGGTACCGGTTACTATCCATATTCCGATAAAAGTTTTTTTGATAAGATGGTCGTTTGTATTCATTCCGCCACCCCTCGATAATTATTTTCTATATATTAATATATCATATCGCGCACATGATAATGATATAATAATACAATGATAAACAATAATACGTAGATCAGTTTTAGGGAGTACTATCGCAAATGAATTACTTTTTAAAAAGAGTCTCTGACATCACAAGCCGCTATCCCGACAGGATAGCAGCCATAGACGAAACCCGCACAATGACCTATGAGATGCTGGATCAGGAATCCGGCAGGGTCTATAACGCCTTAAAATCAGAGGGTATAGGCCCCGGCGATACAGTTCTTATCATCATGAAAAGAAATATCTCCTTCTTTCCATGCCTCTTAGGAGTTCTTAAGGCCGGCGCCTGCTTTGTGCCTTTAGAGAAAGGATATCCGGAACAAAGAGTCGAAAAGATAAAATAGGATTCCGGGTGCGCCAGGGTAATTGACGATGAAGTGTATGAGGAGATCCAAAACAGCTTCTCACCGCTCCAGGGTCAGGCAGATGCAGATCCCCATGATATGGCTTATCTCATCTACACCTCCGGCTCCACAGGAAATCCCAAGGGCGTCATCCATGAATATGGAAATCTTTCCCAAATGGCAGAATGCTCTCCGGAGCAGGAAGATTATCCTCCGTTCAAAATAGCCTTTATTCCGCCCTTTTATTTTGTTGCCTCCGTTCTTCTGCTTGGTGAATATCTGGTAAAAGGTCGTACCATATACCTTATCAGCAAGGACCTGGTAAGAAATCTGCCTGCACTCCTTGATTTCATTAAGGGTAACGGGATACAGGGCACATTTCTGTCCCCTTCCTATATGAGACTCTGCAATGTCGCAGATACCTGTCTGTCTCAGATAAGAGTAGGTTCAGAGCCTGCCGACGGGATCTGGTCGCCAAACACAGATATTACAATCCTCAACAGTTACTCCATGTCGGAAGCCGGATTTACCGTTTTGGAGCAGCCCTTGGTTCAGCCCTATGATCTTGCCCCTGTGGGTAAGCCCGTTCTCGACATCGACCTTCATCTGGTGGATGAAGACGGAAACCGCGTGGAAGGCCCCGGAACAGGAGAACTCTGCTTTAAGAACGAATATGTGAGAGGCTATCTCAATCTGCCGGAAAAGACAAAAGAGGTCTTCAGGGACGGCTACTACTACACCGGTGATCTGGCCAGGCGCGATGAAGAAGGTAGATTCTACATACTTGGAAGAAATGATGACATGATCAAGATCAACGGAAATCGAGTGGAACCCGCTGAGATTGAGAAAGTCATAAAAGACAATACAGGACTTTCACAGGTTGTGGCCAAGGGCTTTTCCAATGGTGGCAGGACCTTTGTGGTGGCATACTACATAAACAGTGAGGCAAAAGATAAAGGCCTTCTTAAGGACGGGAAGTTCACATTTAATACTTCAGATCTCTTAAAGGTTTTGCCTGAATATATGATCCCATCGTTCTTTGTGGGAATGGATGCCTTCCCCTTTAATCCAAACGGAAAGCTCTCAAGAAAAGATCTTTTGCCGCCGGAAACTTCAGACATGCCCCAAAGAGAATATATAGCCCCCGAAACCGACACCGAAAAGCTGATCTGTGATCTCTTTTCCCAGGTTCTGGGCATCAAAGAGGTGGGCGTAACCGATGACTTCTTCCTTTTGGGAGGAGATTCACTCACCGCCATAACCTTCGTGGAAAAATGCAGCAAAATAGGAATACAAATGGATTACAGGACTCTCTCGGAGTGCAGAGTTCCAAAAGAGCTTTCACTTAACTGGCATCAGAAAGAAGATGTCGGAAAAATGAAGAAGCTGAATGATGAGGCAAGAGAAAAAGTATGGCCGCAGCTGGAAGGTCAGATACTCCATGTGGACATGCAGAAGGTAGGTCCGGCATCACCCTTCCTAAATGTTCCCAGCCTATGGAAGCTTAAAAAGGATGTGGATCTTAACAGGCTTAAAAAAGCCATCGAGAAGGTCATTTCCCACCACCCCGTCCTGAATCTAAAGCTGTATGAGGAGAATGGCGGATACTATCAGAAATATGTAAAAGAATATGAAGAGCCGGTAAAGATCCTTGATATCACCGAAAAAGAGCTGGAGGATGTCAGGAAGATAAGGATAAATAAGCTAACAGATACAGATAAGCTCTACTGCTTCTATATCTATAGGACCACGGATGGAAATTACCTGTATTACAATATCCATCACTCCAATTGCGATGGCACATCTCTACAGATAATCAGAGATCAGATCTACCGCTGCTACATGGATGAAGCCTACGAGATACCGCCGGATTACTATTTCGAGATGGTACGGCGGCTCACCTTAAAGAAGCAGGACAAAGAAGCCTGTCAGAGTGCACTTAAGAAATATGAGGATATCATGGGAGACTCCTCATCCTGGCAGGGAAGAAAGATATTTCCAAAGCCTGATACCGATGGTCCTCCCGAAAAATCCGAATTGATAAAGGTTACGGATTTTGCCACCCTGGGGCCCGGAATAAACGACGCCTTCTTTATCACAGCAACCCTTCGTGCCATGGGAAAATACAACGGTACAGGCGAGGGTATGCTATGGGTTACCTCCAGTGAGAGAGACAATGAGATCAGGAAGAACACTGCAGGCTTTATCGCCCGCTTCCTTCCCTTATATCTCGGAAAAGAGAAGAACACTCAGGATATCATCAACAGGCAGATGGAATGTCTAAAGGCTTACCCGGAACTTGAAGATACTCTTTTCCCTATCAGTGACTTTTTTGACATGCTGCATTTCAATCATCTCGGAAGCCTTCTGGAACAGGGAGAGATTGAAAACCTTACGGAAAAGAGCGAGGATCTGAGGATTTTTGACATAACACCGGGACTGTTGTACCTGGTCATCACCGATCACCCTGATGATAACAAGGTTGACATGTTTCTTTACTACTCCACCAATCACTATAAAAAAGAGAGCATGGAGCGCTTTGTAAAACTGATTCTTGAAGAAGTCAAAAATGGAAAACGAGAATAAAGGAGAATAAATATGTTTACATTTGTTGAGTATGACAGCAACATCAATTACCGCGAACTTGACTGCACACCGGGTCTCTTTCACGAAGCGCTGAAATATGTTCTTCGAGGCGAAAGTCGCTTTCACGTTCACAACGAAGGGGCAGCTGATTTTGATATGTGCTATGACGACAATGACCGGTATACCAAAGCTGATCCTGCCTGCCCTGACAGCGATTTTTACAAGAGCGAGCTGTTCTTTCCTCCGTATTATTTCTATGACGAGACAGATCTTGAAAAAATAAATATGTACATCCTGGATGGCTTTCATGAGGTCTTCTTCGAAGAGGCCAATGAATACAGCCTTGTCCTGGCAGACCTTATCCTGAAGCACACAAATCTTCAGGTAACCTTCAGGGACCGCAAGGTGACTCTTTTCCCATGGCTTAAGGATAAGGTAGTGCTGTGCTTTATCCCCGAGAAGGAAAAGTCAATATATGTCCAAAAGAGCTTTTACCCCGTCTATAATACACCGGACAGATTCTGTTCTCTGGGCCTGTTCCACAGCATGTTCATTTTGCAGTGGATCACAGATCTTCCTAAAAAAGACCTCAAATATGTAGAGCTCACCATCAGAAAGACCGAGGGCATCGGTAGTGTATTAAACACTTATCTCAAAGCTCAGGAAGCCTTTGAAAAAATGGGAATTAAGATATATATAGCTCCCGGCAGCACCCGCTACACCGATAAACTTCTGACCACGTATTTTAAGATTGATGAAAAGCCTGAAGATGCAGATGAGACCAACACCGCCTTCGTCAAGTGCTTTAACTGCTTTACACTGAATAATTTCACGCAGCGAAATACAAGGTGTATAAGCCTGGATGTTATAAAGCCGGCCCTTTTAAATGATATGAAGGAATATGCCGACCTGCTTCTTGGAAACAAAAAGACCCTGGGCGTATTACTCAGGGGAACGGATTTTATCATCGCCAATTTTGAAAACTCTTTCCACCCCGGCGACATCGACAGATGCATCAGTCTCATAGCTGAGCGTATGGAAAAATATAACTACGACAGGATTTTTGTGGCCACAGAGGATGATTATTACCTCAGCAAGATGCTAAAGGCATTTCCTCACAAGATTATCACCGTCTCTCAGGAGCGCCACAAAGTCGAAGACTTTAAGAACCTTAAATATATCTCCGATCTTGAAAAAGAAACTCATTCCGAAGAAGCATATCAGGCATCCGTAGAGGACACCACGGTAAATTACATCTATGCCATGTATATGCTCTCCAGGTGCGAGAGTTTCCTGGCCAACTGCATATGCAATGGTGTGTGGATAGCCGAAGCCTTCAATGAGGGCAAGTTCATCCACAAGGATATTGTAAGCATGATGGACGATACTCAGAGCTAAAACACCTTACTGAACAATAAGTGCCACCATGGCAGTCATGGAGCCGAAAAAGGGAGTTAATAAAAGAGATTGTATTATGAGAAAAGCAGCATATAGTATCGCAACGATGATTCTTTTGATATCGCTGACAGGCTGTGGAAATTCAGCAGCTGAGCAGGCGCCGGTAACGACGCAAGAAGTGACGGTTAAAACGCAAGAACCAGCTGAGGAATTACCGGAGGAAACATGGGAATCACCTATTGATGGACTTTCAGATGATTTCATATTTGGAATGGATGCATCTTCAGTACTGACCGAAGAAAAAAGTGGTGTTAAGTACTATGGTTTTGACGGCAAAGAGCAGGATATATTCAAAACCTATGCTGATTCAGGGATTAACTATATCCGCTTAAGAGTCTGGAACGATCCTTATGATGAAAATGGGAATGGGTATGGTGGCGGTAATAATGACCTTCCAACAGCTGTTGAGCTTGGGAAAAGAGCTACTGCCAATGGGATGAAAGTAATGATAGATTTTCATTACTCCGATTTCTGGGCAGATCCTAAGAGACAGCACGCTCCCAAAGCCTGGGAGGGCATGAGCGTGGAAGAAAAAGCGGATGCCCTCTATGAATTCACTAAAGACAGCCTCTCACAGCTTCTTGATTCCGGCGTAGATGTAGGGATGGTACAGGTTGGTAATGAGATTAACTACGGAATGTCAGGAGAGCGGCAGTTTGAAAAGGTTCTTGAACTTTTAAAAGCGGGAAGTATGGCAGTACGTGAAGTATCAGAATCTTACGGAAAAGAGATTGCTGTAGTTGTCCACTATACCAGGATTGAAGACAAAGCAGATGTACTTACACTGGTTGACAGGCTGGTGCGGGGTGAACTTGACTTTGACATGATTGGTATGAGCTATTATCCCTTTTGGGATGGCAGCTTTGAAAACATGAGTCGTGTCCTTGAGCTTATTAGTGAAAAGTATGGAAAAAAAGCTTTCATAGCAGAGACGTCCTATTGCTATACCACTTCAGATGGCGATGGATCAGCAAACAGTTTTACTGTTAATGATTTGGTAAAGGGTTATCCCGCGTCAGCCATGGGACAGGCCACAATGATACGTGACATTTGTAAGAATGTGAGTGAGGTAGGGGGCATAGGTGTTTTCTACTGGGAAGGCGCGTGGATTCCTGTAGGTCCTGCTGATGCAGATAACTCCGCTATCTGGGAGAAATATGGAAGTGGATGGGCCAGTAGCTACGCTTCAGATTATGATCCGGAGGATGCGGGTCTTTACTATGGCGGAAGCTCTTGGGATAATCAGGCGCTTTTTGATTTCGAAGGACACCCATTGGATTCTCTGAATATTTTTAAATATATGCGAAATGGTAGAAATTACTAAGTGAGAATTATCTGGGCATACTATTAGCAACTGCGTTTATAAAGGTTTAATTTGTTGGCTGTATTACGTATATATTACAATGAAATAGGAGTAGCGTATTAGCTGTTTGACTGAATCTGTCGGAGATAGCTTATGTTTAACTGGATCAGCCCTTTCAACTATGACTTTGCAATAGCAGCAATTCCTATTCAGGTTGTACTTCTTGTTTTTTATGGAGTCAGAAGAAATCTACCCATCAGGCAGAGTTCATACTTCTGGCTTATTATGTTCGCAAATCTTGTAATGACGACCGCTGATATAATATCCTGCGAGATGAATGAGATATGGTATGAGTTTCCTCTTTGGGTTATGTATGCCATAAATCATGCGTATTTCTTGGGATTTATTGTCAGGGGGTGGGCACTGTTTGCTTATACAGCAGAGTCTTCTCATAGTCACAAAAACAATTGGCTCTTTAGGATCGTGACTGCATTACCTGCTTTGGCAGCGGTATCACTGATCCTTTCTACACCATGGACTTCTGCAATCTATACCATTGCAGAAGATGGTTATCATAACTGTTCGTTATATAAGACTATTTATTTCAGCACATATTTTTATATCATTATTTCTTTGATCATCGTAGTTTCCAACTGGGGAAAGCTCTCCAGAAGAATGAAGGCGGGTCTGTTTTCATTTAACCTGATTCTTTTATTTGGAATCATCATAAGAAAGCAGTTCTACCATATGCTTGTTACCAGCTATTTTAGTATTCTGGCTATCCTTATCATATATCTAACTTCTGAAAATCCGGATCTTTACAGGGATAACAGGACAAGACTTCTTAACAAGGATGCCCTGGATCTGATCGGCCGTGATTATTGGGAAAGAAAAGAGCCATTTAGTCTCGTTACAATGGCAATCCATAACTATGAAGAATCGAAATCTATTTACGGAATCAATCAGGTAAATGACGGCCTAAAGGCCATAGCCGCATGGCTTGTAAAGAACTACCATAAATATTGTATTTTTTATATGAGAAATGGAAATTTCATCCTTCTGATCAAAGGACATCTGCATGAGAATCCTGAGAAAATAATGGAAGAATGGAAAGAAAAGTATGTGGCTCTGCAAAAATCGTACTATGGCGTCGTACAGATGAAAATCTCTGCAATGATGATACCGGATTCAATAATTGATACAGAGGGACTGGTAGCCGGCGATCTGGCAAGGTTTGCGATGGCTAATTCCTACCATGAGAACAGACTCGGAAACTATGTCTTTTCAAATGAAATGATTAAGGGCGTTAAAACCAAGAAATCGATAGAAAGAGCTGTAAAGGATGCTATAG